>QMCD01000217.1_pt1 | contig 43034 bp, 29 predicted proteins | sample 1821841 | NCBI WGS metagenome assembly QMCD01 (sample SAMN01991225, study PRJNA193472) | Termite gut metagenome, whole genome shotgun sequencing project. | isolation source: worker | host: Macrotermes natalensis
ATAAATGCTAAGCTTGTCAAAGAACTAATTGATATAGCTACCTACAGGGTAGCATGAATATCGTAAATATTATATGATTTTATAACGAACCATTGATGTTACATTACGATACTAATACTCCAGTCCTTTTTATTATATTCAAAAGGGCTGATACGACTCAACAAGTGTTCAATCAAATTAGAAAAGCCCAACCGCAAAGGCTATATGTAGCGGCCGACGGCCCCAGAACAGAAGCCGAAATGGAACTATGTAACCAAACTCGTAAAATCATTGAGGATGTGGATTGGGACTGTGAAGTTAAAACATTATTCAGTGATATTAATTTAGGGTGTGGAAATGCTGTAAATAAAGCAATCACCTGGTTTTTTGAAAACGAACCCGAAGGTATCATACTTGAAGACGACTGCCTTCCGGCTGATAGTTTCTTTGGTTTCTGTTCCTCTCTTCTGGAAAAATATAGAGATGATGACCGGATAGGGCATATTTCGGGAGGAAATTATCAGAATCATGTCTCCAGGGGAGATGGCTGTTATTATTTTTCATCTTTAACCCACGTATGGGGTTGGGCAGGATGGCGCCGCGTATGGAAGGATTATGATATTGATATAAAGACATTTCCGTTATTTATGCAGATGAACTATATTGAAAAGATGCCAAGTCATGGGGCATTCAAAGGATGTTGGTTGCAAAACTTTCAGTTACACTATAACCGGGGAGTAAATTCATGGGACTATCAATATGCCTATCATAATCTGGTCAATAACAGACTTTCCATTATGCCTAATGCCAACCTAATCTGTAACATTGGATGTGACAATAATGCCACGCATTTTATAAGCAATCATCCATTTGCCAATATTCCTTTAAGTACAATAGACAAGATTATTCATCCTACATTTATTATAAGTGATACAAATGCAGATTTACATTCTCAGGCAATAGAGATAAGAATGCCGGACAACATCATCCATAACAATAACTTGAGAACATCTATTTTCCTAAAGAAGAGATTGGTTGAATTAAGCCATAAAGCGGATGGATTGATGAGAATACCTAAAATTATTCATCAGGTATATGAAGATCCCGCAGGACCTTCAAAAATGTTACAAAGGATAGCCGAATCATGGAAAGAACATCATCCTAATTGGGAGTATCATTTTTGGAGCAGAAGCGACATAGAAAACTTCCTGGTTTCTTTTTTCCCTAATTTGATATCTTTTTATCACTCCTTGCCTTTTAATGTGCAACGTTGGGATTTTATTCGTTATTTAATACTCTATCAGTACGGTGGAGTTTATGCAGATATGGATTATGAATGTCTTGAACCATTAGATTCTTTATTGGGAGATTCAACTTGCTGCATGGGATTGGAACCGGAGGTACATGCACATAGAAATAATAAACCTTTTATTGTGGGCAATGCGTTAATGGCTTCAATCCCTAAACATAATTATTTAAAGATGATAATAGACGACATAATTAGTGAAAAGAAGTCATTGCCCAAATATAAAGCTTTGGAAATCATGGAGACCACAGGTCCATTTATGACTACGCGAATTTATAATGCGTATGCCGGGAATGGAGATGTAACGTTATTGCCTGCCGAGTTAATAGCTCCATTAACCCTTGAAGAAGTTGGAATGCTGATTCATAACAAAGAAAATGCAGATATAGAAATGAAAGTAGAGAATGCATTCGCTATTCATTATTTCTTAGGATCTTGGATATCGCAAACTTATTAGTGTGATATTTCGGTGACCGGAATTCAAAAATGACGGTATTTTCACCGCATATAGATGGTATTTACACCACATATATGTGGTTCGTGAACGGGATATAGATGGTGCAAACACGGGATATAGATGGTTCACGCACCGCATATATCCCGTCCAAGAACCATATATATCCCGTTTAACCACTGTATATCAGTGTGTTACAACCAAATCACTAGCAAAAAAACAGAGTGAGGGTAACTTCTACCCTCACTCTACCCTCACGCTTACCCTCACCTATTCAAACGCCGATGAATAAAGGGATACAGAGAAAAAAGTAGGGGTGAGGGTAGAATCGCTCAAAACCCTGGGAGGGAGAATTCGTCTCGTGGGACGAGAAATTTCATCTCATGGGATGAATGAAATCGTCTCACGAGACAAAAAAATCTGTCTCACGAGACGAAAGAGACCATCCCATGAGATGAATGGAATAAAACTGCAACGAAGTACTTACAACAATAAATCAAACGAAACAGTGAATACCAAGTATATTGCAGCACAAAAGCAAGGTTAATTCGTCAAACCATAATGGCAAATCGGGCAAAACCCGCACTGCAAGTACATAAAACACAAATTTATCGTATATTTGTTGCAAAGACAACCTGAAAGTAGAACCAATTATGCGAAGCTGCAAACTTCTCCTGCCCTTATTATACTGGCTACTGTTATGCACCGGTAGCATGGCACAACCGTACACCCTGCAACACCTGGGTGTAGAAGACGGCTTATCGAACAACTATGTCCGCGCCATCGCACAAGACAAGCAAGGCTGCATTTGGGTAGCAACCGAACTTGGGTTGAACCGATTCGACGGACGCAACTTCACCACCTATAAAAGCAACAATTCACAACTAATCAGTGATGCGCTAAATGTACTGCTATACGATGAAGAAGAAAACACACTGTGGATAGGTGGCAAATTCGATGGTATCAGTGCACTGGATTGTTCCACCCAACAATTCCGCACATACACATTAGAAGACGGGATTAATGCCAGCAATATCGTGCACCTGTCTCATGCCGCCGATGGAGGACTCTGGATAACTCCACACTACGGAAACATCGTTTATTACGATAAACGCAACCGGACATTCACATCACTCTCAGACATGGGTATCAGGAATCTGAATATATCCAACTGGTGCAGTTTTGACGACGGAGAAGAACACCTTTACATCGGACATGCCCAAAACGGAATGAGCATTATAAACCTGAAAAACAAAACCGTACGCAAAATCAGCTATACCGCCGGCAACCCGCAAAGCCTGCCCGGAAACAGTATCTACTCCATTTACAAAGACCATCTACAGAATATCTGGGTAGGAACTAACAGGGGATTAGGTCTGTTGAATCCGAAAACAGAAGAGTTTACCGTATTCAGGCATGAACCCGACAACCCGTATTCCTTGATTGCCGACCACATTTATGATATTAAAGAAATGAATGACGGTACACTCTGGATTGCCAGTGATATCGGAGGTATCAGCATACTTGATTTACACGGCATAACCTTTCAAAGCCCCGAAAAGGTAAGGTTTCACAATATAATTGCCGACAACAGCAAACACGGAGTTACATCAGGAAATATTCGCACGCTGCTACAGGACTCTTTCGGAAACATCTGGATAGGCAATTACAGCAGCGGCATAGACTTTATCAGCCATAGCCAACCTGTATTCCACATATTGCCCTACATGACCGAAAAAGGAAATATCACCAAGCACAAGCCCGTATGGGGACTTTGCAAGGACGAGAACGGACAAATCTGGCTGGGCGGCGAGAACGAAATAACCTTGTTCAAAAACAATAAGCCTCTGAAAAGCATAAATATCACCAAACAACTGTCAAGACCCTACGGACAGGTCTTTTCCATCATCAGCGACCGGCAAGGTACATTATTGCTCGGAATATACGACGACGGTCTTTTAAAGTTCAATACCCGGAACGAACGTATCGAACGCATTCCATTGGATATGGCGGATGTAGACATCATCACCTTCTTCAAAGACAACGACGAAATAATATGGATAGGTACCGAATATGGGGTATATAGTTACAACAATGGCACCCTCCGCAAAGAAGACGAAATCAACCGGTTATTACCCGATAGGTCTGTCTATGGTATTCTCCGCGACAGGCAAGGCAAATTGTGGATAGGTACTTACGGCGGTGGAATAGCCGTTCTCGACAAGGATAATAAACCGGTAGCAAGGCTGAATAAAGGCACTGACTTCTGCTCTAACGCCATTAACAGCCTCCACATGGACTCTCAGGGCGGCATCTGGGCTGCCACACGCAACGGGATAGGATATATCAAAGACACAGCCCGCCCGGAAGAGTTTGAATCATACGGTTATGAACATGGTCTTGAAGACACCTTCGTCCGTTCCATTCAGCAAGATGCATCCGGAAATATCTGGCTCAGCACTAACGATGGCATCTCCTTTTGGAATAAACAAGAAAAGGAGTTCGACTGTTACGACTATCGTGACGGCATACCTATGGGGAATTTTATCGAAGGTTCGGCATGCCGGGCAGAGGATGGTACGCTTTATTTCGGTTCGCTAAACGGTGTCTGCTATTTCAATCCGGAGAGTCTGATTACGGAACGGGAAGTGGCGCCCGTACAGATTATTGAGTGCAGAAGTCTAAACAACCAGATAGAAAGCCGGAATGAAGGAACCATCATACCAACCTTCGCGGGAAGTATCAGCCTGCCCTATAACCGGAATTCTTTCCGCATCTCGTTCACCGTACCGGACTATTCGCAAAGCAGACAAGTGGAATATGCATACATGATTGAAGGACTGGAAAAGACATGGATCAATACGTTAGGGGAAAACCTGATTACCTTCCGTAACATTTCTCCGGGAGAGTACACATTCAAGGTAAAAGCACGCCTGAGAAATCAGGAGTGGGACGACAGCCATATAGCTACGCTACGGATACACATCCACCCTCCCCTGTGGCTAACCTGGTACGCCATAGTCTTCTACCTCCTCCTGCTGCTGCTCGGCGCCTACCTCTGGCTCCGCTTCTACAAGCGCAAACTAATGCTCGAGAACTCCCTTGAACTGGAGAAGAAGAAGAGCCTGAACGAACTGGAGCTTAACAACGAACGCCTGCGCTTCTACACCAACATCACGCACGAACTGCGCACACCGCTCACGCTGATACTCGGCCCGCTGGAAGATTTAGTCAACGACTCCAACCTGCCCCTCTCCTACGGCAACAAGATAAAGGTGATTCACAGCAGCGCCCTCCGGCTGCTGAACCTCATCAACCAGATACTGGAATTCCGCAAGACGGAAACACAAAACCGGAAGCTGACAGTAGCCAAAGGCGACCTGAGCAGTCTGGTTACAGAGATAGGCCTGCGCTACAAGGAACTGAACCGGAATGAGAAAGTAAAATTCCACATTCACGTTCAGCCCTCAAAGGTCAGGCTCTACTTTGATGCCGATATCATCTCCACCATACTGAACAATCTGCTGTCCAACGCCACGAAATACACCCCGGAAGGAGAAATCAACCTGACGATGCATCCGCAGAATGAGGAAGAGGGTCAATACATGGAGATAAGAGTCAGCGACACCGGATATGGCATAGATGCCGATGCACTGCCTCATATCTTCGACCGCTATTATCAGGCGAAAGGGAAGCACCAGGCATCGGGCACGGGTATCGGGCTGGCATTGGTCAAGTCGCTTGCCGACCTGCACGAAGGCACCTTGCAAGTGGAAAGTGAAATAGGGAAAGGGACTACCTTCATCTTCCGGCTTCTCACCGGAAACACCTACCCCAACGCCCTGCACAAAGAAGAGAAGACGGAACGCATTCCGGAAGAGCCGGAAGCAGAGTATCCAAAGGAAGAGAACAATGACATCCGCCCGGTGATACTGGTTGTAGAAGATAATGATGACATCCGCGAATACATCACCACCTCCTTCAGCGCCAACTACCACATCATAACCGCCACCAACGGAAAAGAAGGAGTGGAACAAGCGCAGGAACATATACCCGATATCGTAGTAAGCGACATCATGATGCCGGTAATGGACGGCATTGAACTGTGTAAACGGATAAAGGAGGACGTCAGCACCAGTCATATACCCGTGATACTGCTCACTGCCAAAGACTCCATCCAGGACAAGGAAGAGGGCTACGAGAGCGGAGCCGACTCTTATCTGACGAAACCATTCAGCGCCAAGTTACTCCACAGCCGCATCCTTAATCTGCTGGAATCGCGCAGGAAGTTAGCCCTGATGATAACCAACCGCACCAAGGAACTGCAACCGGAACAAGTACAAGGCTCCATGCAACTAAGCAGGCTGGACGAGGTATTCCTGAACAAGTTTACCGCCATTGTAGAAGAGAACATCGACATGGATAAGCTCGACATGGCTTTCATGAGAGAAAAGATGAACATGAGCCACTCCACCCTCTACCGGAAGATAAAGGGACTGACAGGCATATCGGGCAATGAATTCATCCGGAAGATAAGACTGAAAAACAGCCTGCGCTTATTGATGGAAGAAGGTGTCAACATCTCGGAAGCAGCCTACACAAGCGGTTTCAACGACCTTGGCTACTTCCGTTCGTGCTTCAAGGAGGAATACGGTATGGTACCGTCGGAATACATCAGACAGCAGAAGGCGTGATTTCTTCCATTCGTACCGGCTCGTATCCTTGGAACAGTATTATTTACCGGGGTACATACAACTTCCCTATAACCAACTTATCCCCCGATAAATCTACTTCAAACAGATGGGGAATGCGGACATACCTTCCATTCACATCTTTATGACTATGAACGGACATCAGCCATTTGCCGTCTAATGTGCGGAATAGCATGCCGTGACCGAAGTTAGGAGGGGTAATGGGGTCTTTCTCCTGTATCCACGGGCCATCCAGGGTGCCGCTTTCGGAGTAGGCAACACCTTGTGTGTAGTCTTGGAATACCCAGCTTGTCCATATCATCCCCAGACGTCCGGTACCCGTGCGGAACAACCACGGGCCGTCGGTCACACGGTTAGGATGAATGTTATCGCCCGTCTTTTCGCGGCTCCACGGTGAATCGCTGGCACGAAAGAGAATCTTTCCTTTGCCGACAGAACCACTTAAATCCGGTTTCAGTTCTATCTTTTCCATCGTACCGTTCAGGTTCTGTAGCCATTCGTGGCAGTAGATCATGTAGGGTTTGCCGTCACGGTCTATCCAGAAAGTGCCGTCGAGGGTGGGCATGTTTTCGGGCAGGTAAGTGGGAGAGTTCATCGGTTTATAAGGGCCTCCCGGATTATCACTGACTAAAACGTGACTGGCGCGGCGGGGAATTATATTGTTTTGTACCGTATCAATCTTGATGGCATTGTTCGTAAAGGTGGCGAAATAATAATATTTTCCCTTGTATTCGTGCAGTTCGGCAGCCCATATTTGAGGTCTGGAACCCATCCATGATGTAGAATCAGTTTCTGTAACACGATAAGGGCCGTCCCAGCGGGCAAGGTCTTTGCTCTTCCAGAGGAGACCGCCGCTGCCTGTCATATAATAGGTGGAGGTTTTCCCGTCGGCAAGGATACAAGGGTCGCTCAGACGGATGGAGTCAAGAGGGATGTCTGTCCGGAAGCGGTTGGGCATCCGCTGCTGGGCGGACAGGAAGATAGGGAAAAGGGGGAATAGGAGGAGTAATAGCTTTATTTTTTTCATATTAGTATTGAAGTAAGGGATTGAAGTTTAGCGAATCAATCTTTACTCTCCTCCTCCCGGGAGGAGGAGAATAAAGATACTTTTGTTTACCGAATATCTATACCATGCCTCACCGGCGTAAGAACAAACGTAAACTCATAATCACCATAAGGCAACTGATACTGCGGCAACGGCCATGCGCCCCAGCTATTCACACAAGCCAGACCCATCTGTGCTTTGTCAATACAGAGATTCGTCAAATCAGCCTGTTTCACCTCCGGAGAATGGCTCTGACGCTTATCCCTACCATCATCCAAAGACTCGATAGTGTAATGCAAAGCAGATGCAGAGAAAGGAGCTTCCGCCACAATCTCCAAACCACGGCCTGCGGCATTCAGTTGTTTCCACCAACGGATATCCGTCTTCGTTCCTGTTTCCTGCGGACGGATATAAGGATAGAACTGCTCATCCACACTCTGACGATACAAGCCAAGGTCGGTAGAATGGTTACGGTCACTATAATTCTCTATCGGACCACGGCCATAATACTCTATCGTCTCGAACGTCTTGGGCATTTGCATCTGCATACCGAAGCGGAACATGGGTGATATCTTCGCCTGCGGGTCGGCTGTCATCTTTTGAGTAACCTTCACAGCGCCCTTGTTATTGATGACATAAGTCAGACTCAGACGTGCAGAAACGTTCGTCATCTCATATTCGGCATTTACCTGTATCTGGTCGCCCGCAGGTTCCCATTTGAAGGAGGTCAGCTTCAATCCCGGATTCTTCCAGACAGCAAACTTCTGTTGCAGACCTGCACCGAAGTCGTTATCGGTAGGCGCACGCCAGAAGTTGGGAGCCAATACGGCATCTTCCTTCATCAGTTCCACACCCGCCACATTGTAACGGCTCAGGTAACCGCTGTGTTTGTCGAATTCCAGACGGAAATTATCACCGTTCACAATCAGGAAACGCCAGTCATTCTCCTGCACTTGCGGCACAACAACAGGCACATTTACGCTTTCCACGTTCTTCAGTTCCATAGCAGGCGCCTTATAAGGATTCAGCACAAGCTGATTCTTGGCAACCGCATATCCGCCGGGAAGCAGTCCTTCGCTATTCTTCAGGCGATACGTCACGTTGAGCAACCACTCCTTGCACTCGCAGGTCTTGCCGAGGTTCAGTTTCACTTTGGCAGTCTGCTGCGGAGCTACGTTGAGGACGTCCACGCGGCCGGTACGGATAACCTTACCATCGGCCAGCACTTCCCAATCCATATAATAGGCGGAGAGGTCGCGGAAGAAGTTTTCATTATACACATTCACCTCGCCATTCTTCAGGTCGGCGGGAGTAGTCCAGATATTCTGGTAGAAGTAGCCTACCTCATACATGTGCGGATTGGGCACACGGTCGGGACTGATAAGCCCGTTATCGCAGAAGTTCTTATCCGAACCGTCATAACGGTTGAAGTCACCACCATAGGCATAGATAGACACGCCTTCCTTACCTTCCCACCGGACGGACTGGTCTACGAAGTCCCAAATGAATCCGCCTTGCAGATTCGGATACTTGCGAATCAAGTCCCAGTATTCCTTAAATCCACCCTGCGAGTTACCCATTGCATGGGCGTATTCGCACTGGATAAACGGCTTCTTGGCATCTGTGCGCTGACCGTACTTCTCCATGTGCTCATAACCGGCATACATCGGACAGGTGACATCGGTAAAATCGTTCCCATGCGCCTGCTCGTACTGTACGGCGCGACTGGGGTCTTCGTTCTTTATCCAGCGGTAACATGCCTCGAAGTTAGGCCCGAAGCCGGCTTCATTGCCCAGTGACCAGAAGATGATGCTGGGGTGATTGAAGCTGCGTTGCACATTGCGCTGGTTACGTTCCAGGTGTGCATTGGCATAGTCGGCGCGTTTAGCCAGTGTCCTCTCGCCGTAGCCCATACCGTGGGATTCGACGTTTGCTTCTGCCACCATATAAATACCGTATTCGTCGCAAAGGTCATACCACAGGTTGTTATCGGGATAGTGGCAAGTACGCACGGCATTGATATTGAACTTCTTCATTATCTGGATATCCTGTATCATACGCTCCGGAGATACGACATAACCGCCATCAGGGTCCATTTCATGGCGATTGGCTCCCTTGAAGAGCACTGCCTTGCCGTTCACAAGTATCTGGTCGCCTTTCAGTTCTATCTTACGGAAACCTACCTTTACGGGAATCACCTCGCTGCTGCCTTGCAAAGTGGCGCGCAGGGTATAGAGATACGGAGTTTCGGCAGTCCATTTGTACGGATTCTCCACGTTCATCAGGACGTTGCCGCCACCTTTGGCGGTTGCTGTAGCTACTTGCTTGCCGGCGGCATCCAGCAGTTCCAGGTCTACATTACCACTGCCTTTGAGGTCGATTTTCACGTTCAGGGAACCGTCTTTATAGGCTTCGTCCAGGTCGGGAGTGATGCGGATATCCTGAATACGCTTCTTACTGCGGGCATAGAGATAGCAATCGCGTCCTACGCCACTGAAGCGGAAGAAGTCCTGGTCTTCCAGATACGTACCGTCGCACCAGCGGAATATCTGGAAGGCGATAAGGTTCTCCTGTCCCGGTTTCAGGTAAGAGGTGAGGTCGAACTCGGCTTCCAGTTTGCTGTCTTCGCTGTAGCCCACATAGCGGCCGTTCACCCACAGGTAGATATTGGAGGTGACGGAGCCGAAGTGCGCAATGATATCCTTGCCTTTCCAATCGGCGGGAACGACGACTTCGCGACGGTAAGAGCCTACGTGGTTGTTCTGTGTGGGGACTTCGGGAGGATTGTTCCGGAACTGGTTACGCCAGGCGTAGCCGACGTTCACGTAGATGGGGTCGCCGTAGCCGTTCAACTCCCACACGGCGGGGACTTGCATGTTGTTCCAGCTCTTGTCGTCGAAGCCCAGTTTCCAGAAGTCGGCAGGACGCTGGTCGGCATTGGGTACCCAGAAGAACTTCCAGGTGCCGTTCAGGGTCATGTAGTTAGCAGATTTGGCTTTTTCGCCTGTCATGGCGGCATCTGCCGATTCGTAGGCAAAGTAGTTGGCGTGCATCGGTGCACGGTTCACGGCATTGACGCCCGGGTCAAGCCACTCTTTAAAGGACTGTGCATTGGCAGTCAGCGCCAAGGCGGCAAAAAGTCCGGTGATGAAATGTTTCTTCATGATATATTAATATTATATTTAGTAGCGGTACGAAAAAACGTCTTGCATACCGCTACAAAGTTAAGATGATTCAATGAATCGATACGGAGAATAATAGTTCAAAAAGAGGGGGGATAAAGACCAAAACACAGAGGCACGGAGGCGCAGAAGAGGTTTCTCTGAGAGTTGAACACGAAGGCGCAGAAGGTTTCTCTCTAAGAGTTGAACACAGAGACACGGAGGCACAGAGGAGGTTTCTCTGAGAGTTGAGTACAGAGGCACAGAAGGTTTCTCTCTGAGAGTTGAGCACAGAGACACGGAGACACAGAGGGTTTCTCTGCGACGTAGTCGCCCTCTCTGTGTACTCTTGTCCGGGTTTCTTCTTAAAAAGAAAAATAAAACTCTGTGGCTCTGTGCCTCTGTGTTCGAACATAAATTCTCAGTTTTCAGTTTTAATGTACCTCATCCTGTCTCTTGATGTACCTCATTCCACCTGATGTACGAACAGAACATAGATGACTATAGACCTTAAGGTACAATCATACCCAATGATTGTAGGAATCATACCCAATGATTGTACCAATCATACCCAATGATTCCTACCCCACTATACGAGGGTTCCCGGATGAGGTTTACTATCAGATACATTCAATCGCTTTATCCAATCGCTAAGTTATCATTCACCCTCCCCCTCACAAACACGTATCACCGTAAACGAATAGGCAGGCATGGCATAGGCGAAGCTGTTTCCTTCTACCTCAAAGCCGGAAGAAACAGGTTTCGCACCACGGTCTTTCGGGTCGCCGGTCAGTACCGTCTTCGTTGCCGAAGGATTCACCAACGTAGCACCGTCCAGCGTCACTTGGGCAGAGACTTCTACAGGAAGCATATTCACCAGCTTCACGATATAATCCCCCGTACCGCCATCCTTCACAACGGAAACTCCTACACGCTTCGTCACTGCATCCCAACCGTTATTCAGTTTCACCTCAGAAGCAAGATACTCGTTGCCGGAGTTCTCACCGTACATAAGCTGCGTATAGTAACCTACGGTAGGCTTCACCTCCGTGTTATTGAAGTAAATCAAGTCCGGATTCCACTGCGTACGCCCCTCTTTGGCAAGCAGCGGAGCATACGAAGTCATTTCCACGATATCGCCGTTACGCTCTACCGCCGTCAGATACAGAGCCTCGGCAAGCGCCGTTTCCACGTTATTGGGGCGTCCCGGCAGGTGGGCGGCATACTCGCCCAGGTAGACTTTCGCCTTGCTGCGGTCGTAACGGTCGTAATAATCCTGGTTGTGAATCAGCCAGCCCGGTTCCACATAATAATGCTCATCCACCATCGGCACGCCCAGCTCAGTGGCAAAGTCCCAACCCACTTCATAGTCAGTGCCTTCATAGAACGGACCGGCAGTGCCAATCACCGTTACTTCGGGATATTTCTCCCTGACGGCATCGAATATCATCTTGAAACGCTCCGTAAATACCTCCGTAACCATGTCCTCGTTGCCGATGCCGATATACTTCAGGTTGAACGGCTTCGGATGCCCGGCTTCAGCGCGCTTCTTGCCCCACGGGGTCTTGCGGGCGTCTCCGTTGGCGTACTCCACGAGGTCGAGAACGTCCTGGATGTATTGCGGCATTTCTTCCATCGGGATGCCGCCCTGTTGTCCCATGCAGGTCAGTTCATCGTGAGAGTGGTGGGCGCAGGAGCCGGAGTTCTGGCAGGGAACGCCTGCCGCTACTATCGGTACAGGTTCGGCGCCCATATCTTCGCAGAAGAGGAAGTATTCGTGGTATCCCAGTCCGCGCGTCTGGTGATATCCCCACAGGTTGCGCAGAGGCTTGCGGGCTTCCAACGGACCGATGGAACCTTTCCAGTCGTAGATATTGTCTATACCATCGCCATGAGCCACACATCCGCCGGGGAAACGCACGAAGCGGGGACGAAGGTCGGCAAGCGTCTGTGCAAGGTCGGCGCGCAGACCGTTCTTACGGCCCTTGAAAGTGTTCTGCGGAAAAAGGGAAATCATATCCAACGCATACTTGCCGGGGGCAAGGGGGGTGATGGTCAGTGCGGCATCCGCGGCGTCGGCGGTTGCTGTCAGTACGGTGCGTTGGTTCTTCCAGTCTTTGGAGGCGATGGAAAGGGTGGTGGCTGCCACTTCCCTGCCATCTTTGGTCTGCAAGGCGACTTTTACTTTTCCGCCTTTGGCATTTAGCTTCCCGCCTTCGGTAGCAAGCACTCTTGAGAAGAGGGAGAAGTCGTACTTCTCGCCTTTCTTCAGGGCGATGCCGTCGAAGCCGGTATTCATCAGGGAAGCACCGGGGGTGTTTACTTCAAATACGGCGTAATGGGAGTTGTTGGGGTGGATGGGGACGTCGGTTGCGATATTCAGTGTGGCATCGCTTCCCTGTAAAGTCCAGGAGTGTGTACTGTTCCAGTTACGGTCGTCGCCACGGTCGGTAGGGGTGTACTCGAAGTCACGGTTCTGTATCAGTTCGGCGTACAGGCCGCCGTCGGCAGCATAGTTGATGTCTTCAAAGAAGATGCCGATAAGGTTACTACTGATACTCTTGGCTTCACCCGCCTTTACGCAGATGGTGGCTTCTACGGGTTTCAGGTTGGCAAAGCGGACAGGGTCTTGTTCCGTGCGTTCGGCGTACAGTGTGCGGCGGTATTTCTTGGCTTCGGCGTAGCGGGTGATTTGCAGGACTGTGGAATAAGGCACTTCCTGCACCCGGCCTTCCTGTTCCCGGCCGTTTATCACGAGTTTCTTTGCGGTAGTGGGGAATACGTCTTTCGGTTCGTACTTGCTACGCTCTGCCGGAGAGAAGTATTTCTGGGCTTCCCACGTCTGCAAGTCGGAGGAGGTGACATAGGCAAGTGCTTCGCCGGTGTTGGTAGCTGCCCAGATGCAATGCCATTTGCCGTCGGCGCGGGTTTGCATCAGGTGGGGGTTGAACATTGTCTTCGCACGTCCCCAGGGACCGAAGTCGGAGTTGACGTAGGCAAAACCGTCTGCTACGCTGAACCACTTTTCTCCATCGGGACTCCAGGCGAACTTCAATCCGCTTTTGCCGTCGTGGTTGGAGTATGAGAAGAGGTAGACCCGGTCGGGTTCGTTATCTACCTTTGCTTGCACAGGGAGTGCAAGGGATAGTAGCAGGGAGAAAGTTAAAAAGGTTATTAGTTTCATTGAATTATGAATTATGAATTATGAATGGGCTGCGCAATACAAGTAATTTTTTAGACGCGGATGACGCGGATTTTTAAATGCTGCGCTATGTTAACTCATCCGGAAGATAACCGGAAGAAGAAAGAGATCCGCGTCATCCGCGTTATCTGCGTCTAAAAAATTACTTGTATTACGCAGCAGCCTGATTGAAGCTTACGACCGCTAAATTATCATTCGCCCCCATCACCTCACCTACTTCTTCCAGTACTTCTTCAACCTGTCCGCCTCCTTCTTCGTAATATGAATCACCGCACCATGCTTGGGAGCCGTAAAGTTAGCAGCTTTCATCACCCCTTCGTTGAAGTGTCCCAAATGCGTGAAATTCACAAAGTCAGTCGTTTCGCTAAAGCCGAAGTTATGAGGTTTGATACTAAAGATGTCATACATCACCACCCACTTGTCCTCACCGATGCGCTTCCATACATTGGGCGCTTCGCAAGCTCCCGGCTCCGGGTCAACCCAATCCGGCAGATACGTGTAACCGCGGTTGATATCCTTGGAAACTGCCTGTTTGATGCCCCCCGTCTCTTCTTGCGCCACATAGAACATGTGGTATGTGTCGCCTACCTTCGTGATATCCGCATCAAGAACCGATTTAGCCGCATCAGGATAATTGAACAACAGACGCGGCGCTGTCTCCAGACCGTCAAACTCCTCATTCGCATACGCATAATAGAGCATAGTCTGTGCATTGCCCATGCGTATGGTGAAGTACAACATAATTCTGCCTGCACGTTCATCGTAAATCAATTCGGGTGCCCAGAAACAACCTACTTCATCGTACCCCGGGAAAGACTTGTCTATGCGGACTACATGGTGCGTCCAGTTAATCAAGTCCTTCGATTTCATCAGTACCAATCCCCGGTTGTTGCCCCATCCGTACTTCTCACCGTCTCTCTCCCAGCGCGTATCGCGCAGTCCGCTCCTTTGGGCGTAGATGTGCAAATCGGTCATTGCTATGTAGAAAGTGCCATCCGGCGCACGGTAGATGTACGGGTCGCGAATGCCTTTCTGCTCGGCAATCGTATCACCCGCTATGATGGGCTGACCGTTATTTACATCCGTAAAAGTATATCCGTCATCGCTCAAGGCAAAGTACAGGTCGTGCGTTTCATCTTTGAAGTAAGTAAACAGGTAAGCGCCCATCTCCTTTTCATCTGTCTTCCATTCACGGGTCAGCACTGCGCCGCCTTCCGGTTGAAGGGTCAGTTGCAGCTTACCGTCAGCCTTCAGTTTCACCTGTTTCAGTTGGGGTTGCAACTGCTTATCGTCATCATAAAGAGAAATGGTCTGCCCGGCAAACATAGGAAGTTCGAGTGTCAGCTTCAGCGGTTCCTTCGTACCATTGACAGCCGCTACATACCACTGACTGCCATGACGGCGGGCAACCACCGCATATTTCCCCGGATAACCGTCGATAAAACGAGTCTCATCCCACGTTGTCGGCACTTGCTTCATAAAGTCGAGGCAAACTTGCGGGGCATCCGTCAGATTATTGGGAGCTAATGCATAATTCTGAATAGGATTCTGGAACAGTACGGCAGTAGCCAACTGAAATCCGTCGGTAGTGCGGCGTGTGGTTCCGCCGTCGTTGCCACGGTTCAACCGTTTGTTCAGGAATGTGCCACCAAACTCCATGCTGCCCACCGTGTTACGGATAAACGGGTGCAAACAGGCATTGAAGGCTTCCTTATCGCAGGCGTGCTGACTGAAAACCAAGTTCTCGGAAGCCAGAATTGCCTCGCTGCCTACATAATTGGGATACATGCGCTCCCACCCTCTCGGCAGTGTACAACCGTGGAAAATAACCATCAGTCCATGGTCGTCGGCATCGCTCAGGATAGCTTCGTACTGGCGCATGGTCTCCTGCTTATCTCCGCCGAAGAAGTCTACCTTGATACCTTTGACGCCCTGTTCCTGCAACCACTTCATTTCACGCTTGCGGGCAATGGGGTTATCCATCAGGTTGGTGGGGCCTTGCTCTATGTCATTCCAGTAACCGCTGGAACTGTACCACAGGAATACATCCACCCCTTTGCCCTGGGCATAGTCAATGAGAGATTCCATACGCTTATGGCCGATGCGGGTATCCCACCAGTTGTCTATCAATACATATTCGTACCCCATGGCGGCGGCAAGGTCGACATAACGCACCTGGTCGTCGTAGTTGATGCTTCCATCCTGCCAGAGAATCCAGCTCCATGTGCCGCGTCCCATCCGGTAGTCGTGCTTCGTTTCATACAAGGGTTCTACAACGTCCCACACCACGGTAGTTTCTACGATAGGTTTCAGTGTTTCACCTACCGTAATGGTGCGCCACGGGGTGGAGCCGGGCAGAGAGAAAGCCGGGGCAACTGTTCCGTTGCCATTATTCTCTTCGGGCATAGGGAAGGCTATCGTATAGAGATTACCATTGGTAGCATCACTCAGGCGGGAGCCGCAATAACGGCTGTCGACACCTGTTTCGCTGACGAGCACCCATCCGTCTTCACCCACACGGTAGAGGCAGGGGAAGGTATATCCATGTCCGAACTGCGAACGCACATTCATCGGGACGTCTGCTTTGTATTCTTCTTCATAACTGGGCTTGGTACGTTTCCAGCCTACCATGGCATTACTCTGGGGAGTGAGGAAGGTGGTGGTTTTGGCGGGGAAGCGGAAGCCGGTCTTTTCGTTATCGACAATGATACTGCCCGTCTCGCCCTGTCTTGGCAATGTATAGCGGAAGGCAACGTCGTTGTTGCTTATGCGGAAGGTCACGTCTATCTTTTGTCCTTTCGCATTGGTGAAGGCGCATGTCAGTTCGTTGGCGAGGTAGTGAATACGGGAGGCTTTGATACGTGTCTGGGTATAGACGGTATCAATCTTTCTCTCTTTATGACCGGTCAGCTTCAGGGCTTTCGCGAAGTCGCCTGCGTTGGTTTGCATTCCCAGGGGGGATGACTCGAGCATCTGTTTGCCGTTGTAGGTAAGGGAGTAGGATGCTTCTCCCCCTTCCGGGCACGAAACGGTTAGTTGCAACTTGCCGTCAGGGCCACCGACGGTTACATCTTGTGCAGCCAGCGGCAATGCGGCTGCCATACATAAAAAGGCTAATCCTTTGAGTTTGTTTCTCATATTTATAAAGTGTATTTCGAGTAAGTAATGATTTTAGGCGCGGATTACGCGGATTACACGGATTAATTGCTTGCGCTATGATTACTTAAAAGAAAAAAGAATCTGTGTAATCCGCGTAATCCGCGCCTAAAATCTAAATTATCTTCAAAAAGTAGGAGTTACCCGCTTAATCGTTCCGTCTTCATTAAACTCCATGCGGTCAATGCACACTTCCCGGTGAGTACCCGGACTATCTTTCAGATAATTCTTATTAATACGATGATAAACGATATACCACTCATCGGTACCCGGAATTTGCAATATCGAATTGTGTGCAGGGCCATAAATCTCTTTGTCCGGATGCTGAATCAGGACGATAGGGTCTTTAGCCACTTCAATAGGGCCGAGCGGAGATTTGGAAGTACCATAGACCACATGATAATTGGGCGACCCGGTATCATCTACCGACCACATAAAGTAATAGAGTCCATTGCGGTAAAATACATAAGGCGCTTCACGGTATGCATAGTCCTGCAAGGTTCCTCCTTCAGGGGTCATTACCGTGAGAGTCTTCTTTTTAATAGAAACCATATCCTTATTCAATTCCGCACCTGCCATATAACCATTTCCCCAATACAGATATGCCTTACCGGAAACCGGGTCAGTGAAAACATCCACATCAATCTGCTGGCCACGGCCTACGGGAGATTCCGTAATAACAGGCTCACCCAAATCGGTAAACGGGCCGATGGGAGAATCCGCAACAGCCACCCCAATCTGTTTACCACCTTTCTTTATAGGGTTTCCGCTATAATAGAAAAAGTATTTGTACTCACCCTTTATCAGCTTCTCTTCGATACACGGCGCCCATGCATTTCCATTGGCCCAGGGCACCTGGTCTGACTTCAAGTCAAGCATCACACCCTCGTATTTCCACTTCTTCAAATCATCCGAGGAGAAAACGGTAAAGTACCATCCACCCCAACCGGGTTGCCCGTCGGTGGTAGAATAGATATAATATTTCCGGGTTTGATGTGAATATAGTATTTCGGGGTCGGCATGAAAACCCGGCAATATGGGGTTATTGGGCAATGCACCAAGTTCATCCGGCTTGCCCCACCTATCAGTGATAGCTATCAATTCATCCCGGGTAATCGGGATAACTGTACCGTGACGGGGATGGAAATTCATCTTCACTTCGCTGTCTATCACCTTGAAGTTCTTCAGGTCGGTGGTTTCCGTAAACTGATACCTGCCTTTTGTATATACATCATACATCAATATATACTTGTCCTGATTAATCAGTTTAAACGTGCCTGCACCTTCCACGGCATCCGTTGTCTGCTGCTTGTAGTCGGGTTCTTCGTCCCACTTTCCGGAGGTCAGGGAACGGGTAGTGGCTACCTTGATGCCGTTTCCGTGCCCTTCGGTCTTATAAAACAAATGGTATACGCCATCCTTATATACAATGTCGCCATCAATACACGACTTCTTATTCTCCGGAATAAAGAACGGCTTCGGTTCGCCTTCCAAATCCGTAAAGTCCTTGTTGGCGTATGCATAATAAATCACGTCGGCGCCGTCATCGTACTTCATAGACCAGTAAACCATATACTTCCCGGCTTCCGGGTCATAAACCGTTTGCGGCGCCCATACCCTTTTCAGCTTTTCCTGTCCGGAGTAGCGTTTCTGCATATTTACGACGGAGTGTTGCCAATGCACAAGGTCGTTGGATTTCAGCAATACCATTGCGCGGTTCGAGTCCCAACCGTTACCGGACACCATATCCGTGAGAACCATGTAGAACGTTTTTCCATCCTGGCTACGCAGAATATGCGGGTCGCGCACACCCCCGGTAGAACTGATTACTTTGGAATCAAGCACAGGATTGCCGTCATTCAGCGCCCAATAAGTATGTCCATCCATACTCACGGCATAGCACACGGCTTCCTGACTGATGTGGTTCCCTGTAAAATAAGTGAATAAATAGGCTACATAATCTTTCTCAGGAAGAGACGCCTGTTGTGAGAAAGCCGGGAATACGGATAGTAACAAAGCGATTGCCACAGCTCTTATTCGCAATATAAATACTGCCTGGTTTTCCATAATAATATTATATTAAAACATTTAGAGAGTGTAAAAATAACACTTTATAGGGCATACAACAAATAAAGTGTATATGTTACACAACATATACACTTATAAGTTCTATCCGCTCAATGCTAATTCAAAAAACGTACCATCTCGCAAGCGGCCAGCAAGAATGCCCCTACTCCGAAGTTGGATGTAGAGTTGGCATCTACCACTTGTCCCGGAATGGCCTTTTCGCCGATGGGCTGCACGTAGCCAACGCGTCCGTCGGGCTGCAAGGCGACAGTCGTCAGGTAGTTCCAGGATTTCTCTACGACCGGTTGATAGGTGTCCTTATCCAGAAAGCCGTTATTCATACCCCACAGCAGACCGTAGGTGAAGAATGCCGTACCGCTGGTTTCCGGTCCGGGTGCATGTTGCGGGTCGAGCAGGCTGCGTGTCCAGTAGCCTTCCGGTTGCTGGCAGGCTGCCACGGCTTTTGCCATAGCCTGAAAACGGTCGATATATTCCCGGCGGTATTTATCCGTTTCGGGCAAGTCTTTGAGTACTTTAGCCAGGGCGGCAAGCACCCAGCCGTCGCCGCGCGCCCAGAAGTCCTTTTTGCCGTTCGCGCTTTTATGCTTGGGGTAGATGTATTTCCCGTCGCGGTAGTAAAGGGCGTCCTCGGGGTCGTACATCAGGCTGTCGGCAAATGCCCAGTACTCGTGCAGTTTCTCCAGATAAAGCGGGTTTTCGGTTATCTTATACAGTTTCGTCATGACGGGCATCACCATATAAAGGCCGTCCGCCCACCACCAGTAATTGCGACGGTCGGTGCTCATCTGATACTCCATTACTTCGCGCGCACGGGCTATCTTCTGCGAATCGGGCGCGATGTTATAGAGGTCGGCATAGGTCTGGAAGCAAATCTGATAGTCGCCAAAGAGCACGTAGATGTCGCTTTCTCCATAACCGTATCGCCATTCGGCCTTATTGTCCGACTTGGCGCCTTTCCATTCATTGTGCTCCGCCCATGCCTTGGAGTAGTCCATGAATTTCGCTTCGCCGGTGAGGAAGTACGCTTCCATGTTACCCGTATGGTAGGCGGCATTGTCCCAGAAGGAGCGTCCGTGCTTCGGATGCTGCTCCTGCCAATAGTTATTCACTTTATAGATGATGTCCACCACCTCTTTAGCCTTATCCCGGGAAGCGGAACAGGCTGACAGTCCGCCCATGTAGAGGATTAAAAGCATCGCTTTTACTAAAAACTTTTTCATATACTCTTCGTTTTTTTATTTAATATAATCAGATTCTTCGTTTACAGTCATAAAAGGTGACAAAAAGGCTCTTTCCGAAGGTCTCTATAACCGGAGGTTGGAGTGAGCTTAATTCAGTCGTATACTGAATGCCATTCAGTCGTATACTGAGCCCTATTCAGTCGTATACTGAACCTATCTCAGTCGTATACTGATTCCACCCCCCTCAGAAGGTGCTCTCGATGGGGCTTTTGAGGCAATAGACTGAAATAGCCGAAAACACCCCTGTCACTCCGAATTATTGACTTCGAGCACATACACCGGCTGAGGTTCAAAGTCAACCGTCTTCTCGCCGTCGCCCTGCCTGGTGTGCTGCACGAAGAGGTGCAGACGGTGCTTTTGCTTCCACAATTCCGTGTCGTGCGACGGCTCCCAGGCATCCACTGCAAAGTCTGTCAGGTCGGTGACAGTCCATTTACCGGTGCCCACGGCCGATGTGTGCGCCATGGACACACGGCTTCCACGCTCTTCGTCGCGGAAGATGTAGAAGATTTCGCTGCCATCTACCACGATACGCGGACGGGCGATGGGAATCATCTTCGTGCCGCCGCCTTTGAGTGAGAAAGGCGTACGGCGTCCCGAAACCCGGTGGTTGTGCCACGTCACGCCGTCATACCACACGATGCGGTATTGCGGTACTTCACTGTCCGCATTGCGCCAGTACGTGGCGATATACGGATTGCCGCCTGCATCGGCGCTCATGCTGGTTTGGTTTATCAGTTCCGAGTTCTGGGGAATGCGGCAGGCGTATTCCGCATTCGCGGCGCGGATGGGCAGGTCGTATTTCTTGCCGTCCGTCCGGTACCACGTCACGCCGTTGTCGAAGGAGCGGGCGTAGCAAAGGTCGTGGTTGGTTTCCACGTTCCACGTTTCGCGCCACACCCACGACAGGTGGATAGTGCCGCGCTCGTCCACATAGAGTTGCCAGTAGGCATTGCGCTGGTCTTCGCCGTCTATCAGTACATCCTGCACGCGGTTCCACCGCTTCTCTTTGACGGAATAACGGTTCATCACCAGATTGCCGCGTCCGGAGGAGCCGGAACGGTAGACAAACAGCAAGTCTCCCCCATTCAGGGAATAGAACTCGGGATACGTCACGTTTTCTTCGTCTACACCGGTCATCGGTTCCTTATCTCCCAGTTCCAGCGAATGGGGGGCGGTGCTGCGGCAATAATTCAGCCGGTTCCCGTGATGGTCGAACGATAAATGCAGATAGCCATCCCCGTCGAGCATCATGCTGATGATGTTGTGGGCATCCTTTACGTTTCCCCGGTATTGCGTGCGCGAGAGTGTCCACCGGTCGGTGTTCAGTTTGCGCTTACCCAGCGTCAGGTAGCCGTCCGCATCATAATAACAGATGTATTGTTCATCGCCCTGTGTCACCAGAGAGTTGTTTCTGAATACGGTGGTATTGACTGAGGTACGGCTATATCCTTTCCCAACTTCTACAAGGCGGGATTGCTGCGCCCGGAGGAAGGTGAAAGCCATCAGGGAAACCAGAAAGAAAAGTAGAATGCATCGGTTCATGATATTGCTTGTTTAATTTATACTGAAGTTAAAGGAGTTAGGGGAGTTATCACTTCGTTAGGAGTTAAGGAGTTAAAGCCAATAGTCTTGTTATATGTTTCACGGAGTATCGGCTTTAACTCCTAAGCCAACTTGTTGGCTGATAACTTCTTTAACTCCTATAACTCCTTTAATGAACTTCTAACACTTATTCATAAGCATGGTCTTTCGGGAAGTCTTCACCGTCCCATGCCTTCTTTGAAGTCCAGGGCAGTGCGGCATCCGTCCAGAAAGGGTCGTCGGCAGGTAGCCCCAGAGGCAGGAAAGCCAGTGAAGCCAGGTATAAACTGCCGTTATTCGTGTACCAATCCGAGATATCCGGTTGCGAGCCGTTGAAACCTAAGATAAGGAAGCCCTTCTCATTGAAATTCCGGTTATCGCCAAACATGCGCTGAACGACTGCCGTCATTGCAGCGCGTACCTGTCCGGCAGGCAATTCCTTGGGCAACCAGCCACGCAGGGACAACAGGGCAAGCGGCTGCAACACCGCCGTGCGGTAAGTGATGGAGCGTCCGAACACGGGGAATGTACCCTCAGGCGAGATGAAGCGTTCCAATATCATGCCGAAGCGCTGCATACGCTGCAATGATTTCTGGAAGTGACCGTTCCACGGGTTCCTGATATTATTATTCTTGCCGGCATCTACCAGCACCTCCAGGCATTCCACGTACATCGGGTGGAGCACAAAGCTATTGTAATAGTCGAAGGCGAAATGCTGTCCGTCACTGTACCAGCCGTCACCCACATACCATTCGTTCACTTTGCGCAGGGCAGAGGTGATGCGGTAATCATCTGCCTGCGCACCTGCCTTCTTCAGGAAGCACTCGATGGTGGAGGAGAACAGCAACCAGTTGGTATAAGGAGGATTTACCCGGCGTAATTGCCGGAACTCGGCGACGTAGCGTTCTTTGGTCAGGCTGTCCAGCGGCATCCACAGCGCATCATATCCACGCAGGAAGCTCTCTGCTATAAATGCGGCGTCTACCAGCGGCTGACCTTCTTTTCTCCATAGCAGATAGTCTTTGCTCTCCGGGTCTACGGACTGGGCGTAGCTCTTCAAAGCCCATTCACGCAATTGCCTGCGCTGCTTGCCCTCTGCCGTATCATCATCCGGCAACGATAGCCACGGCGCCACACCTGCCATCAGCCGTCCGAAGCATTCCATATAGGTCACCCGTTTGTCGCGGCCGTCCCAGGAGGGGCTTAGCTCTACCTGCATATCCTCCTGCAACTTGCCTTCGCTCATGCTGCTAAGTACGGGCGCCGCCATCTGATACAGGACTCCCGCCCACAACTCCCGGTCGGTCTTTACCTTCTCCGGTTTCTTCTTAGCCGAGGCATGGATAGGAACCAGCAATGCCACGGCCAACAGTAACCATACGTATTTTCTTGATTTCATATTATAACAGGATAAGTTGTTTTCATCGTTACAAATATATCTGTTTTCAGAATTACATTTACTATAACCTTCATTGTTTTTGATATACCCTTACGTAATCTATCTCATAACGCATCGGAATGGCTTTATCATCTATTTCTCCACCATTTGCACCGCCAAGCGCCAAATTCAACAAAATATATTGTGGCTTGTGGAAAGGATTCGTTCCCCTACCGATGCTGCCATTGATGGTTTCACTCAAAGGAACTTCATTCAGCAACTCATCATCCAAGTAGATTTTAATCGCCGTTTCATCCCAATCCATACGCCAGATATGGAACTTATCCGCCCATTGCGGGTCTTTATCCGTGAAGTGGATAAAGGGAATTGTTTTAGTATTCCACTTCGCATTCGAACGCCTGTCGGTGCCCCAGGCGGCATTTGCCAGGATATGCGGTTCACCCTTGATGCGATAGTACTCCATGATATCAATTTCACCGCACGAAGGCCATTCCATGCCACGCCCCAACGTCCAGATAGCCGGCCACGAGCCTCCACTTACAGGAATCCGGGCACGAACTTCAAATCTGCCATACAGGAACTCTTTCTTGCCGGCGGTAGTTACACACGCAGAAGTGTAGTCTATGAACTCCCTTTTCCTCCGCCAGTTATCACTCCCGGCTTCATACCGGGGATTCTTACGTCCTTTCTCTTTTCGCGCTTCGATAATCAGTTTGCCGTCCTCGCAACGGGCATTGCCTTCCTGATACCACTGCGCCTCTTCATTACGCACAAAGCCATTCTCATAATTCCAAACGGTGGCATCCGGACGACCGTCTGCATCAAATTCATCACTCCATACCAGCTTCCAATCCGATTGCCCGAACCACTTATCTACCCATTCCACGAAAGGAATACCTTTCTCATTAAAGCGAATCGGCAACCAGATGTACCGTGAATCCATCAGGCTTTTCGGACGCCATACATCTGTAGAGAACAACGGGCCTTGGGAGAAGGAGCTTAAGCCGGGGAAAGCGTACAATAAGTTCATGGAAGGGTCGAACACGCTGTTTACCAATTATCCCAATAGCGGCAGCTCCGAAATACGTGCCTGGTGCCATGAGACGGTTGCCAGGGACTGGCAGAAATTCCGCTCTACGGAGAATTACAACAAGTTGTCCTACAACACGGCGTTCCCCTGGATGGCGGACAGTCCCGATGGAAAGGTGTCGATGAACTATGCCATCCTGAATGCCACACAGCAATGGGAGGTGCTTCGCCTCTATACGTTCAGGAAGTTTGAAGACGGCGTTTACTACCGGGATGCAAAGCTCGAAACGAATGCTGAAATCAAGTTCCGTCTGGCAGATATCCCGCTTCCTAATGGCATACTTCGTGTGGACAGGGTTTCATTCCCCGTCACCACTCAACTGCGCTATGGACATTATTCTCTGCCTGAACTGGGCAAGCCTATCGTTACGAAGGAGCAAAAGGCCGGAGGATATACCGCTTATAGTATGGATAACGGAGAGTATCAGACGGCGCTTATCAATCTTCAGGGCTGGTCGGCAGTGGAGTATGTGCAGACAGAAGGGTTGCATCCGGTGAGCAACAAATGTTCCGTAATCAATGCGGCGACTACTCATTCGGGCGATAAGCTCTTTATCACACTGCAATTATGGAAGAAGAGCGGCAAGCCGTTTACTAAAAAAGAGCTGACGCCTGTGAAGTCCTTCGAGCAGAAAGGAGACACGGTAACTATTCGTTTTTCGGATGGGACGGTGAAGACGGTATCGTTCCCCTAATGCCAGTTCGGAAGGAATAGTTATCTTTGCCGGGCTTACTTAATACAGCACCACCATGGCAGGCATCTACATACATATTCCATTCTGCAAGACACGCTGCATCTATTGCGATTTCTATTCCACCACACGGTCTGAATTGAAATCGCAATATATCCGTGCCCTTTGCCGGGAACTGACGGAGCGCAAGGAATATCTGAAAGGAGAAGCCGTCGAAACGATTTACTTCGGCGGCGGAACACCTTCACAATTATCAGAAGAGGATTTCAGGCAAGTGTTCGGCACCATCGAACAAGTCTACGGATTGGAACATGCAAAAGAAATAACTCTTGAAGCCAACCCGGACGACCTGACGGATGAATATACCGGAATGCTGTCCGCACTACCTTTCAACCGCATCAGCATGGGGATACAAACCTTCGACGATGCCACCCTGCAATTGCTCAACAGACGGCATAACGCCACGCAAGCCATCAAAGCAGTGGAGCGTTGCCGTCGTGCCGGCTTCCGGAATATCAGCATCGACCTTATCTACGGCCTGCCGGGCGAAACAAACGAACGCTGGAAGCAAGACCTGCAACAAGCCGTCAGCCTCCACGCGGAACATATCTCTGCCTATCATCTTACCTACGAGGAAGGAACTCCCATCCACGACATGCTACTCTCCCACCGCATCCGCGAAGTGGACGAAGAAAGCAGCGCCCTCTTCTTCTCCGACCTGACAGACACACTGACCGCTGCCGGATATGAGCACTACGAGATATCCAACTTCTGCCAACCGGGAATGTACTCCCGCCACAACACTTCCTACTGGCGAGGAATTCCTTATCTGGGATGCGGCCCTTCGGCACACTCGTTCAATACCCTTACAAGGGAATGGAACACCGCATCTCTGGAAAAGTACATAAGCTCCATTGAAGAAGGCCACCGGGAGTTTGAAACCGAATATCTGGACACCGCCACCCGCTATAACGAGTGTATCATGACCGCCCTGCGCACCATGTGGGGAGTGCCCATGCAGTATGTAGAACAAACGTTTGGCCCTGAGCTACGGCAATACTGCACGGATATGGCACGCCCCTACCTGCAAAGCGGCAAGCTGGAGTTAAAAGACAATCACCTGCGCCTGACACGCGAAGGGATATTCGTATCGGACGGCATCATCAGTGACTTGATGTTTATTGAGGACCTGCATTATTCATGCAGGCAATAGTCTGCCTGTATTATACATGCTTATGTACAATTATCCATGCAATAATTAGTTTATACTTTGATAGTATCTGTCATGCTGAGCGTAGTCGAAGCATCTCTTCTCCTGAAATACAACGGGAGAGGGAACCTTCGACTGCACTCTGACTATTCCTCAATGAAATAATAGAAGAGGTTTTGAGCGAAGCTAATGACAGATACTATAAGGTAAATAAACATGAGTACTTATTCTTTAAAAACGCTGCTTATGATTATTAGCAAAGCAACATTCAGATTTGAACACGGAGGCACGGAGATACAGAGTTTTTTTATTTCTTAATTTAGGCGCGGATTGCGCGGATGGCACGGAGTTTTTAGAAGAGGCGTTGTGTGGATGGTAATCACACTTGCTTTCGCTGCGGATGCTAAGATGCTGAAGGTGAAGAAATATTTGATTGGGGTTGTATTTCTATATAACTTTTTATATCTTTGCACTATGAGAGCGATAATTACATATAAGAATTATTTTAATGACTTTCTACAAAAGCTATCAAAACAAGAGAGGGGAAAATTTTTACGTGCGTTGGACTTGCTTGTGACAGAGGATAAGATACCGCATCACTATATTAAATTTATTAGAGATGGGGTGTATGAGTTTCGATCTAATTATGGGAATACAGAATTCCGCGTATTCTTCATTTATGACGGGGATACGATTGTTGTCTTATTCAATGCCTTCAAAAAGAAGACGCAGAAAACTCCTGGTAGTGAGATAAAGAAAGCGATAAAGTTAAAGGAGGAATATTATGCAGCTAAAAGAAATCAGTAAGGACATTTATGATGTCAGCGCATTGCTTGATGAAGTATTGGGAAAGGAAGGAACCCCCGAACGCGAAAAGAGCCGTGAAAAGGCATGGGAAGAGTATAATGCTCAAATCTTATTGGATGCCCGTAAAAATGCAAGACTTACGCAAGCGGAACTCGCCAAGCGCATAGGGGCAGATAAAGGTTATATATCAAGGATAGAGAGAGGGCTTACAGTTCCAACAGTTTCTACCTTATATCGAATTGCGGCAGCTATGGGACTAACCGTAGAGTTACGACCTATGTAAAATAAAGATGGAAGCGATAAATAAAGGAAATATATTACTCTATCAGACAGAAGATGGAGAATCCAAAATAGAAGTTACATTGGCTAATGATACGGTTTGGCTAACTACCGACCAGATGGCTGAACTGTTTCAACGTAATAAATCTACTATTTCACGGCATGTAAAGAATGTCTTTGATTCGGGAGAATTAAGCCCGAACTCAACTGTTGCATATTTTGCAACAGTTCAACAGGAAGGTAGCCGTAAGGTAGAAAGAAACGTAGTTTGCTACAATCTGGATATGATTATCAGTGTAGGTTATCGTGTCCAATCCTATCATGGAGTTCAGTTTAGAGTCTGGGCTACACAAGTACTGAGGGAATACCTCACAAGAGGTAAGGAGTTGATGATGAATGATGAATTATTAAACACAGAGCACACAGAGTTCCTTTCTTTAATTGAACACAGAAGTACTGTGTTTTAAGAAGAGAATATGAACAAGAAAGAGCACACAGAGAGGGCGACTACGTCGCAGAGAAAAAACTCTGTGCCTCTATACCTCTGTGTTTAATTTCTGTACCTCTGTGTTTAATTTAAAAAAGGAACTCTGTTTCTCTGTGTCCGAGCTATTTCACCGTCACCATCGTAGCCCCGAAACCATATTCCTGGAAAGAAGCATCCTGATGGCGGAAAGCCGGGTATTTACGCTTCAGTTCATCCAGCAACGCCTTGCGAAGCACGCCGTCGCCTTTACCATGAATGAAGACGATGCGCTGCTCGCGTTTATTCTTGTACTGTTCCAGCACTTCGCGGAACTTATCCAGCTGATAATTCAGCATCTCACTGTTACTCATGCCGCGAGTATCATCCAGTAGTTCTCCGATATGAAGGTCTATCTCTATAATGCCGTTCTGCCCGCCGCGCTTCACTATCGGTTGAGCCTTAGGACTCTCCACGGACTTCTTCTGCAACAAAGCTGACTGTAATTCTTCGGCGGATACATATACTTGCTTGGCAGGAACATCACTCTTCACCACATCATAAATCAAAGCAGGGGTTTCAAAGAACTCAGACTCCTGAAAAGTATGCAGTTTATAAAACTTCACCGTATCAATGCGAAGTTCCACGCTGACAGCCGGCTTTAAGGCAAAAGAGCGGCCGTCTTTCAAGGCAATGAACTGCACAGCTACGTGTTCACGGTCATTCAGTTCCGCCTTCTCAAACTCCTCCAACAAGAGTTTCATATTCGGCTCGATGATGCCGTGCGAACGGACATTCCACGCCTTTCCCTCGGCGCAGAGGTAGGTATAATACAGATAATAGTTACTGTCGTTCACCAGATAAGCCTCAAAAGGAGTAGTGCTGACAGCCTTGATATCTTCCGGGACGAAAGCCAGAAACACATTCAGAATATCTCCGCCACGCGTTTCCGGCTGATGGTAAACAGACACTTGCGGTCTGGACAAGCCTTCCGGTTCCATACCTTTCAATTCCGTACCTTTCAGTTCCGTACCTTTTCGTTCCGAACCAGACACGGTTCCCTGTTCCGGACGTGATATGGAAGCCTTTACCGGTTTCTCTTCTGTCCTCTTCGGGGCTGTTTTAGGCACAGGTTTCGCCAGATTGTAATCGTCCGTATCAATCACCACACAATCACGCACGGACATCGGAATATCAAATCCATCGGCATCCTCTACCAGCACAATGTCCTTTCCCTGAAACCTTTTCACGATTCCGCCTCCTACTTCATTGAGGAAACGCACTTTATCACCTATTTTCATCTTTGTTTCTATTTATTGTTTTACGAATTATATAAATCGGGAGTTATCGCTTCATTTAGGAGTTAGAGGAGTTATCAGCCCCCAAGGGGGCTTAGGAGTTAAAGCCGATACTCCGTTTATATGTTAGTTCTTCGGATTATTTCCCTGAAAGCTTTTCACCTTACCACCTGAAAGCTCTTCAGATAAAAACGTAGCAAGACTATCGGCTTTATCTCCTAAGCGAAGCGATACCCCCCTTAACTCCTAAGCCCTCTTGGGGACTGATAACTCCTGAGCGAAGCGATAACTAAGACCACAAAGATACGGCAACTCCATAAAAAAAGGTAGAAAAAAGACGATTAATATCCGTACCTTTGCCGCCTGTAAAGAAGTTTGTTATGAAAGAAGATCCGAAACATATCCGTATCAGCGAATACAATTATCCATTGCCGGACGAGCGTATCGCTAAATTCCCCTTGTCCGTACGCGACCAGTCCAAGCTCCTCGTCTACCGTCACGGCGAAATCTCCGAAGACCGTTTCACTTCACTCCCTTCCCATCTCCCTGCTGAAAGCCTGATGATATTCAATAACACGAAAGTGATACAGGCGCGCCTGCACTTCCGCAAGGAAACCGGCGCCCTGATTGAAGTATTCTGCCTGGAACCGATAGAGCCGAACGATTATGTGCTCAACTTCCAGCAAACCGAACACGCCGCCTGGCTCTGCATGATCGGCAATCTGAAGAAATGGAAAGAAGGCACGCTGAAACGGGAAATGGCTGTAAAAGGGCAGCCGGTTACTCTGACCGCTACCCGTGGCGAATGTCACGGCACCAGCCATTGGGTAGATTTCCGCTGGAACAACCCGGAGATAACCTTTGCCGATATCCTCGAAGTATTCGGTGAGCTTCCCATTCCGCCTTATCTGAACCGTGAAACCCGGGAGAGTGATAAGGAAACGTATCAGACGGTTTATTCCAAAATAAAAGGTTCGGTAGCCGCGCCTACTGCCGGACTTCATTTCACTCCCCGCGTGCTGGATGCACTGCAAGAGAAAGGTATCGAACTCGAAGAACTGACCCTGCACGTAGGCGCAGGAACCTTCAAACCCGTAAAGAGCGAAGAGATAGAAGGGCATGAAATGCATACGGAATACATTTCCGTCTCGCGCAGCACGATTAAGAAGCTGATTGCCCACAACGGGAAAGCGATTGCCGTAGGAACTACCTCCGTGCGAACACTGGAAAGCCTCTACCACATAGGCGTTACGCTGCTGAAGAATCCGGATGCAACGGAAGAAGAGCTTCATGTTCAGCAATGGCAGCCTTATGAAACGGCGGAAGAGACAGCAAATATCACTTCCACAACGGCGCTGCAAGCTATTCGCGATTATCTGAGCCGCCACGGCATGGAAACCCTGCATACCAGTACACAAATCATCATTGCTCCGGGGTATGATTATAAGATTGTATCCGCCATGGTCACAAACTTCCACCAGCCGCAAAGTACATTGCTGCTACTTGTTTCAGCCTTCGTAAAGGGCAACTGGCAAAGGATATATGACTTTGCATTAAGCCATGATTTCCGTTTTCTGAGTTACGGAGATTCTTCATTATTAATACCGTAGAATTATGAACAGCGATAATAACCTGGAAATGTTTCCCCTTGTCGACGAACAAGGAAATATCACCGGAGCCGCTACCCGCGGCGAATGTCACAGTGGCAGCAAACTACTGCACCCTGTGATACACCTGCACGTTTTTAACTCCCAGGGCGAACTCTATCTGCAGAAACGTCCTGAATGGAAAGACATCCAACCCGGTAAATGGGATACTTCCGTAGGCGGGCACGTTAGTCTGGGCGAAAGCGTAGAAATGGCACTGAAACGCGAAGTATGCGAAGAACTGGATATCACCGACTTCGTTCCTGAAACCGTTACTCATTACGTCTTTGAATCCACACGCGAGAAAGAGCTTGTCTTTGTACACAAGACCGTGTACGACGGCGAAATACATCCCAGCGACGAACTGGACGGCGGACGCTTCTGGACTATAGAGGAAATCAAGGGGAACATAGGCAAAGGTGTATTTACGCCTAACTTTGAAGGGGAAATCGGTAAGGTTATATCACTGGATGCCGGATAATATAAAAACAGAAGAGGCTGTGTCAAGAAACTCTTGACACAGCCCTCTCTTATATTTATTTGAATATCGACTTTACTTCGCCAATTCTTCAATCACCGTCATTATCTTCTGCCCGATTTCTTCAGCAGCTTCCGGCGTAGAAGCCTCACTGTACACACGAATAATCGGTTCGGTATTACTTTTACGCAAGTGTACCCACTTATCGGCGAAATCAATCTTCACACCGTCGATATCATTGATTTCTTCATTCTTATAAAGCTCCTTCACCTTGGCGAGAATGGCGTCAACATCCGTTTCCGGAGTCAGGTCTATACGATTCTTTGCCATAAAGTAGGGCGGATAAGTTGCACGAAGCTCGCTCACCTTCTTACCTTCATGTGCCAGATGGCTCAGGAACAATGCGATACCTACCAATGCATCACGTCCGTAATGGCTTGCCGGATAAATAATTCCGCCATTGCCTTCACCACCAATCACGGCGCCTACTTCTTTCATCTTGGTAGTCACATTCACCTCGCCTACAGCAGAAGCAAAGTACTCCTGACCGTATTTACGGGTAACGTCACGCAGCGCACGTGTAGAACTCAGGTTGGATACCGTATTGCCCGGAGTATGTTTCAGTACATAGTCGGCAACCGTCACCAGCGTATATTCCTCACCGTACATCTTCCCGTCTTCGCAAATCATAGCCAGACGGTCAACGTCCGGGTCAACAACGAATGCTACATCAGCCTTACCGCCTTTCATCAGGTTCATAATGTCTCCCAGATTCTTTTCCAACGGTTCAGGGTTATGCCGGAAGTCACCCGTCGGTTCGCAGTAGAGCTGCTCTACATGTTGCACGCCAAGTTGTTTCAGCAATTGCGGCAGAATAATACCGCCCACAGAATTCACACAGTCAATAGCTACGCAGAAATTCGCTTTCTTGATAGCTTCTACATCTACCAAGTCAAGCGCCAGTACACTATCAATATGTTTTTGATTATAGGTCAAATCTTTGCGATAAGAACCCAGATGATCTACGTCAGCAAAGTCGAATTCTTCAGCTTCGGCAATACGAAGTACTTCGTTACCTTCGGCAGCATTCAGAAACTCGCCACGTTCATTCAGCAATTTCAAGGCGTTCCATTGTTTGGGATTATGCGAAGCAGTCAGGATAATACCGCCATCGGCGCTCTCCATCGTAACGGCCAGTTCGGTAGTCGGCGTAGAAGCCAGGTCTATATCTACCACATCCCAGCCCATACCCATAAGAGTACCGACAACTACATTCTTTACCATTTCACCCGAAATACGGGCGTCACGTCCTACTACAATTTTATTGCTTTTTACCGTACATGTTTTGCGGATAAGAGTGGCATACGCTGCTGTGAATTTCACAATATCAAGCGGATTCAAGCCATCACCCGCTCCTCCGCCGATAGTACCGCGGATTCCAGAGATAGATTTGATTAGAGTCATCAGGTTATAATTAATTTAGAAAATCAGATTATGTTATACCATTATACTATGACTATGATTATTCACAGTTATTTATATATCTGATACTTTCGGATATCATAGTAGTAAGGGTATACGCTTTGCATTGCGTTATTGTGCCCCATCTTGGAAGGAACAATCAGTTTGACGTGTGCCATGTCACGCACATAGCTCAACGGCACCAACCAACCGGCAGGAACGGCGGACGATTGATACTTCCTATACATATATCCATCCATGAAAATACCGGCAATGGAAGAACTCGTTACCGTATATCTGAATTCATCTACTATTTGGGGGTCAAACAGATTAGTCAACGTGGTATCTTTTTCAACAAGACCATATTCCACAAAACGAACTAAGAGCAAATCATTATTCTTCATGGTATCGGCAAGATTTTCAGACCCTTTATCCACTATCTGCATATATACACCGCTGGCAAGCTGTACATACTCATTTTGTGATATATCCGTAGTTGAGTCGTTTCTATAAAACTCCGACTGAGATATAACCTTGATATCATTGTCTTTGATAAACGCATTGATAGCGCTTTTTTCTTCTTCCAGCATTTCCGCATAAGTCTTGGTGTCATCGCAAGCCTGGAAAGCCACGCTACATGCCAGCAAGGCTAAAAAGAACAATATAAGTTTCTTCATTATCTGCTATTTAGTAATTTCGTACAAAAGTATTCGATTTCATTGAAAGTAGAAAGCACTACGAAGAAACTTCGTATCTTTTAACCTTTGTACCTTGCTTTTTTTATCCTTTCGCATTGAGCAGAGGCTTAAACTTTTCCAAAGCACATTCCCAAACTCTCTTTGCTTCGTCCATCGTACCACAGAATTCACCGCCTGAGGCGTTCAAATGTCCACCTCCATTAAAGAATTCGGCAGCTATTTGGTTACAGGGAAATGTACCTACGGAACGAAGAGATACCTTGATTGTCGATTTCTCCGTATCTTCACGCAGAAAACAAGAACAAGCTACCCCTTTAATGGTCAGAGGAATATTTACAAAGCCTTCACTATCCCCACGTATATAATCGAAATGTCCCTGCTCTTTCTTGGTTAATGAAATCAGGGCGGCGTGATAGTCGGGATAAACTTGCATTTGAGACAGGATATAGCCCATCAATCGCAGGCGACTTTCGGAATATGTATTATAAACTTTCCGGTAAATATCATCTTTGTCTATACCTTTAGAAAGCAGTTCGCCGATTATAAAGTAGATTTCACGATTATTCGAATTGTAAGTAAAACCACCCGTATCAGTCATCATACCTGTATAGATACACTCCGCACATTCTTTCGTTATATCACCGAAATACCCCATACGGCACATCAACCTGAATACTAACTCGGAAGTAGAAGAAGCGCCCGGATGTGAGATTGTGATATCACAAAACTCTTCGGGAGACAAATGATGGTCTATTAACATCTTTTTACCTTTAGCAGCTTTTAAAGAATTTGCTATTGCCTCAATACGGCTCAAGGAGTTGAAATCCAGGCAACAGATAATTTCCGCTTCGGCTATCAGCTTGTCAGCAAAATCTTTATAATGATCATAGAGTAGTATATCTTTGCTACCCGGCATCCATTTCAGAAAATCAGGAAAAGCGTTCGGTACAATAACATTCGCTATCTTATCCTGCGAATTCATGAAGTGCCACAATCCAAGTGAGGAACCGATTGCATCACCGTCCGGCGCTACATGGGCAATGATAACAATTCTTTCCGCATGCCCCATCCATCTTTCAAAACGATCTATTTTAGCTTGCTCTATTACTTTGGTCAACATATTCTTAGTTACTATTTGAAGATTTTTGCTCAACAATCGGAAAAAACTCCTCTCGCCTATACAATTGAAACGGCAAAAGTACGAAAAAGTTCTGTAGTTGACGGAAAGTAACAAGAGTTTCTTTAGTCTTCGTATTCCATTATCTTCCTCAACGGAGCCAGTAAACGTTCCAACACATTCCGGTCTGCCAATATAATATCCGCCGTACCCTTCAGTTCACGTACGGTGGGGAGTGTTTTGCCATAATTTGTGCGCAAGCCCTCCGGCAAAGTGATTTCCACAATATATACTCCGTCTTCTGTCGGAACCGGAGAAATGCTCTCCACTCTTCCTTTTACATAACCGAATTCCTGATCGGGATAATTATCCATACGTACATGTACCTTCTGTCCTACCTGCACCTTTCCTGAACCTTGCAAAGGAAGTTTTGCCTTTCCAACCACTTTCGAGTCACCGGACGGTTGTACTACAAAAACCGTCTCCCCCGATTCCACATTCTGGTTGCGGCTCCAGACTGTCATAAAAGTTACCTTACCGGAAACCGGACTGCGAAACAAATAGTTCTGTTCCCACGAACTCAATTGAGCCTCGAGCTGTTCAACTGCATTTTTCAATTCGAGTCTACGGTTTTGCTCTTCGTCATAAGCCTGTTTACCCAAATCTAACAAGTTTTCTTCCTGCTGCTCCAACTGCATTTCTGCCTGCAACAAACTCATGCCGGAAGTTTCTCTGGTACGAAGACTTTGCAGATAACGGCTACCCGACTCTTCAAATTCCGCCGCAATCATAGCATCTCCTTCAAAAAGAATGGAATCCCTGTCATACATACTTTGCGCCAATTTCATTTCCTTTTCAGTCAATGCGCGCTCACGCTGCACCAGGTCGAGATAAGAACGCTGTCCTGCCAACTGTTTTCTCCCGGCATTCAATTTCTTCGCATAATAATCCTGCTCAACAAAACGGGCATAATCCGAAAGAGCTGTAATGAAAGAAGCATATACAGACTGTAGCTCTCCCAACTGCAAACGTTTACCTGTAAAATATGCCGTTCCTTCATCCGGACTATAACCGGCCGATTTCCATTTTTTCATAGAATCTGTCAACCACAGCACATCTTCCGTTACAGAGGTATTTTGAATTACCCCCAAACGTTCGCCCACCTGTACCATACCACCGTTATTCACATACAAGGTATCAATCTTCCCCGCCGAGCGCGCCAGGATAAAGGCAGGAGGTTCTTCAGTGGTCAGCGTTACTTCCGCCTGCAGCACATCCGGATACCGAAATATCCAACACCCAACCAGTATAACGAACAGAATAACAAACAGTACCGTTATCCCCCATCTCACTACCCAGGGCGAAATATGATTCATAACTTCCTGCACCTCTCCGCTACGCAGTTCTATCTCTTTATATTTCTTCTCTTCTTCCACAGTTTTGAATTACAAATTTCTAATTACCCAGTTCCAATTGATTTTTCACTAACTGATAATACAGACCTTTCTGTTCAGTAAGTTCCCGGTGAGTCCCCTCTTCTGCTATCTTCCCCTTATCCAACACTATGATGTTATCCGCATCCTTCACCGTACTCAGTCTATGTGCCACAACCACTACCGTTTTCCCTTTATAGAATTCATGTAGATGTTCCATAATCTCACGTTCATTATTGGCATCCAACGCATTAGTGGCTTCATCAAAAAACAGATAATCCGGATTCTTATAAACTGCACGGGCAATCAAGATGCGTTGCCGTTGCCCCTGGCTGATACCATTTCCTTCCATACCGATTTTCGTATTGTAGCCTAACGGCAAAGAATCAATAAAGTCACGAATGTTGGCAATGGTCACTGCATGACGCAAGCGTTCAACATCAATCTGTTCCTCGCCTACTGCGATATTCTGCGCAATTGTTTCGGAGAATATAAAACCATCCTGCATCACCGAACCGGTTCGGGCACGCCACAAGTGAGGATTGATATTTTCCAACGGAGTATCCTGTACCTTGACCGTTCCCTTATTGGGAGTATAGAAGCCAAGCATCAACTTTATCAGCGTAGTCTTACCACTGCCACTTGCCCCCACAATGGCTGTCACCTTATGCTGGGGGATATGTACGGAAATATCATCCAACACATAATCCCTGTTTGCGCCATCATAACTGAACGACAAGTTCTCAATCCGTATATCCCCCTTTTCCGGTAGAACCGTCAGTTTCGACGAGATATCCTGTTCCTCATCCCTTTTACCATGTATCTCGTTCAGACGCTCCAGGCTAATCTTGGCATCCTGAAACTGCTGTGCAAAGCCTATGAAGGAAGAAACCGGAGAACTCAACTGTCCAATAATATAAGTAAGAGACATCATCATACCCAAAGTCATCTGCCCATCTATCACAGCCTTTGCCGCAATAAATGAAATCACGATGTTCGTGGTCTGGTTAAAGAAGATGGAACCTACTTGTTGTACCTGTCCCAGCGCCAAACCTTTTATACTGATCTTGAATAGCTTCACCTGTATGCGCTCCCACTGCCAGCGTTTCTGCGTTTCACAGTTATTCAGTTTGATTTCCTGCATGGCAGTCACCATTTGTATCAAACTGCTCTGTTCTCCTGCCGCCTGTGCAAAACGGCGTATGTCCAATTCGCGCCGGTACTTCATGAAAACAAGTATCCAACAAACGTACAAGGTATTGCCCAGTAGAAAAATGCCTAATACCGTGAGATTATAGTAGGCAAGTACAAAAGCAAAAATGAAGAAGTTGACAAACGAAAAGAGCGTAGTAATAGAAGAACCAGTCAGAAAGGTTTTTATGCGTTCGTGGTCACCGATACGCTGCATAATGTCGCCTACCATTTTTGAATCAAAGAAATGCAATGGTAACTTCATCAATTTTGCCAGAAAATCAGATATCAATGATATGGTAATCCTCGTGTTGACATGCAGCAATATCCAGCTACGGATAAATTCTACCGACAGTTGTGAAACTGAAATTATGATTTGAGCTACCAACACCAGTATTATAAAGTTCAGATTACTGTCGCGTATACCGACATCCACCAACGACTGTGTAAGAAAAGGAAGGATAAGCTGCAACAAACTGACAGTCAACATTCCCAATATCAATTGTATCAGTTGTTTCCGATAAGGGGTGAGATACCTCAAAAAGAAAAGCAATCCCCTTTCTCTAACTTCCGGTTCATCTTCACGATGATAAAAGTCGGGGCCGGGTTCTAAAATCAGTGCAGTCCCTACATCTTCCCCTTCCGCCTTTGTCGACAGCCAGCATTTCTTGAATTCCTGTTCGTTATAAGTCACCAACTGTTTTCCGGGATCGGCAATCCGGAGCCAGTACTCTCCCCGCTTCTTTTTAATGCCATAACAGACTACAAAATGATTTTGATTCCAATGCAGGATACAAGGTAAAGGCGCATCGGAAATCAACTGATCAAATGATATATGTACGCCCGCTGTACGAAAACCAATAGCCTCTCCCGCATCACTGATGCCTAAAAGGGATACTCCTTCGCGAGATATGAACGAACGCTCCCGCAATGTCTGCAATGAATAACTCTTACCGTAGTATTTGGCAATCATCCGCAAACAGGTAGGACCGCAATCCATTGCATCCGCCTGGTGATAATATGGAAATGACTGTTTCATCAATCAATATTTAAATCTCCAAAATGCCTCATATCTTCAATCTTATAGTTATCCGGTAACTGGTAACCATTTATTAAAATAGTGGGAGTCGCTGTTAACCTGTTTGTATGTTGCCATTCATTATGATTAGCCAACTCCCGGTTAACCTCCGTACTTCCCAAATCATAACCGAATGTCATGATATACGTTTCACCCATATACTTCTTTCCTGCAAACCATTCATCGTAAATCATTCCAGCTTTATCGCTGCTTTCTTGTTGATAAACGGCAAGAAGGAAGCGGGCGCTGCTTTCAAGTTCCTTACTGAAAGATGAAAAAATATATTGCACACAGACCTTATCTCCCATTTCTTTCAACAGTGCACCTATACGCTCGTGCATCTGTGCGCATGGATTACAATGCGGATTAGTCAAGACTGTAATACACAGTTTTGCTTGCGGACATCCCCAAAGTATCTGAGAATTACTAACCTCATAACGAGGCTGCTGTTCCAATTGGGAAAGAAAAACATTCTCTGATGCTTTCAGATTATTCAGTTCATACTTCACATTCTCCAATTGTTCCGAACGAAACCAACGTTCCGTCAGAAGATGCAAAGACAGGAAAGGAAGTAAATAAAGTATTGCCACAGACAGAACTTCCTGTATCTCGAAAGCCGGCCATTGCCATCCCCCAACAACATTGACAATAGCCGTCAGCCAAAGCAGCAGCAATGCAGACAGGCACAACGGACACCACTGCTTAGCGACTTTATACTGATACCAAACACTCCAAACCGTGTAAGGTAAAGATAATAAGTTGACAAGAGCCAGATAAGGCCCCCATTGGGGATAAAACACTATTATAATAAGACTTGAAACAAAATAACCAACTCCAATTTCACTCCAACTGAATATACCCCATAGTTTAGCTGCTTCAGATTCCAATACACTGTTGCAATCACCCTGTTTGAACAACGAACAAATCTTATCTGTATATTCACTTTGCATCTTGCCCTGCTTCATCAATAATAAATAAGCTACCCCTATACCTACCAGATTAATCAGTAATAATGAACTACCTATTACTGAAGAGAACAGATGATGCTCCAAGCATCCCAACAACAATAAAACAGCCAGAATTATAATCAGACCTGTTTTCCGAACTGAATGTAGAAACTCCGTTTTCCGATGTTTTTTATATTCCGGCTCTACTGATGATTTCCCCGGTTCAGCTACAAGTGCGATACCCGACCACAGTCTTTTAAATTCATCTACAGGCACAGATATTTGTTTTCCCCGCCAGATATACTCCACCGTCTGAGCGGACAGTCGTTTTACCACTACAAAGTCATTACTAACATGAGCAACAAAAGGAGGAACAAATTCGCTCAAATCTTTATCTTCCACCTGTACTCCCGTATTCTCTATCTTATACACTGACAACATATCCGACAAGCCATATAAGTTATAGCGATGCGGATGTTCTACAAAAAGTTTATCAGCATAACTTCCTGTAAAGGGTATGCGCAGTTCTTTCAGATAGCTTGATAAAAGTGTTTTCATATACCTAAGAATTTACAGACCTCTATTCATCTTTCAACCGAATCATTACCATCACTAAGTTACCTTCAGGGTCTATATTCTCTCGTTGCAAGATTTCTTCCGGTAGCTCATACGGGTCAATCCTTCCTATCATATATTCTCTATTACCTTTGGGGGAATATGTAAACCCCCATCTCAAGGGTATATTGATTTGAGTATTTAAATCGTCCAGAAGTTTCTTTGTTCCTACAAATACTTGCTTTTTTTTATCGTAGAAACCAAAAGAGAGAGGAGACTTAAAAGTTGCATCAATCCACTTAAAAAACAGAAAATTCTTCGTTTCAGCAAACATTGTGAAAACCATCATATCTTCATCTACATCTACTGTTGACGGATCCAAACGAAATTCTCCTTTTCCCCATAAGAAAGCAGAGGTAACTCCTTGATCGGTTAACCGGAAAATTGTATCATTAAACAAATCATAGTACATCAAGGAATTATTAAAAGGTGGGATACTAGCTCTTCCATACCTTCTTGCTCTTTCCATGCTTGTTCTTTCCGGTACAGGTTGCCCCATAGCTTGTTTAGTCCCTATACAATTCCCATTACCATCAGTAACTATCCAATAATAAGGATCAGCCAATCCCCACATTGATAGATAAAAGAAATAATATTTACCATTAAGAACTTGTATTATAAAAGGGGGACCATACTCTTCATTTGGAAAACCAACAAGATGAATACGGTTTAAGAACTCCCCATCGTACGAATAATTCACAACTACTTGTTCCGGTATACTATACACACAAACCCGTTTATCATAAGTATCAATAGCCACCGTATGATAACTATTATATTCCATTGGTCCTTGTCCAATCCCACCTATTTTTTGAAGGAATTTTCCTTCGTTCGAATACTTCAAAGGACCTTCCGACGTAGTAACAAAAAAGAAACTGTCAGTCAGACAGGGGTTAGCATATCCGGCCAATATATTATCATTGTCGAGTTGTATCAATATTACACTATCCGCTATTTCAGACAACGGTATCACAGCACGCAAATCATCTATTGGCCTTATTTCCAGAAGTCCGGTACTTGGTTGAGGGGAATTGCAACTAAGAAAACAAAAAAGAGCTAATAATAAAATAAATATTTTCATAACTTAGTTCGTTAAAAAGATGGATTCCACATTTATACTACTTTAAATGCAGAACCCATCTTTAGGTTCTTAAGTAAAATTAAGAGCACGTAACTTTAGCTTTTTCTCCATAAGGAACATACAAAGCTAAAGCGTTCGCATTAGCTGATGCAACACTTGCCGCACAAACTTCCCCCGTAATAACATCACCATTATAAGTGATCTTACAAGAGTACACTCGCTCACCCGGAGCGCAAAAAGTAGTAGGAATAGCCCCACCACGTACTTGCTTCATTTCCGAATCATTCAAAATCTTTTTCATAAAACATCAATTTTAATAAATTACTTAAAAAAACTTGGAATGTGACAAAGTTAAACAAAATATCAAGAATAAAAAAACAACAGAGATATAAGAAATAGGTTTTTCATACATAACAAATTATATTCTTATTAATGTATTTAACGGCTTACAGGCTTATATCATCTTTCAGCCGAATCAAAACTAATACCGGATTACCTTCTAAATCATCCGGATCAATTCCCCATGGAATAGCATTGGGAATATCCGCCACTTCATTACTTTTCGTTTTAGTCAATAAATAGTCATGTTCCCCTATCCGAAGATAATCAAATCCTCCAAAACGTAACGACATATTCGCCCTCTTATCATAAACCATATCGTCCTTCAGTCTGTAAGTAATTCCGGTCTTTTTGTTGTAAAGAAGATAAAAACCACTAGCTTTACGAGCCATATAAACCCAAGATAAAAACAGAAATGCTTTCGTTTCTATGATTGTTGAACATCTCATGCGGTCATCTGGAAGATCATTAAAACTATCGGTTTCCAACAACCGGAATTTTCCTTTTTTCCACAAATATGCTGCTTCTTCCTGAGAAGGTCTCACATGAAAAATTGTATCATTATAGAGATTCCAATAGAGCATTGTACTATCATCCGAATGAGTATAATAAGTGACATAAAGCACACCCTCATCACCTTTCTTCTGCTTATCACGACTTCCAGTCTTATATTTAGCCAGACTTCCATCTTTCCTGATGGCTACCCAATATAGAGATTTATTATTCACAGTATAACGACATTGAGATTCATAAAAAAATATCAAGTCATTCTGAACACGCATATAACATGGATAGAATTCTTTCTCCGGGAACTGAACATGAATACGGTTTAGAAAATCGCCTGCAAAAGAATAGCTCAATAATATATCCGGGCTCATAAATACATAAACCACCTCATTGACTTCATCTACCGTCATTTTATAATAATATCTGTGATGCTCTTCCGGACCTTCTCCTATACTTCCTATCTGTCTTAAAAAACGTCCCGCCGAATCATACATTAATATTCCATTTTTGGGAGTCCCGAATATGTAACGTTCAGTACAAAACACATCTCCTAATCCTGCGAGTACTATAGAATTATCCATTTGAATATACTTAACCGTATCAATAATATCGGAAAGTTCCACATGCTTTGAAGAATAGTCCGTAGGACTCAATACAGGTAAGGTGTTATTCTTATCTGTTATAGTAGAACAAGATAAGAGCAATATAAAAAAAAGCCAAAGTAACTGTTTCATGATATAAACTTTCAAGTTAAAAAGAAGGAACTCTAAATGTTACAAGATATGTAGTCTTCTAAACCCTAAATCCGGTAAACACTACAGAGTGCCTTCTTTTATTTAAAACTTATGCACAAGCTATAGTTTCTATAGCGCCAACATCTTCTTTTTTTCGTTGAGCGTAAACAAGTGTAACAGCAGTAAGTCCATTACCAGCACATACAGCCCCTGTACTCTGGAAACCATTACCATAAGTTGTTGTACAAGTGTACAATTTCTCACCAGGATAACAATAATCAGAAATAATCGCTCCTCCACGTACTTGTTTCATCTCTGATACATTCAAAATCTTCTTCATAATTATGAGAGTTTTAAAATTAATTATAAAAACTTCCGCCTTATCCATCCCAACAGGCAGCTACCCCGTTACGATTCATGCTATACGGTATCAGCATCAAAGTTGAAATGCAGCTAACATCCAACTTGGAATGTGGCAAAGTTAAGCAGGACGCCACACTTTAACAAGAAAATGAACTGGACAAAAAACAAGTTAGTTACAACG
>QMCD01000381.1_pt1 | contig 43021 bp, 50 predicted proteins | sample 1821841 | NCBI WGS metagenome assembly QMCD01 (sample SAMN01991225, study PRJNA193472) | Termite gut metagenome, whole genome shotgun sequencing project. | isolation source: worker | host: Macrotermes natalensis
GCCGACTAAAACGAAGTCGTTGTGTAGCCGCGCTCAAACGTATCGTTTTAGGCAAGTCGAAGTAGCTTTTTGGAACGTGGGCCAATTTTTGCTTCTTTTTGTTGGTCAAAAAGAAGTTAAAAGATATTCTCGAACAGGAATGTTTCCGCCAAACTACTTTTCGAGCTGTTCCGAAAAAAGTTAAGGCCATCCGACAGAATTAATCAAAAATCCGTTACTTTTGTACCTTGCGTAAAAATTCACTGCCATGACCCAGGAAGAACTTTTCAAAAAACTGATTGCACACTCGAAGGAGTACGGGTTTATTTTCCCGTCGAGCGAGATATACGACGGACTGTCCGCCGTTTACGATTACGGCCAAATGGGCGTCGAACTCAAGAACAACATCAAAGCCTACTGGTGGGAGGCGATGACGCGCCTGCGTGAGAACATAGTCGGTATCGCCGCCGCCATCTTCATGCATCCCCGCACGTGGGAGGCGAGCGGCCACGTCGGCGCGTTCAACGACCCGCTCATCGACAACAAAGACTCGAAAAAACGTTACCGCGCCGATGTTCTCCTGGAGGAACACATCGCGAAGCTCGAAGAAAAGATAGAAAAAGAGGTCGAGAAGGCGCGCAAACGTTTCGGTGAGAGCTTCGACGAGACGCAGTATCGCTCTACCTCGCCGCGCGTACTCGAATTACAGACCGCCCGCGACAGCGTCCACAGCCGCATGGTGGCAGCGCTCACGAGCGGCGACCTCACCGAGCTGAGGCAGATAATCATCGACGCCGAAATAGTCGACCCCATCAGCGGCACTCGAAACTGGACCGATGTGAGACAGTTCAACCTGATGTTCGACACCAAAATCGGCAGCGTGGCAGAGGGGGCGAATACGATATATTTAAGACCCGAAACGGCGCAGGGGATTTTCGTTAATTTCCTCAACGTGCAGAAGACGGGCAGAATGAAAATTCCGTTCGGCATAGCGCAGATAGGCAAGGCGTTCCGTAACGAGATAGTCGCGCGGCAGTTCATCTTCCGCATGAGGGAGTTCGAGCAGATGGAGATGCAGTTCTTCGTGCGCCCGGGAGAGGAGATGACCTGGTACGAGTACTGGAAGAATTTCCGCATGTCGTGGCATCGCAATCTCGGTTTCGGCGACGAGAACTACCGCTTCCACGACCACGACAAGCTCGCCCACTATGCCAACGCCGCCGCAGATGTCGAGTTTCGCTTCCCGTTCGGCTTCAAGGAGGTCGAGGGTATCCACTCGCGCACCGACTTCGATTTGGGCAACCACGAAAAATTCTCGGGCCGCAAACTTCGATACTTCGACCCCGAAACGGGGGAAAGCTATGTGCCTTACGTCGTGGAGACCTCGATCGGCGTCGATCGCATGATCCTTCAGGTGTTGTCGGCATCCTATGCCGAGGAGGCTCTCGAAGGGGGCGACTCACGTGTTGTGATGCGCATTCCGGCTCCGCTGGCACCCGTGAAGGCGGCAGGTATACTTCAAACCCGTCAGAACTTAATTTCTCCCAATCAGAATAATGAAGGAACAAAATTAACATCCACACAGAGCAATAATATTGTAACACTTTTGCGGTTGGTTGGCAAGGGATTGTAATTGTTTTGTGTTCTTGGTATGCTTGACAAGATGAAAAGAGTTTTATTATGTATTATGGACGGTTGGGGAGTGAGCCAGTCTCACCCTGAATATGACGCGACAAAGCTGGCAAATCCGGTAAATATTGAGCGTTTGGAGCGGGAAAACCCTTATACCACCTTGCGCGCGGACGGTGAGTTTGTCGGCCTGCCCGCAGGCCAGATGGGCAACAGCGAAGTCGGCCACCTGAATCTTGGCGCCGGCAGAGTCGTTTACCAGGACCTGTCGCGTATCAACAACGCGATAAAAGACGGAACTTTCTTCAAAAACAAGGCGTTCCTTGACGCAATCGGCCATGCCAAAAGCCAAAACTCAGCCCTGCACATCTACGGGCTGGTGTCTGACGGCGGCGTCCACTCATCGCTTGAACACCTGAAAGCGCTCATCAAGCTTGCGGCCGACAGCGGCCTGAAAAAAGTTTATATCCACGCGTTTCTTGACGGACGCGACACCGCGCCGCAAAGCGCGTGCGAATTTTTACAACCAATTGAGGACGAGCTTTCAAAATACGGTCTGCCGCCGATTGCAACCGTTATCGGCAGATATTACGCGATGGACCGCGACAACCGCTGGGACAGGGTTGAACAAGCCTACAACGCGCTTGTTCTGGGTGAAGGCGAAACAGCCGGCTGCGCCTGCGAGGCCGTTAAAGCCTCCTGCTCAAAAGGTGTCTGTGACGAGTTTGTCCTGCCAACGATAATTGGCGGTGCAGAAAGCAGAATCAACGACAACGATGCGATTATTTTCTTTAACTACCGACCCGACCGCGCGCGCGAGATTTCAAAGGCTATTAATTTCGCAGGGTTTGAAGGGTTTGAGCGCAAAGCTGTGCGCAAAAACCTTTACTACGTAACAATGACGCAGTATGACGAGACATTCAATTTTCCTGTTGCGTTCGGCAAAGAGAATCTGGTAAATATTCTCGGCGACGTGCTGGAAGCCAACGGAGTAAAGCAATTCCGCACGGCCGAGACCGAAAAATACGCGCACGTGACATTTTTCTTCAACGGCGGGGTGGAAGAACCTGCCGCGCACGAAACCCGTGTTCTGGTGTCGTCACCAAAGGTTGCAACATACGATTTGCAGCCGCAGATGAGTGCACGTACGGTTTGCGAAAAAGTCTTAGGCGCAATTGATGACCCTCAGTACGGGTTTATTCTGGTGAACTTTGCAAACCCTGATATGGTAGGTCACACCGGCATAATGGATGCCGCAATAAAAGCCGATCAGGTTGTGGATGAATGCGTCGGAAAAATCGCGGACGCCTGCAAACAACACGGTATTACAATGCTTTTGACAGCCGACCATGGCAACAGCGAGATTATGGTGGATTATACAACGGGCGAACCATTCACCGCCCACACAACTAACCCCGTACCGCTTGTCGGGATAGGCGTGGACGGAAAGTTTCGCAGCGGCGGCGCACTATGCAACATCGCGCCGACAATTTTGCAAATTATGGGGATAGAAATTCCGAAAGAAATGGAGTGCGGCTCATTACTAATATAGATTACTCATTTAAAAAGAATAACGTTGACGAACTCTTTTTTAACCTGAGTGAAGACCCGAGCGGGTTCAAAAACAAGGACACGCGCTATACGCTCAGCATGATTTATCAGACGATTGAGGACGAGTTTGAGGGCGTTTTTTTAAGCCCGAACGCGCCCGCGCGTAACACGAATTTTTATCTGGTGAACGACAGCGCAAAACCCGCCGCCGACAAACTCTCGTTTTTTGTCACCCCGACAAATAATTTTGATTACTACCTGAAAACCAAAGGGTCAATGTACCGATTCCGCTCCGAAGTGATGGAAAAGCAGGTGGGTTATGCGCTGCCGCTTGATTTGGTTATGGATTATTTTGGCGGGTTCGGCGATATTGTGGACTTTGAGTCGCTCACGCCGACGTTTATTTATCTAAATCAATTGACCCACTTTGTGATGAAATTGGTTGAAAAACTTTATTTCATACCGACCGTGAAAATGAGCGCCGGCAAAAATACGGCTTCGTCACCTGCTGCACAGATGTTCAAGATAGTTTACGAGCCGATTATTGCAACGTCACAAATGGCGCGCATCATCAACATGTTTGAAGAAAATGTGCCGCCGGACTTGTTCATCAAAGGCGAAAAACCGGATAATTTTGTCAACGATTTTATTTATAATTATATGAATTACGTTATTTATAAATTCCTCGGGATAAAAATGCACAAGTTTGCGAACGTGAAATCGGGTCTTTATATGCTAAAAGACATTGAGTACCGCGCGTTAAACAAAGGGCAGGATACCGCAGAGAGCTTTTCACAGTGGTTTGACGAACTTTATCTGGGCAAATACGATGTTATCCCGTTCTTCAAGATTGAGCGGTTGGAAGACGAGATTTTCCGGCTGAAAGTCCATATCAAAAACCGCAAAACAGACGAGAGTGTGTTGATTGATGAACTTTATAACGGCGGTGAGGTTTTTGGCGCGGCAGCATCGGATATAGCACGGATTGTTGAAAAACAGCTTAACTACGCGATACGTTATATGCCTGAATTGGAGACGCTTTTTGAAGACGAAGAAAAACTGGCGCTTGACCTTAATTTGAGCGAGGTCTACAAAATCATCACGCGCACGGCCTACTACCTGCAAAAAGCCCAGATAGAAGTTGTGCTCCCCGATGAGCTGGCAAACGTTGTTGTGCCGCGCGCATCAATCAACGCGCGGGTGAAAGCCGCACGCTCGGGCGAACTATCTGACGTGCTCAACAATTCCGCAAAAATTTCACTAGACGATATACTTGAGTTTTCTTACGAGGTTGCAATCGGTGATGAGAAGATTTCTATTGAGGAGTTCAACGAGCTTGTTGCCGGCAGCTCTGGGCTTATCAAGTTCAAAAACAAATACGTCATTATTGACCAGGAAGAAAGCAAAAAAATCTTTGAGCAGGTGGCAAAATCCAACTTCAAAACGCTGTCGCGGATGGATTTGATTCACGCGGCGATGTCCGGCCACCTGAAAGAGTACGATTTTGACTATGATGACGCGTTTGCACGGGTTATTCAGGATTTCAACAAACCGGTTGAGGTCACGGTGCCCGAAGGTCTCAAAGGCGAGCTGCGGCCGTACCAGCAAACAGGTTTAAAATGGCTGTGGACAAATATTACCAAAGGGTTCGGCGTTTGTATGGCAGATGATATGGGGCTGGGTAAAACAATCCAAGTTATTAGCATAATCCTTAAAATGAAAGAAGAAGGGACGCTGACCAAACCCGTTCTGGTCGTTTGTCCGACGACTTTGATGGGGAACTGGATGAAGGAGCTTCAAATGTTCGCGCCGGCTTTGAGCGCGGTTATCTACCACGGTGCCGAGCGCAAACTTGACCTGAACCACGATATAATCCTTACCACCTACGCGATTTTGCGCATAGATTTGGAAGAATTAAAAAAACACGAGTGGGGGATGATTGTTGTTGACGAGGCGCAAAATATCAAAAACCCTGATACCGTGCAGACTCTGGCGGTGAAAATTTTGAAATCAAAAGTGAAAATCGCGATGACAGGTACACCTGTTGAAAATCGCCTGACCGAGTTGTGGAGTATCTTTGATTTTATAAACCAGGGGTATCTGGGCACGCTGAAAGAGTTCCAAAAAAGTTATGCGATACCGATTGAACGGTTCAAAGAAAACGTGCGCGCGGCAAAACTGAAAATGTCTGTGTCCCCGTTTGTTTTGCGCCGGTTAAAGACAGACAAGAATGTTATCTCGGATTTGCCGGAGAAGATGGTCTTGAACGATTACTGTTATCTTGCCAAACCGCAGGCGGTGCTGTATGAAAAGACCTTGAACGAGATGATGGAAAAAATTGCAGGGTTCACGGGGATTAACCGGCGCGGGAATATTTTCAAGCTGATTACGGCGCTGAAACAAATCTGCAACCACCCATACCAGTTTTTGAAAACCGGCGAGATGACACGCGAGATGAGCGGCAAGCTTGATAAATGTATTTCTATCGTCCAAAATATTATTGACAACGGCGAAAAGACGCTTATTTTTACGCAATACAAAGAGATGGGCGATATTTTGTCAAAAGTTATTGAAAGCGAATGCGACACGCAGCCGCTGTTTTTCCATGGGTCGCTGACCGTGCCGCAGCGCGAAGAGTTGATTGAGAAATTCCAGAACGATCCGCAGGTCAAGGTCATGATTTTGTCCTTGAAAGCCGGCGGGACAGGGCTAAACCTGACAAGCGCAACGAACGTGATTCATTACGATTTGTGGTGGAACCCGGCGGTTGAAGACCAAGCCACCGACCGAACATACCGTATCGGGCAGGATAAAAACGTTATGGTGCACCGGATGATAACGCTCGGAACATTTGAGGAAAAAATTGACGAGATGCTCAAATCCAAAAAAGAGCTGGCTGATTTGGCCGTCTACGAGGGCGAAAAAATCATCACCGAGCTCTCGGACGAGGAGATTTACGAGATATTCACGCTCTCGGGGTAACAGCTTGTTTTATGCGTGTGTAGTGTTAAATAATGTAACAACAGTAGCAAAAAAGTTTTTTGAGTGGTTTAATAAGTTGTGTATCAAGATATTGAGAAAGGATATATGAGATGAAAGTTTTAAGTATTGGACCTAATTATCAAATCGTGCGCGGCACTCAAGCTGCTAAGCCGTTTACTGCGGCGTTTAAAGGCACCTCTGTTGAAATCCCCACACCGGAAGATATCCTTGAATCTTTTGATGTACGGGCGCTCAATCACGGCGATCTTAAGCTAAAACCTATTGAGCTGGCCAACGCGATAATTGACGGGCTGCAAGTTAAAGATATTATGAAAGTTACCGACACGATTGCGGCTGTTAAAGGACTCAAGCAACGTCCGCAGCTTACTGCAGGCCGTACGATACCGGGACTTTTGGAACACAACGACTGGCTGGAAGTAAATCTTTCGGGCCGTATCATGAAAAGCCCCACCAGCCACGAAAACGATCGTTTAACATACGCACAGCAATTTGTTCAGATGTGTGACAAGATTAAAAGAGCTGCGAGCACTATAAAAGATAAGTCCGAAAAAGCAGAACTTAATCAACTGCGTGAGCGCTATTTGCAAGAAGCACAAGCATGCGATCCGGGATCCACGATGACAATTGATGCAAAGACCCTTGTCGCATTGCTTTCAAAAAAATAAAAAATCGGGATGACACGATTTGAACGTGCGACCCCCTCGTCCCAAGCGAGGTGCGCTACCAAGCTGCGCTACATCCCGGTCAGAAACCAGTTTAAAATAAATAAACTCCCGCGTCAAGAGGCAGCATTAATATTTTACTTGTTAAGAATTGTTACCTGCGTAGCAAAAAATATTATCCCGCTAGACTGATTGATTATTGCGAATAATTCTTGTTTATTTTAAAATGTAAACAAATGAAACATCCAACGTACTCAACAATAATCATAGGCAGCGGCATCTCAGGGCTTTACGCGGCGCTGAAACTTGCGAATGCCTCGCATAACGTGCTATTGGTCACAAAATCGCGGCTTGGCGAGAGCAACTCCCGTTACGCGCAAGGCGGAATGACCGCGGTTGTGGGTACAAACTCTTCGGACTCCGTGCAGCTGCACGTTGCAGATACCCTCAAAGCCGGCGCGGGCTTGAGCGAGTTCAACACCGTAAAATTTGTCTCCGAACAATCCGATGCGGTTGTGCGCGGGCTGTTGGAATTCGGTGTGGAATTTGACAGGGGTGAAAACGGAGAGCTTGTCTATACGCTTGAAGGCGCGCACAGCGTAAACCGTGTTTTGCACGCGGGAGGCGATGCCACCGGCCGGAAGATTGAAGAAGCATTGTGCAAAATCGTCCGCGAACGCGTGGAAGTTCGCGAACAAACAACCGCCGTGGAGCTTTTGGTTGAAGATGACGAATGCCGCGGGGTTGTAATTTTTGACGGCGAAAACTATGAGACAGTCTGCGCATCCTCGGTAATCCTTGCAACAGGCGGGATCGGGCAGCTTTACAAATACACGACAAACCCTGCCGGCGCAACAGGTGACGGTATCGCGCTTGCTTACCGCGCGGGCGCTGTACTGCAGGATATGGAGTTTGTCCAGTTCCACCCGACAGCGCTTGCCGTCGGCGACACACGCTTTTTAATCAGCGAGGCCGTGCGCGGTGAGGGTGCAAAACTTGTCAACGCCGATAAAGAAGAATTTATGCACAAATACCACCCGCAAAAAGAGCTTGCACCGCGCGATATTGTCACGCGTGCGATATTTAACGAGGGCGAGGTTTATCTTGACGCAACGCATCTGAACAGCGAAAAATTGAAAAAACGTTTCCCTAATATTTATAAAAAATGTATTGAAGAAGGCATTGATATGTCAAAAGACCTTATCCCGGTCGCTCCTGCCGCACATTATTTTATGGGCGGGATTAAAACAAATCTGAACGGCGAGACATCGGTCAAAGGACTTTTTGCGATAGGCGAAACCGCGTCAAACGGTCTGCACGGCGCAAACCGGCTGGCCAGCAACTCAATTTTGGAGTGTGTCGTCTGCGCGAACGCTGTGGCGGAGCACTTGATGTCATGTCATTTTGAACTTGTTTCGGAATCTTACCACGAACACGTCAAAGGTGAGACCCTGAAACAAGTTCAAGGTGACGTCAGGGCTGATTATTCCGGACTTCAAGATATAATGTGGGAACACGTGGGGGTTTTGCGCAGCGAAGAATCGCTGACCACGGCCGCACACGAGCTGGAAAAGTTGCACTCGGATGATTACGAGCTGCGCAATATGATAGATGTTGCAAAAATAATTGTTCGGGCGGCGCTTGCGCGTAAAGAATCACGCGGTGCACATTTTAGAACCGATTACCCTGAGCTGAGCGAAGAAGGGTTGCACAGCGTAATTCAGGAGGGCTGTCATGCTGACCGGATTTTGCGTTGAAGACCACGTCAAATCGGCGCTGGCAGAGGACATCGGGTTTGAGGATATTTCAAGCGCAGCGGTAGAAGGCGACGCGGTTGTGCGTTTAAATACGCGCGAGGACGGCGTTTTTTGCGGCGCGGATGTTTTCCGCACGGTTTTTGCGCTGCTGGATTCGGGGATAAAAATCAAATTTAACTTCAAAGACGGCGACAGGATTAAAAAAGGTGATTGTATTGCAACGATTAAAGGGCCGGCAAAATGGATTTTTACGGGCGAGCGGGTCGCACTTAATTACATCCAGCGCATGAGCGGCATCGCCACAGAGACGCGCAAATATCAAGACGCGGTTGCACCGCACAAAGCACGGATTGTTGACACGCGCAAAACCACACCGAATTTCCGCGCGTTTGAAAAATATGCGGTAAAATGCGGCGGCGGCATGCTGCACCGGTTTAACCTGTCGGATTGCGCGATGCTCAAAGATAATCACATCGCGGCGGCCGGTTCAATCACAGCCGCGGTTAAAAAACTGCGTGAGAATATCTCGTTTACGCACAAGATTGAGATTGAATGCGATACGTTAGAGCAAGTAAAAGAGGCGCTCAACTGTAAGGTTGACATAATCATGCTCGATAACATGAACCTTGTCCAAATGAAAGATGCGGTCAAACTAGTCGGCTCAAAAGCAATCGTTGAGGCCAGCGGCGGGGTAAATATTGAGGCCGTGAACGATATTGCGGCATGCGGTGTTGATATAATCTCAACCAGCGCAATCGTTGCCGGTGCGCGGGTTTTAGACCTTGCGTTTGATATGTAACGATTTGATAACGCGCTAGCAAATTATTTTTTTTTGTGATTTAATATAAGTGTAGAAGATGATTGGTTAGGATAATGAGAATCAATTCGATACAACCTATAAGTCCCAAGCGAAGCGACAATGGGGCGGGTGTGTGTCTGAAAGATAACCAAGAGAGCGGCAGAATGAAAAATTCTGCCGTTTCTTTTAACGGGCTTTACGGTACCAAGGCGTTCGGTAAGCTCATGGAAAAATGTGATACGTATGAAGCGGCAATAGCCGCTGCTGCAGGGCTCGTGTTTGCAAGTGTTTTGCGTCCGATAACTATTATGTCGCTGCCGGGTCAGAAAAAGAATAAAGAAGACAAATTCTACGCGTCAACACACGCTATCTCGTCCGGTTTGATGGGATTTCTTGTGACAACAGCGCTGACTGCTCCGTTGAGTGACCGGATTAAGCTGATTAAAGAAGACCCGATAAAATACGGGTTCAAGACGCTTGCCGGCCAGGACGCCGCTACGGTAAAAAGATTGACCACTATTATGAAAAATATTCCGGAATGGTTTATCGCGGTTCCGCGCTCAATGATGACTGTTGCACTGATACCGGTCATCCAAAAATATGTTTTCGGGGTTCAAAAGAACAAAAAAACAGGTCAGGTTGAGCCGATGGTATTTGCGGACAAGCCTGTTTTTGCCCAGTTCCGCGGAAAGGAGGCTAAATGAGAATAAATCCTGTAAATTCTATAAATTCCATAACGCCTTCAACTCCTGCGAAAGCCACTTCATTTACGGCAAATCCGGTTTCAATCGTAGCAAACGTTGCTGAAGACAGCGGGATTACGAAATTCATCATAAAAGGTTATCAAAAAATATTTGACCGGCCATGGTTTGGAAAAGTTGATGAGTTTTTAAGCAAGCATAAATTTTTAGGCGGTAACAAACTTTATACGCACATGCTCACCGTAGGTTCGATTATCACAAGCGGTACATGCGCAATCAGAACGCTCAAAAACGACAAGCTTGACAAGGACAGACGCCAAACGCTTGCCGTCAATCAAGCTTTAGTACTGGTAACTTCAGCAGCGGGCAACTACGCGCTTGACGGTGCTTTGAACAACTGGTGGACAAAGCAGACGGGCAAATTCAAGGCAGCGCAAATTGCAAAAGGATTTACCGAGAATTTAGACGCCAAAGTTGCCGGTATGGATATATTTAAACGTGCGATGATATTCGGATTGATTTACCGCTACATTACGCCGGTAATCGTAACACCGATTGCAAACAAAATCGGTGACAAAATTATCGCAAACAAAAAAGCTAAGGAAGCTGCTGCAGCCCAAGCAGCGTAAACGACGGCGTGTTAATGATTTTGTTGTAGAACGACACGTTGCCCGAGCACACGGGGATTTTCAGCTGCTCGCAGGCGTGTTTTATACCTAAAATCGTCCGGCGAAACTCGTGCATGGTCGGCGCAATTTCGGGGTTGTTGAAGTTCAGGCAGTTTGTGAGCCCGGCAGGTGTGAACCCGCGCGATGTTAGCTCCTCCGCTGCCTCAATCAGTCCGGTATAAGCGTTCGTCGCAGAAAACGTGTATACCCCGAGCCGGCAGCGCGCCTCGGCGATTTCAATCGTGTCAAATTGACGCTGCACGTTCGTAAATTGATGTTGCGGCTGCTCAATCGCTGTGAAATCAAGCGGTACAACAGACGGCACCACGAGCCGTTCCAGCGGCATATCGCACAGACCTTTTACCCGGTAGCGTTTTTCCGCGATAATCTCACCGATGACAGAATACGGCACCTTGTGATGTGCTAAAATTTGCGCAACCGCCTCAATTTTGTCCGCATCCACACCAAAAAGCATGCGCTCTTGTGTTTCAGACAGCATAATCTCGTGCGGTTCAATGTCACAGGCCGTATGGACTTTTGACAGGTCAAGCTCCGCGCCGTACCCGCTTTTGTGCGCAATCTCCGATGTTGAGGACAAAATCCCTGCCGCACCGCAGTCCTGACAGGCCGCTGCGAGCCCTGCATCAAAGATTTCAAGCGTTGCCTCAATAAGCCGTTTTGCCGCCTGCGCATCGGCGGTTTGTGTTGCGGACAAATCTTGCACAACTTCTTTTGACGCAAACGCCGCGCCGCCCACACCGTCTTTTGCGGTCGGCGAGCCGATGAGCACCAATTTCAACCCCGGGTAGGCATTGTTTGAGGTCATAACCTTGCCGTATTTTGCAACTCCGATGCAGGTCACGTTAACCAGCGGGTTTTCCGTAAAGCACGGGTGGTAAATCACCTCGGGCGCGACAACCGGCAGATTGATTGTGTTTGTGTAGTATTCAATCCCCTCATTCACCCCGTCTGTGATACGTTTGTTATCGCCGAGTTTGAGCGAGCTTGACAGCGCAACCGGCCGCGCGTTCATCGCAAGCACATCACGCACAATCCCGCCTACCCCTGTTGCCGCGCCCTGAAAGGGTTCCACCGCGCACGGGTGGTTGTGAGATTCCATCTTGAAAAGAATTGCATGCTCGCCAACCCTTATTCCGCCCGCGTTTTCAGCTGCAAAAACCGCACCGCCGCGCGGAAGCTCTTTTAACAACTCCCTTGAATGCAAGTAACCGCAATGCTCCGAGTGCATCGCGCTAAAAAGGTACTCTTCAAACTCTGTTGTGACATGCCCCATAACTTTATTGTATAATAAACAAAAGGAGTCATGCATTGGATAAATTGGACAGAGTTACGCTGTTGACTAATGTGGTTCTTTGGGCTGATAAAGTTCGCGATGAGGAATCGTTGAATCTGCTGCTTGATATTTTGCTGTTAAAGGACGAAGAGCCGCTAATTGACGTTCGTGTGATGGCGGCAAAGGCCATCGGCAACATCAAACACACCAAGGCTGTGACCCCGCTGTTGTATTGTCTGAACAACAAAAACGACCATTACAAAGTCCGTTTGGCGTGCGCGGATGCGCTCGGCCGTATTGGCGATAAATACGCGGTGACACCGCTTATTGAGCTTATAAAAGACGAGGACGAAAAAAGTGTCTACGTGCGTGAGGAAGCCGTTTTTGCGCTCGGGATGCTCGGTGATATGCGTGCGGTTGATCCGCTGGTGAATATTTTGGAGGCGCAAAAAGGTATGTGGAGCAAGTTTACGTTCCTTAAAGAGCGTATTATTGAAACCCTCGGCAAGCTGAAACTCCCCGGCAACGACAGAGTTTTTAATGCGCTGAAAAACTCGCTGATTGACGAATCCGCACAGGTCAGGATTAATGCGATTGAGGCGATTATGGAATCCGAACACCCCGCCGCTGCCGCCACAATCCGCGAATGCTTGAATGATGAGGATGATGAGGTTAAAAAGAACGCGCTTATCGCGCTGTACAACCTTGAAGGCAAAGAGGTTTTGGACGAGATTTTGAAAGGTGATTATCCGGATTTTTTGAAAGAAGAAGCCGGCGACATAATGGAAGAGTATGAATAAAGGACTTGTATTGTTATCGGGCGGACTGGATTCAACGGTTGCGCTGGGGTTAAGTAAAAATGTAAAACTTGCGCTGACGTTTGATTACGGCCAAAAAGCGCGCGTACGTGAGCTTGAAGCCGCCGCAAAAATCGCCGCACATTTTGGTGTTGAACACAAAATAGTAACGCTGACTTGGCTTGCCGAAATCACTGACCCCGCAAGGGTTTGGGTGCCCAACCGCAACGGCCTTTTCTTGAACATTGCGGCAAGTTTTGCCGACGCTCAAGGGTTTACACACATCATTATCGGTGCAAACGCCCAAGAGGCCGCCGATTTTCCCGATAATTCTGCGGAGTTTGTCAAACGCACCGCCGCCGCGTTTGAATACTCCACGCTCGCCAAACCACAGATTGTTGCGCCCTTGATAAATTGCACCAAAAATGATATAGTTGAACTTGCGGCGGGTATGCCACTTGAACTTACCTGGAGCTGTTACGAAGGCGGCCAAACCCAATGCGGAAAATGTGAATCATGCACCAAAAATCCATTGATGAAAAAATAAAATACGACGGCCGGCAGCTTGCACCCCACTGGATTTACAGGAATTTCAAAATCCAGGGTGACGCAATCGTTGCGTTCACCGGCGAGTGCGACGTCAAACTGACTGAAATGGTTGATATAGAAGATGTTATCAACAACGAGCCGATTTATTCAAAGTCCATGCTGCATTTTATAACCGAGCAGTTTAATATCGGGCTGCCGGAAGGCGTTTTGCGCCAGCGGCTGCTGATTACAACGATTAAAGAGGCTCTTGAACGCCAAAATATCCGCTGTGAGCGCCGCGGGGACGATATTTTTATTGACAGCAAAAAGTTAACCGTTTCCATCGCGACAAAATCGCCCACATCCGTTTTAATCCACACAGGAATCAATATTGACGCGCAAGGCGTGCCAGTCGCGGCAATCGGCCTGAACGAGCTCGGTGCGGACGCAAACGAGCTTGCAAAAGATGTTATGGATTGCTACACAAACGAGTTATGTGATATAATGATGGCAACGACAAAGGTCAGGGGGCCCAATGGTTAAACAAGAGCGCATAAGCTACGAAGAATACAAAAAACGGCCGCGTAAAAAGAAAAACGACGAGTCATTGGTCGTGTTTGTCTCGGCGTTTTTTATTATGCTGCTGCTGTTTTTGGCCGTTGCAAAGCACCTTTCGCCGGACGTTGATGTCAGCATCAACAACATGAACCGGTTTGAAGACTCCGCCGCTACCGAAGAACCCGAAGCCGAGATTGACGACAGGCTCAAAAACCTTCAAGCAGCCGACCAATCGCGCGAAGAGGATATTTTTGACTACGCGCTTGAAGAACCCGTAAAAATCCCTTCCGAGACCAAAAAAAGCGAGCCAAAATTGCTTGAAACAAAGCAAGAGATAGAAAAACGCAAGGAAGAAGAGAAAAAACTTCAAGAAGAAAAACTCAAAAAAGAACAAGAGGCGCTGACCCTGCCTAAAAAAGAGGAGCCGACCGAGGCCAAGAAAGTTTACGAGCTCGGGCCAAACGAGAGAGCGAAAGTCATTGTCGGCCGCTATTCAAGCGAAGAACAGGCGCAAATGGCAAAGAGTATCATATCGGACTCCGGCATAAACATGACCCCGTTTGTCCGTAATATCAACGGAGTCTACACAATTCAGGTCGGCTCGTTCTCCACACGCGAGAACGCCAAGCAGCTCGTTGATGAACTGCTTAAAAACAACTACCCCGCACGTATTATAATAGAGTAAGGGTAAATAGGGGTGGATAGGGGCTATTGTTCGTTTGCCGCCTGTTAATACTCAATCCCTTTGCGCGCAATAACGCCTGTGTCCCAGTAGTGTTTGACGGGTTCAATTTTTGACACAAGGTGCGCGATTTGGATAATTTTCGGGTGCGCATTGCGGCCTGTGAGCACGATTTCCATCTCCTCGGGCTTGGCTTGAAGCGTGTCCACCACATCATCAACATCAATCAGCCCCAAATCTATCGCAATATTGGCCTCATCAAGTATAATAAGGTTGTATTCGTCGTTTTGGATGGCTTTTTTGGCCAGCTGCCAGCCTTCTTGAATCACCTTGACGTCATCGGGGTTTTTGTTTGCGGCGTAGACAATCCGGTCAAGCCCGGCCTGCTTGATAGTAAGGTTACGGGCGATTTTGGGCGACAGGTTACAAAACGAATTGAGCTCACCGTAATCGTGGCCGCCTTTGGTGAACATAACGATAAGAACCTTCCAGTTGCGGCCAAGAGCGCGCATCGCAAGTCCAAGTGACGCCGTGGTTTTGCCCTTGCCGTTGCCCGTGTAAACCTGTATATATCCGTGTTCTGCCCAGTTGGGGTTAAATAGTTCGCTCATTTGGCGCCTCCCATGGTATAATACCACAATGGAAACCAAAGCGAAACTGCGCCAAAAGGCTAAACAAATCCGTGCCGGGCTGGATATGGCAGCGCAAAGCCGCCTGTTGTGCGCCAAGCTGCGGCAGCAAGACTACTATAAGGCCGCACGGCACGTGATGATTTTCTACCCGAAGCACGGTGAAGTGGACTTGCGCGAGCTGTTGGATGATGATAAACAGTTTTATCTGCCGCGTGTTGAAGGCGAGTTGCTTTGCCCTTGCCCGTATCCCTGCGAGCTGGCAGAATCAGAATTCGGTGTTATGGAACCTGTAAAAATTTCTAATATCGCCGCGATAGATACTGATAACATACGCGCCAAATTAGACCTGATAATCGTACCCGCGCTCATGGCAGACAAAAACCGTAACAGGCTTGGTTATGGCGGCGGGTATTACGACAGATTCCTTGCCGCTGCGCCATTTTGCTCCTTTTGCCCCTCTGTTGTGCTTTTGCCGCCGGAATTGCTCACCGACACACTGCCGGTTGAACCGCACGATGTTCCCGTTGATTATATTGTGTCATGCTGAATTTATTTCAGCATCTTGTCGCGAACGCATCAAGCGCAAGATCCCGAAACAAGTTAGGGATGACATGAAATAGCAGGCGCATGCTGAAAAAGCCCCTTGCGGAGCTTTTTAGCGGTTGTTGGTGGTTGGTTATAATTTTTATCAGCCTTGACCGGCCACGTAATTAGGTGCCAAACGCTTGAGTGCGGCATCTTGACCTGATTTGACCGATTCAATTTCTTGTGCAATCTGTTTCAACTGCGTTTCTATCGTTATTTTTTCCTGTGTAAACAGTTTTTCTTGGTCGTTGAGGCGTCTTCCTTCCTCTTTTGCCAGTCTTTGACGCTCTTCTTTGTACATATTATCCAGCATAGAGTTCCGGTATTGCTGCGCGAACCATTGCTGGTATTCGGCTTTAATTATACCGCTTTGAACCGCTTGCGCTGTCTGCTGGTGAACCATCATCTCCATCATCGGAGTGGTCGCATACCTTTGATTCGTCGTCCAGATTGACTGCTGCGTTGAACTGTTGAGGAACGCTATCTGCCGTCCAAACAGACTTCCCGGAATATCGGAAATCTCTGTTGCGCTGATTCCGCCGTCCGCTATGTTTGCCGCATAGCGCTGAAGATCCGAAATCTTTTGCGTCAGCGTCATCAAACGCGCTTCTTTGTAATTTTGATCGTTGTGCAGAGCTTGCAGCCGTGCAGTGAACATCAGGAAACCCATAACCACCTACCTATATAACTTAATGTAACCTAACCTATAACCTACACTGATATAAAGTATTTGGTTTGAAAAAAATTGCGTTTTCGGACAAATAATTGTTAAGAATTGTTAACTTCGCCGTGTTGTGTGCGCTCTACAACCTTGTCAATAAGCCCGTATTCAGCCGCTTCTGCCGCTGACATATAATAATCGCGTTCAGTATCTTCTTTAACTTTATCAACCGGCTGGCCGCAATTGTCCGCGAGTATTTGGTTAAGCATGTTTTTCATGCGCATAATTTCTTTGGCCTCGATTTCAATATCGGTTGCCTGACCGCGCGCACCGCCAAGCGGCTGGTGAATCATAATCCGCGCACCCGGCAGCGCCATTCTTTTACCTTTTGCGCCCGCAGAGAGCAAGAACGCGCCCATTGATGCGGCCTCGCCAAGGCAGATTGTGGAAACCTCCGGCCGGATATGCTGCATTGTGTCATATATAGCCAAACCGGCTGTTATCACGCCGCCGGGGCTGTTTATGTACATCATAATATCTTTTTCCGGGTTGTCATGTTCTAATAATAGTAATTGTGCAACAATTGAGTTTGCCATCGCATCATCAATCTCGTCACCCAAAAATATAATCCGCTCCCGCAGCAGTCGCGAGAAGATATCAAACGATTTCTCACCGCGCGAGCCGGACTCAATTACCGTCGGCACATAACCCATAATTTTTAAATATGTTAGTTCATCCATTTATTCACCTATTATATATTATATACATGTATCTTACCACATAAAGGGTTTCGGGGCAATTGTAAACAAATGTAAACGTCTGCGGAGCCAAAAAGGCAATTAATTGAAATAAAAATACTTTACATGAGTACGAGGACATGAAACGAGGACGATAATATGGCATTCATATTAGGAGCATATGGAAAATTGATGGCGGGGCAGTTATGCCGCGACCTCCAGCGTCAGCAGATGCGGGTTCAATCCGACTTGCGCCGGGTGACCAAGCAAATCGCCCAAATGGACAAAATGTTTAAATCTCAGCAGCGTAGTATGGAAAACGCATTGCGCGGCCAGATGATGATGCAGAAACAGTTCATGAATATGAACACGTCGTCAATGCAGGCGATGATTAAGCCGAGCATAAACGATTTTGATCAAAAGGCAGTTGATAAGTATAGTAACTATCAAATGGCTAAAATGTATGCTGATCTTAAGCAGCCGTCAGCTGAGGATACTGCAGCACTGGCAGATTACAATAAAATGATGGAAAAAGTCAAGAAATCACTTGGAATGGATCCGCAAAAATATATAGACCAGTATAACGAAGAAGCAATAAAAGATATGAAAGAAGCTTCGGAGTCAGCACAATCCAGAATAAACTCAGCTAATACCGAAGCACAAGCTGCACTGACTATGTTCCAATCAAATATGCAGAACGAACAGGCTAACGCGGCGATGCAGCAGCAAATGATTCAGGCTCAAATCCAAGACTACTTTGAAACACAGCGCGAGATGCTTCTTGAACCGCTCAACGATCTGGAAGCAGACCTTCAAGCTGAAAAAGACAATCTTGAATCACGTTACGCGATTGCACAGGCAGAATACGAGGCTCAAAAGAAACAAGAGCAAGCAGGCGCCAAAGACATGGCATCAAACTACAACTACGGCCAAGGTTAATAACAAAAAAACTCCCTTCGGGGAGTTTTTTTTTGAACTATGAGGAAACTTTGTTTCTTAACTTAATCCCCACAAAAAGCATCACAGCGGCAACCAAAAACACCGTTGATTGATAAGCTGCCATGTTGTTTACCATGCTATCCAGTATTGCGTCCATTGTTTTTCCTCCCTAATCTGTCCTATTAAGTATTATAGCACCATTTTTTTCAATAGGCAAGGTCTTTATATCAGATTTTACATTTACACAGTCCCACGTATCGTGGACAATACATTTTATCTTGTCCAACCCGTTCCGGTGCGAAAACACAAGCACCGAAGGCCCTGCGCCGCTCAACACGCACCCCAGGACATTTTCCTCATGTTTTAACGCGTCCATAATCTCTTGCAGCCCCGGCACCAATTTCATCCGGTACGGCTGATGCAGCCTGTCTTTTAAGGCAATCTTCATCAGGTCCGGGTTATGCTTGTTAACCGCCTCAATAAACAGCCCCGCACGCTGCACATTGTATATCGCATCAGCCAGCGGCACCTCCTTTGGCAGCACAGAGCGCGCAATACTCGTTGAGAGCGTAAAATCCGGCACGCAAACCGTTATTTTCCAGTCGTCCGGCCAATCAAGCTTTGAATACGCGATACTGCCATCGTCCTCTTGTGACGCGATGACAAGCCCGCCAAGGATTGCCGGCACAACGTTATCAGGATGGCCTTCAATTTCTGTTGCGATAGAAAGCAGCGCGGCCTCGTCTGCCGGCCGGCCCAAAAGCTCGTTTGCCGCCATCAAACCGCCCACAATAACAGATGAGCTGCTGCCCAAACCGCGTGTCAGCGGGATATTCGTGCTGACCGTAATCTTTAAATCGTCCGGCGTCTGCCCCACAGAGTTGTACAGCACCTCAATCGCGCGGTAGATGATATTGCTCTTGTCCTGCGGGATTTCCTCATAAGACAAGTCCTCCAAATCCTCTGATACCACGTTGATTTCAACCCCGGAACCGGGTGAAACCGACTCCTCAACAGTAATTGTGTTATAAATCGGCAAGGCAAGCCCCATACAATCAAACCCCGGCCCAATATTCGCAGCCGTTGCCGGCACTTTTACGCTAACTTTCATGCCAATATTATACCCTAAAAGAATAAATAAAACACGTCATGCCGAACTTGGTTCAGCATCTGGCCTCGTGATATAATAAATAACATGTATCAAATGCACCGTACAAAAGACGGTTCAGTCGGGCTTTTTAGCCCGGAGGCCGATGATATCTACCACGCACGATCCGGTGCGCTCACCGAGGCACGTCAAAAATTTGCCGCCCACGTTGTTCCGGCCGATAACTTGAAACTTTTGGATATTTGCTACGGAATCGGCTATAATACGAAGGCATTTTTGGAGCGGACGTCCGGCTGCAAAAATATCCACATTGACGCAATTGATACGGATAAGAATTTGGCGCAGCTGTCGCCGTTTTTTGCCGCGGACAAAATGGTGAACATGATTTTATATCACTTATTGCAGCCCGGCCGCGATACCGCCCCGCTTTTGAAAGATTACGCTCCTTTTTTGGATAAATATATGGTTAATTTGTGTTTAAATGCTTTTTTACATAATATATATTATCGGCATATATCTAAAAGTTATAAAAACGCCATGAAACGCCTTAAAAATAACAATATTACCATGAGCTTGTATGTTGACGATGCTCGCAAGGCCGTCCAAACGCTGGACGGGCCGTATGATTACGTGTTTTTGGATGCGTTTACGCCGTCAAAGTGTCCTTGTTTGTGGAGCCTGGATTTTTTCCGGCTGCTTTATGACCGGATGGCTGACAACGGGATGCTCCTAACTTATTCTGTTGCGGCGCCGGTGCGAAACTCGCTCTTGCACGCGGGGTTTTATGTGGGCAAAACAGGGGTCAACGGAAAATCCGGTACGATTGCCGCGAAAAATCCCGGGTTAATAAAAATGCCCCTGTCAGAATACGATTTAGGGCTTTTAAAAACGCGTGCGGGTGTCATGTACCGCGACGAAAATTTAACGCTCCAAAACGAGGCGATAATCGCCGCTCACGAAACCGAGCGCGAAAACAGCGATTTGATGAGCACCTCGCGTTATATTAAAACTTCACGGGGTAGTCGTCTTTGACCTTCCAGCCATCGTACATAAGCAGCGCGGAGCACATATGCTTTTCGCTGCCGCCGCAAGATGATAGTAAAAGGTCTCTGTCTTGATTTTTGGCAAACGCCAATTCGTTTTGACCGTTGGTCCAAAATAAAAAACTATCCTTACCATCAACCGCTAAGTTCAGGGGAACCGTCTGTGATTCATCCAGTTTTTCACATTTTTTATAATCTACGCACCATAATATATATGTGCAACCGGTTGTTTTGTAATTAACTGCCTCTGCTGAAGTTTTAACAAAATACATACCTGAGCCGTCAGCGAGCGCTACCGCAAGACCTTTTGTCAGTTTTTTAACCGCGACTGTGCGCATATAAGGTTTGTAGTTTACGTTGAAAAACTCTTCAATCACATAGGGGTCATAGGCTGTCGTAAGCATTGTTACGTCCACAACACTGTTCTCGGCGATATTTGCATTCACAGCCTGATTTATCACGGAATAAAACTTCTTAATCCGCGTTTCAAGCACGCTTTTCTTATAATTTCCCACCAGCGACGGCATAGTCAGCGCCGCCACAACCCCCAAAATCCCCAGCGTTATCAAAACCTCCGCCAAAGTAAAAGCTCTTCTCATATTTTCCTCCTCAATTATTAAGTTATACAACTTTTTGTCTTGTTTGTAAATAATATGTCTTAAACACATGACATATTTTATACCACTTGGAAAAATTTGTCAAAATTCTATATACTGATGTTATGGATAACAAAAGTTACATAAAATCCCTTTTGGTTTTAAATAAGATGCCAATAGCAAAGTTAGCGCAGAAAATGACTGAACTGCTCGGTAAAAAATACTCCCGCGGCAGCATTTACGGCAAGCTTGACCGGGATTCGCTTACGTTTAAAGAAATTCAAGCTATTGCGAAAATTATAGGCTATAAAGTAAAAGTTGAACCTTGATTTTATGCTAAAATAGATATAAACGGGGGATAAATCATGTACGATGTAGCGGTAATCGGCGGCGGGACAGCAGGGTGCGCGGCAGCGTGGATGGCGGGCAAACTGGGGTTGAAGGTGCTGCTCGTTGAAAAACGTATCCATCTTGGCGGGCAAATGACCTCGGGGCTTGTGATTCCGGCGATGCAAGGCGGCGAAAACCAAATCAATACCGAATTTTTTGACGCGCTGACAGCCAAAATGCAAGAACTGGGCGGGCAAATAACATATCAAGGTAACAGGGGCTGGTTTAATCCCGAACTTTTGAAGATTGCGCTCGACAGATTGATGTGCGAGGCCGGAGTTGAGGTAAAATTTGAGGCCGAATGTCAGAAGGTTGAACTTGAAAATCGTAAAATAAGCCGTATAATATTATCAGTATCTAACGACCAGATACAAAATAGCTGTGATGCGTTATCGGTACCTATCGCCGCGACATATGCAATTGACGCGACAGGAAATTGTTCTGTTGGAAAACTTTGCGGCGCGCGATTTTTGGACACACCTGACGAGCGCCAACCCGTCAGTCTGCGCTTTATCATGTCAGGCATTGACGTTGACACCTTTGGCCGCTGGCTTTTAGACTTTGACCCGGACCGTGAGGCCACAACCGTGGAGGGTGAGCATCTATCTACGGCCTGCACGTGGGACAGGGACTGGGCTTTGACCCCCTTGTTTGACGATGCCGTGGCAAAGAACATACTCAAAGACACTGACAGGAACTATTTTCAGATCTTCACCGTCGCCGGAATGCCAGGTACCGTTGCGTTTAACTGCCCGCGGCAGGCCGAGCCGGGCTTAATGCAGCTGCGCGAAAGCCTTTTGCGCCTGTCAAACTTTTGCAAAGAATATCTGCCGGGGTTTGAAAACGCGTTTATCTCAAATATCGCAGACGAGCTTGGGGTGCGGGTTTCGCGCCGAATCATAGGAAAATATATCTACACAATTGACGACCTTAGAAACGGCAAAAAGTTTGACAACCCGGTGCTACTCTCAAACTACCCCGTTGATGTCCACAGCAGCGAGAAGGGCAAATCCACGCTGGAGCACACCGGCGAGTACCAGCTGCCGGTTGAAGCGTTGATGTCAGCGGACGTTGACAATTTATTCGTTGCAGGACGCTGTTTGAGCGCGGATTTTCTCTCTCATGGCGCGCTGCGCATCCAGCCCGGCTGTTTTTCCATGGGTGTCGGCGCTGCAAAATATATCCGCCAAATCACAGCCTAAATCGGCACCGATCTTGACGTTTAAACCCTTTGCGTATTACTCATTTTGCCCTCTAACATCTGCGCGGCGTTAAGCAGCGGGTCAATTGTCGGCGAAAACGGCGGTGCGTAAGTCAAATCGTGGTCAATGAAATCGGCAATCGTGAGCTTACCCAGCAGCGCCGAGGCAAGCACATTTATCCGCTTGTCCGCATCGCCCGTCCCAATGCCTTGCGCGCCGAGCAAAAGCCCTGTTTCGCTGTCGGCAACAACTTTCAAAGTAATATTTCTTGTATCCGGCATATACCCCACCTTATCGTTTTTATTTACAGTAGCACTTATAGCGTTAAACCCTGCAGCGAGTGCATCGCGCTCGGTCAACCCCGTTTTAGACATCGTCAAATCAAGACATCTGGTGACAGCAGACCCCAAAACACCCGGGAATGTGTCATAGAAGCCGCACGCGTTCATCGCCGCGCACCGGCCTTCCTTGTTTGCCACAGAACCCAGCGGGGTCCAGATTTTGGTGTTTGTCATAACAAAATGCGTTTCAATACAATCGCCTGCGGCATATATGTCGGTGATATTGGTCTCCATCCTGTCATTGACCTGAATTGCGCCTGTCTCACCAAGTTTAATCCCGGCATCGCGCGCGATTTCAACATTTGGAACCGCACCTGTGCACAACACAACAAAATCCACCGGAATATCACGCGTTAGTGTCCGTACCATATGCACGCCGTCAGCGTCCCCGGTGAACTCCAAAATCGTTTCGTCTGTGAGGATTTCAAATTTTTCGTCCGCTGTGCTCATCAGCTGATCTTTTATAATTTGCGAAATATCCGGATCAAACATCGGCATAATATACGGCGCTTTTTCAATCATCGTTGTGTATATATCCTGGCGCGTAAAGCTTTCCAAAAGTTCAACCCCAATATAGCTGCCGCCCACGATAACCGCACGTTTTGACTGTTCCAATTTTTCGCGGATTGAGATACCGTCCTCAATTTTGCGCAGCGTGAAGATGTTTTTAAGGTTAATATTCGGAATCGGCGGTATGAACGCGCGCGCGCCGGTTGTAATAATCAATTTGTCATAATCAACAAGCGTTGATTTTTCGCTGCTTGAAATCAAGACCTGCTTGCTTTCGGGGATAATTTTTGTTGCGCGGTGCTGCAAATGCACGTGAATCCCGTCGGACTCAAACTTTTCGGGAGAACGCACAAGCAGCGTCTCGTAGTCGGAGAAATTCCCCTGGATATAATACGGCAAACCGCACGACGAGTAGGACACGTGGGTGTCGTCGGTATAGATATCTATCTGCGCATCGGGCCTGAGTCTGCGGGCCTTTGCGGCGGCCTTAGCACCTGCTGCAACAGCGCCCAGGATTACAAGTTTCATCATGCTTGTAATATACAGTCAATGACAAATATTTACATTGCACAGGTCGTTAATTTGTACCGGATGTTTTTAAAATAACTTCCTTCATAAACTGCGCGTACTCATCAAGTTCATCAGTTGTCAAATCAACTATCACGTCTGTTTCAAACATTACACACTCCTCTTGTGATTTTATTAACGGCCATGACATACCGAAACTTTAATTTCGTGTTAGAATTAAGTCATGACAACACAAATTATTGAGGCGAAGAGGGGCAAAATCACCGTTGAGATGGAGGCCATTGCAAAAAAAGAGGGCGTGGCGGTTGAATTTTTGCGTGAAAAAGTTGCGGCGGGCCGCGTTGTAATCTTGAAAAACAACCGGCGCAAAAACGTTGTCCCGACAGGTGTCGGCGAAGGGTTGACCGTAAAGATTAACGCGAATATAGGAACTTCTATGGAGCGCTCCAATCTTGAGACCGAGCTTGATAAAGTGAAAATCATTGAGGCCACAGGGTGCGATGTATTGATGGATTTGTCAACGGGCGAGGATATTGACGGTACGCGCGGGCAAATCCTTGCCGCGACAGGGCTGCCGCTTGGCACCGTACCTATGTATCAGGCCGGAAAAGAGGCGCTGGACGAGTTTGGAGATTTGGGCAGGCTCTCAAAAGAGAAACTGTTTTCTGATATTGAAAAACAGTGCAAAGACGGCGTGGATTTTATCACGGTGCATTGCGGGGTGACGAAATTTGTCGTTGATCAGCTTGAAAAACAAGGGCGAGTAACGGATATCGTGTCGCGCGGCGGCTCAATGCTCGCGTGCCAAATCAAGGCAACCGGGCGCGAAAACCCGCTTTATGAATATTATGATGAGCTGCTTGAAATCGCACGCGAATACGACTGCACGTTGTCGCTGGGTGACGGTTTGCGGCCGGGCTGCGGCGCGGATGCGGGCGACAGAGCACAGGTTGCAGAAACACTTGTTCTGGGTGAACTTGTCAAGCGCGCACGCGATTTCGGGGTTCAGGCGATGGTTGAAGGCCCGGGGCACGTGCCGCTAAACAAGATTCCGGCGATGATTGAAACCATAAAGGTTTTGACCGATTACGCGCCGCTTTATGTTTTAGGGCCGCTGGTGACAGATATTGCACCCGGTTATGACCACATCACAAGCGCGATTGGCGGGACTTTGGCAGCATATCACGGCGCGGATTTCTTGTGCTATGTGACGCCGGCGGAGCATTTGGGATTGCCGGATGTAAAACAGGTGCGCGAGGGCATCATTGCAAGCAAAATCGCTGCCCACGCGGCGGACGTTGCGCGCGGCAACGCAGCGGCGATTGAACGTGACAGACTTATGTCCGAGGCGCGTAAAAATCTTGACTGGGAAGTCCAGCGCCGCCACGCGCTTGACAAATGCGTGTTTGAGGGCGTAAATGTCGGCGAACCGTGCACAATGTGCGGCAAATATTGCAGCATGAAGATTTTTAACGAGTACTTTGCAGGCTGAGCCTGCACCCATGACATGGACTTTACCCAAATGAGTTCAATCCTCATTATAGACAATTTTCTTACGCAGGCTCCATTGGATTAGTGTCAGGACAAGGATTATGCTAAACAAAACATATGCGATTGCGCTTGCCTTGCCGATGTTGAAGTACTCAAATGCGTTTTTGTAAATCGCATAGACCAAGACGTTCGTGCTGTCCTGCGGCCCGCCCTGCGTGATTAAATAAATCAAATCAAACACTTGAAACGACGAAATCGCCGTAATTATGACAACAAAAAATATCGCGGGCGACAGCAGCGGCACGGTTACGTTCTTGAATGTCTGCCACGCGTTTGCACCGTCAATTTTTGCCGCCTCAAACATTGAATTGCTTATCGCGGACAACGACGCCAGAAAAATCACCATGTTGTAGCCGATGAGTTTCCACACGGAAATCATTATCAGCGCCGGCATCGCCCAATCCGTGCTGTAAATCCAATGGACGCCTTCCAGCAGCCACTCCCAAACAATTGCAACCACAACCATCGGCGTGATAAACGGCAGAAAATACGCCGTTTTGTAAAACTCCGAACCGCGAATTTTTGAGTTTAAAATGGCAGCCAAAACAAGCGGGATAATGACCGCAAAAACAGAGGTCGCAGCCGCGAACACAACCGTGTTCAACAAAATTTTGAAAAACAAGGGTTCGGTGAAGATTTCGCGGTAGTTGGCCAACCCCGCAAATTGCACAGGGTTTAGCAAATCCCATTTTGCAAAACTCAACCCAAACGAGGCGATAACAGGGATTAATATAAACACAACCGTCCCTGCAAGCGCCGGTAATATAAAAATTAATCCTGCCTGGTCAATTTTTTTCATGATAATATTATAATATGAAAAAATATGAGCATGCGTTTGGGAAGAATGATATCAGAGGGATTTACGGGGACGATATAACAGAGGAGCTGTTTTATCACACAGGCCGCGGGTTTGTGGCTTGGCTGAGGGTAAATTCAGGTAAAAAGCCCGAGCAGATGGCAATAACAGTCACGATTGATGCGCGCACACACTCGCCCTCGCTGCGTGATGCGCTTAACGAAGGTATCACCTCGACCGGCGCAAGCGTGATTAATCTTGGTTTGGCGCCCACACCGATTGGTTATTATTCCGAGGCCGCAGGAATCCCCGGCGAGGACATCATTGCCGCCGCCATAATCACTGCAAGCCACAACCCGTCCGAGTACAACGGGATGAAGATGACTTATAACAAAACGACTTTGAACGAGGCGCAAATCAAAGAGGTAAAAGAGTTTACATTCAACGATAACGGCGCCGCGGCCGACTATCGCGGCACAACAAAAGACTACAACATCTTACCGGATTATTTAAAAGCGATGAAAGAACAATTTGGCGATGCGGGCAAGGGCGTAAAGGTCGTTGTTGACAGCGCAAACGCCACCGGCGGTGTGATTGGGCCCGATGTCTACCGCGCGATTGGCTGCGAGGTTGTGGAGCTGTTCTCAGAACCCGACGGCCGGTTCCCGAACCACCACCCGAATCCGAGTGATTTGTCAACACTTGCCGCGCTGCAAAAGGCCGTTGTAGACGAAAAAGCCGACCTTGGTATCGCATTTGACGGCGACACAGACCGCATCGGGGTCGTAGATGCAGCCGGAAACCCCATCCCCGGCGATATGCTGCTGCTTATCTATGCGCTTGAAATGGACAAACCGACCGCTGTGTGCGAGGTTAAATGTTCGCAGATGGTTTTTGACGAGATTGACGCGGCAGGCGGAAAAGCCGTGATGGCAAAGACCGGCCACGGTTACATAAAATCCGCGATGAAGGAAACCAACGCGATTTTTGGCGGCGAGATGAGCGGCCATACGTTCTTTAAGGACAGGTATTACGGGTTTGACGACGCGGTTTACGCGGGCTGCCGCGTGATTGAAATCGTCGCAAAACATAAGGCGGCAAACGCAAACTTCAAGGTGCAAGATTTACTGGCCAAATACGAGGGCAAATCCTGCTCATCCGAGCTTCGCCACCCGTGCCCAAACGAGCGCAAAAAAGAGGTTTTTGAAAAATTCAAGGCGCAGGTTGAGGCCGACCCGATGGTTTTTGGCACACCGATAAAAGAAATCATCACGCTCGACGGGATGCGGATTATATTTAGGGGCGACAACGAAAACGGGTTTGCGCTGATTCGCCAAAGCAACACAGAGCCTGTGTTTACACTGCGCTTTGAGGCAAGCAGCAAAGAAATGTGCGAGCGCCTTCACAACACGATGGTCAAGATGCTTGATAATATTTTGACCTGTTGACATCAGTTTTTGTTGTGGTACGATAATCTTGTCAGAAAATTTACTTCGAATACAGCTCAGTCAGAAATGGCTTAATTTTTTGTGTATTTGAACTAACGAAAGGTATAAAATGACAGACGAAAAAAAACAGGAAGAACTAGCGCACGAGGCGGAAGAAACTATCGCCGAAGTCAAACCGGAAACCCCGGTAACACCGGAGGTTGCGGAAGAAATCAACGACGAACTTGACGCTGCGCAAGAAATTGTTGAAGATGTAACAGAGGAAGTGGTTGAAGTTTTGCCGGCGGACAAACGCGGCAGACGCGATCGCGGACCAAGAAAACAGCGCGACGAAGAAAAACCCGTATCAGAATGGATTGAACGCGTTGTGCAGATCCGACGGGTTACAAAGGTTGTAAAAGGCGGTAAAAAACTGAGTTTCCGCGCAATCGTAATCGTCGGTAACAAAAAAGGTCAGGTCGGCATGGGATGTGCCAAGGCCGCAGAAGTTATCATCGCTATCCAAAAAGCGATTGCCGACGGGCGCAAAAACCTGATTACAGTGCCTATTTTTAAAACAACTATACCGCACCCGATTACAGGCCGTTCAGGCGCAGGTTCGGTTATGTTAAGACCTGCATCGCAAGGTACAGGGATTATCGCGGGCGGCGCGGTTCGTTTGGTGCTTGAACTTGCAGGGGTGGAAAACATTCTTGCTAAATCACTGGGTTCAAAATCACCGTTGAACGCGGCTAATGCAACGCTTAACGCGTTAAAAAGCCTGACACCGTTTGGCGATGTCGCGAAAAAACGCGGACTTACAATGAAAGAATTATTGAATTAACAAATATCGCGCATCCAGTGCGCGATGACACGAAAGGTAGAAAACAATGGCAAAAACAGCAAACAAACAGATAAAAATCAAGCTCGTAAAAAGCCTTATCGGCTCGTCAGAAAGACAGCGCCGTGTTGTTGCGGGTTTAGGACTGAGCAAAAAAAATCAGATAGTTGAGCACTACAACAGCCCGACTATTCTTGGTATGATAAACAAAGTTTCACACTTATTAGAAATCGTGGAGGCGTAAATGGCAATAACATTAGAAGACTTGAAGCCGGCAGACGGCGCAACACACAGAATCAAACGCAAAGGCAGAGGCCGCTCATCAGGTATGGGTAAGACATCTTGCCGCGGTCACAACGGTGAAGGCCAGCGTTCCGGCCGCTCCGCAAAAAGAGGGTTTGAAGGCGGACAAATGCCCGGTTACAGACAAATGCCTAAGCTAAAAGGGTTCCAGCCGCCAAACGCGCTGAAAGCCGCTGAGCTTAACGTTGGCAGAATTGATGCGTTAAAAATGAAAGAAATTTCGCTTGCGGCGTTGAAAGAGGCAGGCAAAGCGCACCCGTCAGCCGATGTTTTGAGAATACTTGGCAACGGCGAAATTAAAAGTGCTGTAACAATTACGGCAGCTTATGTAAGCCCGTCGGCGAAAGCAAAAATTGAAGCGGCAGGCGGTAAGATTAACTAGGTAAATAAGCGCGCCGGCAGCACCGCAAGGTGGCACCAACAACCAGCGCAGAGGGATAAAAAATGGCAAACGCACCAAAAATGAGAGTGCCGACCGCAGCTGATTTGTCGTCAATGTGGCAGGCCTCCGGGTTAAAACAAAAACTTATATTCACGTTTCTGATGCTTTGCGCGTTCAGACTCGGGGTTCAGCTGCCGTTGTTCGGGATTAACAACGAGATTTTCGCAAACATCGCGGCCGGCAACAACATTATCGGGTTTTTGGATTTGTTCTCGGGCGGTGCGCTCGGCAAGGTGTCCATTTTTGCGCTCGGTATCGGACCGTTTATCACGGCGTCAATTATTATGCAGCTGATTTCGGTTGTCATCCCGCATCTTGAAAAACTTCAAAAAGAAGAAGGCGAGGCCGGCAGACGGAAATTGTCGCAATATACGCGGGTTTTCACGGTTGTGCTCGCGGTATTCCAATCAATTGTGTTTATGACTTTTATGAAAAGTTTGCCGCAGGCGATTTTGCCGGGCGTGAATATGGGTGTGTTTTTTATAAGCTCAATTGCTGTTTTGACGGCAGGGGCGGTGCTTGTTATGTGGATTTCTGAATTGATAACCGAAAAAGGTATCGGCAACGGCGCATCGCTTATAATTTTCACGGGTATCCTGTCAGGGATCCCTGTTTATGCGGACAAAACCGCGCAGATGGTCGCGCACAACGGCGCGCTGCAGTTTGGTTTGGCGGCGCTGTTGGTTATATATTTTATAACAATGATTACGATTGTTGTTATGCAAGAGGCAGTCAGAAAGGTCATTATCGTTAACCCGAAACGTCAGGTGGGCAACAAAATTTACGGCGGGATGAATTCTTATATCCCGTTCAAACTCAACCCCGGCGGGGTTATGCCGATTATCTTTGCGGTTGCGATTTTGCTGTTCCCGTCAACTATTTTCAGCGTTCTTGAACACGCAACCTTTAAATCCGAGGCGGTGAAGATGATTTTTGTTCAACTGAACCAGTTTTTGAGCCCGGACGGACTTGTTTATTACATATTATATTTCTTGCTGATTGTGGGGTTAACGTTCTTCTACGCGTCAATTATGCCGAATATGCAGCCAAAAGATATTGCCGAAAACCTCAAAAAACACGGTTCGTCTATCCCGGGGATTAAGCCCGGCAAACCGACATCAGAGGCGCTGGACAAGATACTTTCCAAGACGACTTTCATCGGTGCGATGGGGCTTGGGATTATTGCGCTTGTACCTAACCTTGCGACCTATGCGACAAATATCCACACATTGCAAGGTATCGGGGCGACTTCACTTATCATCATGGTCGGGGTTGCGCTGGACTTGATTAATCAGGTTAAAACGCACCTTCTGGCCCGTAACTACGAATCCTTCTTAAAGGAGTAACGATTTGAAACAGCTTTGCACAGGAAAAAATCTTTTGTTTTTAATTTTGGCGGTCATCGTTTTGACGCTGGTCGTGCAGTTAAAGGATATATTGCTGTTGTTTTTCGCGGGTTACGTAATCGCGTGCGCGCTTGACCCGTATGTTGAAAAACTTGAAGGACGAAAAATAGGCCGTACACCGGCTGCTGCGCTGGCTGTATCAGGCAGTACGCTTGTAGTTTTGGGGTTGTTTGCGCCGATAGTTTTTTATTGTTTCGCGAAATCAAATCGTTCGCGCAGTTTGTCCCGTCAAAGTTTGCCGAGCTGAGTGAATATGTGACGCATTTTGATTTTATGGGTTACGATTTTCTTGATTTGCAATCAATGGTATCGTCTTCCGGCGGGCTTGTGCAGGGGTTTTTCAACCGTTCAATGGATTTTACGCTCGGACTCGGGCAGTTTGTCGTGATTGTCATAGCGATGTTGATGATTGTTTATTATATTTTGGTTGATAAAAATTATATAAAAGGAAAATTTATTGAATTTTTCCCGTCTGTTATGAAACTGCGCGCGCAGGATATTTCAACGGTTATAAGCACCAGACTTGGCAACTACGTGCGTGTTCAGCTGCTTTCAATGCTTGCGGTGGGGATTATGACGGTGGTTGCGTTGTATATTTTACAGGTGGATTATCCGATTTTGCTCGGATTGATAGCCGGTGTGCTTGATATAATCCCGATTTTAGGGCCTGTCATCACGCTCGCGATAATCCTGCTGGCCGCATATCCGGCAACGATATTCAAAATTGTTATGATTTTTGTTATGTTTTTGGTCATCCAGAACATCTCAAATTACGTTGTGCGGCCGGTTTTGTTCGGAAAACTTATGTCTGTGCATCCGCTTGTGATATTTCTTTCATTATTTATAGCGCAAAAATTCCTTGGTTTTTGGGGTGTAATTTTGTCACCGGCGCTTGCGGCAACGGTTTGCGTGCTGATAGATGAGTTATATTTAAAGACTATTAACGGCAAGGTTGAACCTGTGCAAAAAACCGGACAGGCGTCCAAAAACGGGGGAAAACGTGGGAGAAAAGCTTCTTTATAAACCCGGCGGGGGCGGGGATTTCAACATTTGGATGGGGTTTCCGGGGAACCATTCGTTTGCGCTTTCGTCACCGGGGTATCTGTGGCTTTGCAAAATGATTGATGAGATGGACGGGGTAAATCTTGAGCGGTTTTGCACCGACCGGCAGCCAAAAAATGCGCCGAATCTGGTCGGGTTCTCGTTCACTTTTGACAACGATTTTTTAACGATATTTGAGATGCTGCAAAAAAATAAACTTGCACTAAAAGCTGACGAGCGCGCCACGCTTGTGTTTGCGGGCGGACCGGTTGTCACAACAAACCCGATGCCGTACGTGGATTTTTTTGATTTTTTCATCATCGGCGACGGTGAGGACGTGATTGAAAAAATCGTTGAAATATGCCGGCAGGGGGTAAATGATAAAGAAAATACGCTAAAAACACTATCCGAGCTGGAAGGGGTTTTTGTGCCGAAATATCCAAAGCCTGTTAAAAAGCTTACCAGCCGGCTTGAACACTGTGTTTACACCCCTATTTTGAGCGACGAGGCCTTTTTTGCGAACACTTTTATAGTTGAGCTGTCGCGCGGATGCGCGAACAGGTGCGCTTTTTGCATCGCATCATACATAAATCTGCCGCTGCGCTGCGCGCCGTTTGATGAATTGATGAAAACCGTTGAGTTTGGGCTCAAACACACCGACAAGATTGCGCTTTTGGGCGCGCAGGTGAGCGCACACCCAAGGTTTATGGATATTTTGCGCTATATTGACAAGCGCGGCGCAAAAATGAGTATCTCCTCGCTGCGTGTTGACGCGATTGAGCCGGAGGTTGTGCAAATCCTTGCACGCGCGGGGCAAAAGAGTGTCACGCTTGCGATTGAGGCGGGGACTGACCGGCTGCGCAAGAGGATAAACAAGAATTTGACCGACGAACAAATTCTGCAAGCAGTGCAAATCTGCCGCGACAACGGGTTGAGCGGGATAAAATTCTACGCGATGCTCGGGCTTCCCGGCGAAACGCAGGAAGATATTGAAGGGTTCCTCACGCTGGCGAAAAAAATGCGCAACGTGAGTTTCGGTTTTTCCACTTTTGTGCCAAAACCGCACACGCCCTTCCAATCGTGCAATCGCGCGGAGGTAAAGGAATTGGAGGATAAAATAAATTATCTTAAAAAAGAGTTCCACAAATTAGGCATCAAAACAAGTTTTTCCAGCCCGAAATGGGATTACTGGCAGTCGGTTTTAAGCCGCGGGGACAGCGATTTGGGCGAATTTTTGGTTGAAGTATACAAAAACGGCGGCAAGCTCGGCGCCTTCAACGCGGCTGCAAAAAAATATAACATCGGATCGCCAAATTTAACGGACAACTTACCATGGGATTTCATACAAATGCCCCCGGGGAAAGAGTTTTTAAAAAGCGAGTTTAAACGTCTGCTACAGGAGGCAGATTAATACTTTTAAGCCGCTGCTCTATCCGCCGATACCATTTTAAATGCTGCTTAAACAAAATATCATACTCTTGAATCCCGCCGGTTGAAATGTCACAAGACAGGTGGTCACAAGTGTCGCGCAGGGCGTCTTCTAATTGGCGTGTCAGTTCTTTGCGGTCAGAATTCGCGTCGGTCAGCGCGATATTTTTGCCGAATTTCACAATAACCTCCGGTCTGTTATCGCGCAGAAAAACGTAATCAATCGCGAGCGGAACAAGGTTAACTTTCCCGTATTTTTTCACGGCGTTTTGCGCGATATAAGCAAGCCCTGTTTGAAACTCAATCGGTCTGTAATGCGGCGGGCGGATGATACCTTGCGGGAACAGGCACAAGATGTTTCGCAAATCGCCGAGCAGCTCAATGGAATATTTTATCGCCTGCATAGCGCTTTGTGCCGATTTTTTGTTGACCGAAAACGCACCTGCACGCTGCAAAAGCGGGAATCTGTTGAGTTCTTCAATCATAATACGGATTTCTTTTCGGCAAATCCGGTGGGTGATATTATACAAAACAGTGCCGTCCCACCAATTGCAATGCGGTGCAAAAAATATCGTCGGCGCGTCCGAATCACACGCGGCATAGTTCTCATAACCGCTGTAACGAAACGCATAGAACCTGTTTTGCAGCATATTAAAGAAAAACAAACTCGCTATCGTCAACCAAAACCTGCTGGTTTTGGCTGGTGTGAATTTTTCCTCTTTGTTTCGCAATTTGGTCGGCGGAACATCTGAATATAGTTGTTCTTTTATAACCATAACCCGATTATCGCATAATTGATTTTTTTTTGCAAATAGCCCGGGTCGTTAACTCTTTATAGATGGCAAAGTTTACATTATTTAACCTATTTACTTTATAATGGTTTGGTAGTATGATATTATATATACATGTGAGCCCATGGAGAGATGGATTTGGCAGAAAAGTTTATAATAAAAGGCGGTACCCCCCTCAAAGGCGAAGTATCAATAGGCGGAGCGAAAAATTCGGTTCTGAAACTTATGGCCGCTGCGCTGCTTGCAAAATCCACCACAAAGATTTATAACGTGCCTGCGCTAACCGATGTTGAGATTATGCTCAGCGTAATCGCCCAATTGGGTGTAAAAACAAGCTACGACAGGCAGGAAAAATCAATCACAATCAATGCCGAAGATATCACAAATATCAGCGCAAAATACGATTTGGTGAGCAAAATGCGCGCATCGTTCATCGTTTTGGGCGCGCTGGTCGGCAGATGTAAAGAAGCCATCGTTGCGCTCCCCGGCGGCTGCGCAATCGGCGAACGCCGCGTGGATTTTCACATAAAAGGGCTTGAGGCGCTCGGCGCTAAAATAAAAATTGAAAACGGTTACGTGCACGCAAAGGCGTCAAAGCTTGTCGGTGCGGATATTTATCTTGATATCCCGTCTGTCGGTGCGACAGAAAACCTTATGCTTGCAGCGGTTCTGGCCGAAGGCTCAACCCGTATCCAAAACGCCGCGCAAGAGCCGGAAATTATTGACCTGGCAAACTTCCTGAACACGATGGGCGCGGATGTCAGCGGCGCAGGCACCTCCGAAATCGTTATCAACGGTGTCAGAGAGTCGGATTTGCACGGGATTGAGTACACAACCATCCCTGACCGTATCGAAGCGGGTACGTTTATGACCGCAATCGTTGCAACACGCGGTAAAGCGGTACTCAGAAACGTTCACCCGGCGCATTTGACCTTCTTTAACGATAAATTAATCAAAATGGGTGCGAATATTAAACTTTTGGAACCAAACTCGCTGGAAGTCAACTGCCGCAACCGTTTGGAGTCAATAAACTTTGTAACCCAGCCGTATCCGGGATTCCCGACTGACTTGCAGTCAATGGCTATGGTGCTGCTTTCAACCGCAAACGGTGTCGGAATTATCACCGAGAGCCTTTATGAAAACCGGTTTATGCAGGTGCCCGAATTACGCCGGATGGGCGCAGATATCCATCAGGACAGAAACCATGCTATCATTAAAGGTGTCAAAAAACTCACTCCCGCAACGTTATCCGCAAGCGACTTAAGAGCCGGCGCATCACTGGTTGTCGCATCTTTGATGAGCGAGGGCGTTTCTGTTATAGAAAATCTCCATCATATAGATAGAGGATACGAGAATTTTGAAAATAAGTTAAAATTGTTGGGTGGAAAGATAGAGAGACAGTTGGATGCAACACTCTCAACGGAGGAAACACGCAATGAGTTCTACATATAAGCGTTGGTACGACCACGACCCGTTATTGCTCGAAGTTATTGAGCTCTTGAAAAACTACCAGACTGAATTAAAAGCGCAGGCTGAAATTTTCCTGCAAAAAGTTGAGGAGAAGGTTTCAAAAGAGACTGTTGACAAGTTTTATGCGATGGTAAAACCGGCCAATGCCAACAACCGCTGGTATGACAAGGATCCGGTTATATCAAGAACCGTTGAAATCCTGCGGATTGTACCGCCGGACGCTCAAAAACTCTGCGCGGAAAACTTCATCAAAACTTTGAAAGAGATGGGGATTGATTACGTAAAGGGATAGAAAAAGGGCAAATGCCGCAACGGCGAGAAGATTAAGGGGTAAAGGGTATGGACATAAAAAATATTAAAAAAGTTGATCCGCAGGTGGCGCAGCAGATTGAACTTGAGTTTGAGCGGCAGCAAAATACGATTGAGCTGATTGCCAGCGAAAACATTACCTCGCTTGCCGTTATGGAGGCCTCGGGCAGCGTTTTGACCAACAAATATGCCGAGGGCAAGCCTTACAAGCGGTTTTACAACGGGTGCGAACACGTTGATATTATTGAGGAGATTGCGCAAGAGCGTGCAAAGTCGCTCTTCGGGGTTGACCACGCCAATGTCCAGCCGCACAGCGGCGCGCAGGCAAATATGGCGGTATTTTTGTATGCGCTAAAACCCGGTGATAAGGTTTTGGGGATGGATTTGTCAAACGGCGGCCACCTGACGCACGGGTCGCCCGTGAATTTCTCCGGGCTTTACTTTGATGTAGCAAGCTACGGTGTGAATGAGTACGGTGAGATTGATTACGACGATGTGCGCGCAAAAGCACTGTCCCACAAGCCCAAACTCATCGTGTGCGGCGCGAGTAACTATTCAAAAATTATTGATTTTAAACGCTTCAAAGAGATTGCGGACGAAGTCGGTGCGCTCTTGATGGCTGATATCGCGCATATCGCGGGGCTTGTGGCTGCAGGGGTTCATCCGTCCCCGGCGCCTTATGCGGATTTTGTGACGACAACAACACACAAATCGCTTCGCGGACCGCGCGGCGGCATAACTATGTGCAAGGCTGAACACGCTGCAGGTGTTGACAAAGCAGTTTTCCCGGGCATACAGGGCGGACCGCTGGAACATATCATCGCGGCGAAAGCTATTGCGCTGCACGAGGCGGCACAACCGGAGTTTAAGACCTATGCCGCGCAGGTTATCAAAAACGCACAGGCGCTCGCACAAGGGCTTATGGATGAAGGGATGGATATTGTCGGCGGGATGACCCAAAACCATCTTATGACGCTTGATTTGCGCAAATTTGGCAAGACCGGCAAGGATATGGCGAATGTTTTGGAGCAGGTCGGGATTACGGCGAACAAAAACACCGTACCGAACGATCCGCAAAGCCCGTTTGTCACAAGCGGTGTCCGGCTTGGCACACCTGCTGTCACAACCCGCGGGTTTAAAGAAGACGATATGGTTGAGGTGGCTAAAATTATCGCGGGCGCTGTTTTTGCATCCGACAATGAGCAGGGGCTGAAAAATCTGCGCGAGCGCGCCTTAAAACTTTGCAAGAGGTATCCGATTTATGTTGATTAAACTGACACAAGCGCATATCATAGGTACGGTTTTGGCGTACCTGATAGGGATTTGCCTTGTGCCGCTGGTGATTGCGTTCTCAAAAAAAGAGGGGCTGGTTGACTTGCCCAACGCGCGCAAAATCCACACAACACCGATTTCTCGTATCGGCGGGGTGGCGATTTGGGCCAGCACAATACTGACTTTTTTATGTCTTGTTTTATTAAGTTATTATCCTTACGGGAAGCTGCTTTCCGGGATTTTGCTCGGGAGCTCGCTGATGTTTTTACTCGGGCTTGTGGACGATGTTTACAACCTGAACGCGAAATTCAAACTTTTCATCCAGATTGCGATAACAACGATTGTATATCTGCTGGGTGTGCAAATCAACACGCTGCCGTTTTTTGGCGGGATTGAGCTTGGATTGTGGTCGTATCCGCTGACGCTGATGTGGGTTGTCGGGATAAGTAACGCGTTGAATTTTATAGACGGTGTTGACGGGCTGGCAGGTTCGGTCGTGACGGTGGGGGCGGTCTCAATTGCGGTAATCGCATCCGCGATGAGCCCGGGGAACCTTATTGTTTCGCTAATCGGGTTTATTTTGGCCGGTTCAATGCTCGCGTTTTTGACGTATAATTTCAACCCCGCAAAAATATTTATGGGTGATTCGGGCGCGTTGTTTTCGGGCTTTTTGCTCTCTACAATGTCAATTACGGGAATTATGCAATCGGCAACGCTTGCTGTTGTACTGCCGATAATAATTCTTGCCGTCCCGATTATTGACCTGACATACGTGAGTTTGCTGCGGATTTCGCGCAAAACATCGCCGTTTGTGGCCGACAAAGAGCATATCCACCACAGGCTGCTGCAAGCCGGTTTCTCACAAAAAGCCACCGTGCTGATTTTGACATCAGCGGCTATTTTAGCGGGCGCGCTGGCTGCTTTGATTATGGGTTCAGGCGCCGGAAAACAATACCTGTTCACAATACTCGGGCTTGTTTTGGTGATGCTCGCGCTGAATTTACGTACCCGAAAGTAGGATTGACACCGTTATCTACTTATGATACACTGGCCTAATACCGATGGAGATTTGATTACTCAGTCCAGTTGTGTAAATTTACCCTTTTGGATATTTAAGTGCAAATCACCATCCAAATATAAATTACGATTATTTGTAATGGAGAAAAAGAGATGGCGGTACGCGCAGTCGAAAAAAATGAATATGTAAATAGCGCTTACCTGTCAAACGTGGTCAAATCAACCGCGGGCGGCGGGGTTATAGGTTTGGCATCAAAATATTTGCTGCCTTTGACAAAGCAAGAGGTGGGCGGCGATTTGAGCCAGTTCAAACCACTAACAAAAGACACTTTTGTGAAATCACTCAAGGTTAAGCACGCACGGCCTGTAATGCAGTTTGTGGCGCTGGGCACCGGGATTGGTTTTGCGTGGGGTGTCACTAAAAATGTACTTAAAACTAAAAGAAGTTAACTGCGCAGGGCCTGTGCGCCTTTCAGGTAGACGAATTTCGGACAGCTGACGTCGTTTGCGACGATTAGTATCCGCAGAACTTTTGGCATTGCGCCGGGGACATTGATTTCGTTAAAACACATCATCGCAACATCATCCCAGCCGAGCTCAACGCGCGCAAATTTTGCCGGAAACGCCGCGTCCAAATCGTGCGTCAGCGTGAAAATCACGTGTGAAATATCATTTATATTATTTTGCCGGAGCATCTCGTTCAAAAGCTCCAACGTCGCCGATTTGATGGCATCCTGCGTATTCGCGTTAACTGTTATCGCGCCTCGTATACCTTTCATTTGCACCCCCTTTGCCAGTCTTGATAACTCATTGTACCTTTGCCCTCCGGCTTGACTGTTTTTATAACCAATTCGTCACCAATTATGCACGTTTCAGTTACCTTAATCCGTTTTCCCCCGTGCATAAAAAACGCTGACGGGCACACTCCGCGCACAAGGTTGTGGATTTCGCACGCGCTTTTATCCCAGTCAATTTCGCACTCGCATTTTTGAAGTTTTGGGGCGATACAAACACCGTCCGGACATTGCGGGGTCGGGGTCAGCGTGCCGTCGTAGAGTCCAACCAGCGTTTTTTCAAGCAGTTGCGGCGATTTTTCGCTGATAATTTTTGTCAAATCAAGACAGGTCATATCGCAAGGGATATCAATTTCTTCGCACAGACAAATATCGCCCTCGTCAAGCCCGAGCGCAGTGATCATTGTTGTGATACCGGTTTTTGAATCACCGTTGATTATGGCGCGCTGGATAGGGTTTGCGCCGCGGTATTTGGGCAAAAGCGATGCGTGCAAATTTATCGTCTCAAATTTTGGGATATCAAGCACCTCTTGCGACAAAATCTGACCGAACGCAAACGTGACAAAAAAATCGGGTTTCAACTCGCGCAAAGCGGCGATAACTTCAGGTTCTTTGCGGATAGATTTTGGTGTAAATACGGGTAAATTATGGGCTGCCGCGACTTGCCTAACAGGCGAGGGTGTGAGTCTATGGCCGCGGCCGCAGGGCCTGTCGGGCTGGGTGACAACGGCTTGCACGTTGAATTTATCGCCGGCTTGAAAATGCTCCAGCGCCGGCACGGCAATCTCGGGCGTCCCGAAAAACACTATGTCAATCAAACCTGATTTACTACCCAACACATTACTCCCTTATTTATCCCCATTTACTCCTCCCAATCGTTCCCGTCTAACAATTTGTCCTCCTGCACCGGCGGAAGTTCGTATTTTTCCAGCTGTTCATCAACATCAAACCTGTTTTGACAATGGTCAATAAACAAAACCCCGTCAAGGTGGTCGTTTTCGTGTTGAATCACGCTTGCGAGCAGCCCGCCGTCAGCCTCAATAACAAACGGTTTGCCGTTTTTATCAAGCGCCTTGACCATAAGTTTTTGGTAGCGCCTGACTTCCGTGTAGACCTCGGGAAAGCTTATACAGCCTTCTCGCGTGATATAACCGCCTGATTTTTTAACTATTTTAGGGTTGACAAAAACAATCGGGTTCAAGGGTTCCTCAGGGCGCGAGGTGTCAATAACAAACACGCGGTAATTTAGCCCAATTTGCGGCGCGGCAAGACCCACGGCGTTTTTCGCATACATAGTGTCTTTCAAGTCCGCGATAAGCTCTTGAATTTTTTTTGAAATCTTGTGGACCTCTTTGGAAGGCTCACGCAGGCTCGGTGTCCCGTATTCTAAAACTTTTTTTACCGCCATAACGATATTATATATGTATGTCTATCTTAAATCAAGAAATTTATGCATCTGCGCAATCAGGCGCACGTTGGGATATTTTTCCAGCAGACGGTTGTGGACATCCACAGCGAAGTCCGAAGTAACGTTCATCGGCATCATCGGCTGCAACACCAGCAAAATCCCGAACTTTCTGCCCAAATCCGCGCACGCTTCTATCTCGCAATCGGTAATACCTTCGTTAAACACAATTTTGGCAAAGGTTTCAACCCCGCGGCAATTTTCAAAGAATTTTTCGTGGAACGCAATTGGGTTTGGCTCATCCGTTGCGCTCGGAAGTTTTATGTCGGCCGCAATAATATCAATCAGCGGTTTTACCTCCAACAGTTTGTCCGCAAGAGTCGCGTTTGTCTCTAAATAAATCTTTTTGCCCGTCAACGGCAGGAATTCTTTCAAAAATTCGGACTGCAAAAGCGGCTCACCGCCGGTCAAAGAAATTGAATGGACCAAGTCCAAATCAAACTCTCTTATGCGGGCGGCAAGGGTTTGCGGACAGAATTCGCCTTCATTTATCTCTGAGCCAAAGTCCGTGTCGCAATAGCTGCATTTCAAGTTGCAGTTGCAAAACCGTATAAACAGTTGTTTTGCACCGATATAAGGCCCTTCGCCCTGGATAGATTCAAACACTTCTTTGATTTTTACGTTCATGCAGCCTCCCGATTTTTTTATAAAGCTTTATTTCATCTTGCGACAAAGACGCTGGAATTTCAATACGCACTGTGACAATTAAATCACCTTTGCCGTCTTTGCCCGTCATCCCTTGACCTGCAAAAGTAAAAATCTGGCCGGAGTTGGTCATCGGTGGGATAATCAGGTGCACCTGCCCATCGTAGGCCGGAATAATCACATCCGCGCCCAGCACTGCCTGATGCGGAGCCAGCGGCAGCAGGTAGCGGATATTTGCGCCGTCGTATTTTATCCGCAGCGCATCTTCAATATGCACCGTCAAATACAAATCTCCGTTCAGGTTACCCTCGCCTTTAACCCGCAATTTGTGGCCGTCAAGGACACCCGGCGGGATTTTAACATTAATTTTTTTATGCCCGATAACTTCACCTGTGCCGTTGCATTTTTTGCATTTGGTATCGCGGCATTCCGGGCACTGTCTGGTTTGGACTATGTTAACCAGCCTTGATGTGCCGTCCTTGGCTTCTTTTGCGGTTATCATAAGGTCAGCGTGGATATCGGCCGGGGACTTAGGTTTGACAGGCGGCGGTGTTGCAGTCTGCGGTTTTGAAGGCGACGCTTGCGGCGCACCGGCCGCAAGCGCCTCATACGCCTCTGTCACCAGCTTAAACATCCGCTCATCCCCGCACACGTCAGGGTGGAATTTATGCGCAAGCTTTCGGTACGCGTTTTTTAGCTCATCCGCGCTGCTGTTTGGCTTGACCCCCAATATATCATAATATTTTTGCATAATATCCAATTATCTATGCAAAAATCATTTTTTCAAATTGTCGTATCGTATATCATCCAAACGTATGTTTTTAGAACGCACGGATTGCAGCATAATGTGTATATGCTAAACGTATCAACATTTTTATCACAAGCCTCACGCGCATTCACCGCAGCGCCTCAAACAACGCAAAAAAGCGCAGTAAACCCGTTTATGAACTACAACGGAAACACGCTTGCGGCATACAAACCCGCAACCTACGCGCGAAACCTGCCCGTATCGGGCGGCTATTTTGCAGGCTACTACAACGGCAAGCAAAATATCGTCGGCACGCGACTGTTTGTTGAAGTTTAATCTAAAAAGCTCCACTCACTCGGCAGCTCTTTTTGGATAAGTTCCATTAACTCGCTGGGCTTTATATAAAAAGCCTCCGCAAGTCTGCAAAATGTTGAAAGCTGCGGGTCTAATTTTCCTTGTTCGATAAGCAGAATTGTTGTTTTTGAAAGTTCTGACTCGTACGAAATCGAGCGCGCGGAATGCTTTGCTTGTTTGCGCAATTTTGCCACTGCTTTACCAAGCGCTGCGGAAAGTTCTCTTCGTTTTTCTTCATAATTGACTTGCATAATTCTATTGTATATGTTATATTAGTATCATAGTGGACGTAATTATGTCCAAAGTAGAACTTAAACGAAAGGAGACTCCAATGGGGGGTAACAATTTTGACGCCGCACGCAGTGCAGCAAATGATATGTTCAACAGAATGGACAAGGTTTCTACAACAGAAGAACAGTCTGCCGCACAAAAACCGGATGTTTTTACACAGGCAAACGAGGGTGAGCAGAAAAAAACTGCAAATCTGCAAGATATGAGCATTGAACAACTCAGAGCACTTGGTAATGCCGCCAAGCAAAGCAACGATACAAAGATGATGGATTTGATAACTGCTGAATTAGAACGTCGGATTGCGGCAAAGGCATCTGCACCGGCTACAACAGAAACTGCTCCGACAGTTAAACGAACAACAACTTCATTTGAAGTAACAAGAGACTCGCGAACACTTAAAATAACATCGAGTACTGATGATTTAAAAAAGGCACATAATGCTGAATATTTGTTTTTTTCGGCGACTGGTCGGCAATATAACCGATAATACAGACTCTGTGATTGTCTATATATTCGTTTATCCTTCGAGCCGTTTCGCGCATTTCGATACAAGTAGCGCCCATACGTTCGCGATTACTAAGCAACAAACGGTTTACAGTTTTATTACTCAATCTTCGGTAGATTTGACCGGTAACTATTTCCTGATTCAAATGCAAATGTATAGGAATGGAACTCGACCATTCCCAATTTCCATAATGTCCCACATACAGTGAAATAGATTTTCCTTGTTGTAAAATTGTATTGATGACT
>QMCD01000510.1_pt1 | contig 42970 bp, 33 predicted proteins | sample 1821841 | NCBI WGS metagenome assembly QMCD01 (sample SAMN01991225, study PRJNA193472) | Termite gut metagenome, whole genome shotgun sequencing project. | isolation source: worker | host: Macrotermes natalensis
TGGCTGTAGCACGGGACGCTGAGGACAGCGTCCTACGAAGTCAATTTCAAACGCTGAGGACAGCGCTCTTACACAAAGTCAATTTGTGCAACTCTGTATTAACCGCTGGCTGCAGGATCAGTTCAGCCCAGCACCCTGCGGCAAGTCCAAGGCCGGAACCCGGCTTTGGCATAGTAGCGGTTAGCCACTGTGATCTGCTCGGCACGGGTGGCCTGGTGCGGCAGTGGGGCGAAGAATGGCATTGTAGGGGCAAATCTCTTCGCAAAGGCGGCATTTCGTGCATTCGCCGGGAGTGACGGAAACTTTGTGCGAGGCAAACGAACCGCAAAGTCCCAGCAAAGCACCATAAGGGCACAAAAAGCGGCAAAAAGGCCTGCCGACAAAAAAGCCAAGCAGAATCATCACGCCGCTCAAAATCAGTACCGAATAAAGCCCGCCGAATCGGAACAAACCAACGTAAGGGTCGAAGCGACAAACGAGATAGCCCAGACCGGTCGCCACAAAAAACACGCCGAAACCAAGCCAAAGATAGCGAAAAAGCCCCAGCCCCTGCTCCACGCCCTCCGGCACTTTCAAGTTGACCAGCGCGGTTAATTCCTGCACCGCCCCAAGCGGACAAACGCCGGAGCAAAAAATGCGGCCAAAGAAGACGGCCACCAGCAACGGCAGCGTGAAAAGAACAATGACCGTCCAAGGAATGAAGGGCAACGGGTGCAACAGCGCGTCGACGACATTTTGAAACATGCCAACCGGGCAGGGACAACCTTGCATGACGAAGCCCAGAAGCGTCACCGAAGCGATAGCCAGCAGAAAAAGCGTGCGCCGCGACCGACGGCGTAAAGCGGCTATTCCGGCGGCGAGCAAAAAAAGCGAGTACAGGGCTACGGCGGAGAAATTTTCGGCGACGGTCGAGCAAGGTGGCCTGGGCGTTTCGGTTTCGGGCAGCGTGTAATCGCTTTCAAAGACCGGGGGCGGATTGCGTGGCAAGGCCTCAAGGCTGTCGCCTGAAAGAGCCGCAAACAAAGCGACGGCAACCGAAGTAACAAAGAGCCAAATGACCTTGGCCGACTTGGGTCGGAAACGAGAGAGGAAAAGCATGAAGTCATTCTACAAAGCCACAAACATTTAGCAAGACGGCGAAATTGAAAGGAGCCGGGACTGAGGTACTCACGCAAATACATGCGGCGCAGTCGCCGGACATGCACCGGCTCTGTTCAAAAGGGCGGAGTTCCTGTACAATGCGGCAGTTTGCTGGAATCATTTTTTCAACTGCAAGGAACCATTAGTAATGGCATTATTTGAAATCGAAACGCATTCCCATATCGTGATCGCTTGGGCTGCGGATGAAGAAGGGGCGAGAGGCGTTCTCTACGAATACTATCCTACCGAAGAGGCGATCCGCATCACGAAGCGGCCACGCGACGCTTGGGTCATTTCCAAGTCCGCTTTGGGTATCAATGGCCAGACAGACCCCTGTGACGTTGCTCGGGAATGCCTTTCAAAAGCGTCCGGCGATAAAGTTCACGCCATCCGACTCTACATGCAACAGACCGGTACCGACTTGGATCAGGCCAAAAAGGTCATCGAGTCCAACATGGTTATCGGATGGTAACCCCCCGTTTTGCCGTGGAAACTACAGATTCGCCCCATTCTTCGCCGACCGACGATTCGCAGGATGGCCCTTCTTTGGAAGAGTCGCTCAGAAGCCACGCCATCACCCTATCAAAATCGAAAATTCGCAAGCTCGACGAGTATTGTCGATTGCTCTGGGAGTGGAATACCCGGTTGAATCTGACACGGCACACGGATTACGAAAAATTTGTGGCAAGAGACCTTGCGGATTCGCTGGCACTGGCTGAATTTCTTCGCCCGGACGAGCGCATCCTTGATGTCGGGACGGGTGGCGGCGTACCCGGCGTGGTACTGGCCATTGTGCGGCCCGACTTGAACGTCGAGCTTTGTGATTCCACTGGGAAAAAAGCGATGGCCGTGAGCGAAATGCTGCGAGAGCTTCGGCTGGATATTCCTGTTCACCATGCCAAAGCCGAGGCCGTCCTAGCTCAACGGGGTAAGGGCACACGTTTTACAACGCTGACCATTCGTGCCGTCTCACGGATGACGCGGTTGCTCCGCATGGTCGGGCCACACTGGACGGTATTCGACCGCTTGCTTTTGGTCAAGGGGCCGAAATGGCCTGATGAACGCGGCGAAGCCCGCCATTACAACTTGATGAACAAACTCGCCCTGCGTTGTTTGAAAACGTATCCAACACCCTCCGGGGCCGTCACGGTCGACAGTTCCATTCTGCAAATTTGCCGAAAAGACGATTTCGAGCATCTTGATAAGGTGATTGACCTTCATAAAGAGGAACGGCCTGACCCGCCGCGTGAGCCTCGACGACCCATCAAGAGAAAAGCCGGCAGTCGCGGCCTCGGCAAGAAAAAATCGTGACAGTCCATGATTCAAGGCCGACTCAACAACTCAAGCAGTCGGCCATCCGTTTGGGATTCGAGTCCGCGGTTGTGATTCCTGCAAAAGAATCTTCCGATTACCAAGTTTTTCGCCAATGGCTTAACGCCCGGTATCATGCGGGCATGGTTTTCTTGGAACGTCACCGGGAAGCGCGTCGGCATCCGAGTGCGGTGCTGCCCGGCGTGAAATCGATTCTTGTGCTGGCCGTTGCGTATGCAAAAGTTCTGTGCAGCGAAGATCATCCCGTACAGAAAATTTCAGACATCGCTGAGTACGCACGCGGCGTCGATTACCATGTCTGGATTCGCAAGCGACTCCGGTTACTCGCGGAAGAGTACCGGCAGCTGTTTCCGCAGGCCCGATGCCGCGGGGCAGTCGATACAGCCCCTCTTTCGGAGCGACAGCTCGCCGTCGAGGCCGGACTGGGCTGGCGTGGCAAGAATACGTTACTGCTCACACCACAACTCGGATCAAAAATTTTTCTCGCGGAACTGCTTTCGACGGCTGAGCTGGCCGAGGACGCCGTCGAGCAGATGTCGAATCGTTGCGGAACATGCCGACTTTGCCTCGACGCTTGTCCCACCGGTGCTTTGGTCGAGCCGGGCGTGCTTGATGCACGGCGTTGTCTGAATTATTGGACGATTGAGCATCAAGATCAAGAAACGATCCCGGAGGAAATCCGCACAAAGATCGGACGGCGTTTCTTTGGCTGCGATTCATGCCAAGACGTTTGTCCCTGGAACAAAAATCTGTCGACCATTCCCGAAGGCGACCTTGATCCTCGGTCACTGGACTCGACCACACTCCGTCGACTCGTCGCCGGTTCACCACTGGAACGACGATACCGATAAGACGAGAAAACATTGTCCCATCAGACGACAAAATCGCCGGGCAATTTCACCAAGCAGCCGCCCCACGAAAGTCCCACGCCGAAACCGACGAGCATGACCCATTGATCCGGCTTGAGCATCCCGGCGTGCCAAGCGTCGACGATGCCAACCGGGATACTGCTGGAAACCGTGTTGCCGCGATGACGGACATCGTTAAAATACCGGGCAGGATCGATCCCGCAAAGTTCTCGCAGCTTGTCCAGCATATACTTGTTGGCTTGATGGAAGACAAAGCAGCCGATGTCGGCTCTTGTTTTTCCGCTTTTACGCAACAACTCTTCGACGGTGTCCGGGACCCGGTCAATGGCGAAGGAAAAAATGCCCGGCCCATGCTGAAAAAGCTGGTCTTGCGAGCGAACGCTCTCCTTGCCGTCCGGTTTTTCCACGCCTGTTTCCGGCGATTTTGGCAGCCTCGCCCCGCCGGCGGGCACGATCAGCAAGTCCGCCCCACTACCGTCCGTGCCAAAAACGAAAGGGCCTATCGCCGCTTCGCTTTCCTTTTCCGTTGCAGAGATCAGCGTCGCCGCCGCCCCATCTCCGAACAGAGGTCTGCTGACACGGTCAAGCGGATTGATATACTTTGAGTAGGTTTCGGACGTGATGAATAGGACATTTTTGGCCATGCCGGTCTCGATCAATCCCTTGGCCAGCGAAAGCCCGTAAACGTAACCGCTGCAACCGAGATTGAAATCAAGCGAGCCACAGGATTTCGGCAGACCAAGCCTCTCGTGAATCAGGCAGGCCGAGGTCGGCAGAAGATAGTCGGGCGATTGCGTGCAAAATAGGAGAAAATCAAGCTCCTCCGGCTCGCAGCAACCATTCGCTAAAAGTTTTTCCGCCGCGTTGACGGCCATGTCAACGGCGGTTTCATCGGCAGCGGCGATGGGCCGACGCTCAATACCGAGTTTTTTGATGATTTTTTCCTTGCTCCAAGCCGGAAAAGAACGCGCCAATTCCTCATTGTCCAAATAATTCTCAGGCAGATAACAGGCAATACCGCGAATTTGTGAACTACACATTCCGAGCTGTGAAAGCATGACTTTCTGACAAAAAAAGAAAAAACGTCACGTACCATCGTTGCCGCCAGTATAGCAACTCCGCAAGCATTGTAAAGTCAAAGACGCCGGAACGCACCAAGAGCTAGTCTGGCGTTTTGCGTTCCCGTTGGTCGCCACTTTTGGGCCATAATACGACTCCAGACAATGCCCGGCTCGCCCTAGTCCAAGCCGGTACGGCGGAGCAACCAGTACGTAAAATAACCGATGCCGACCAGACCGAGGCTGAAAAGCGAATAAGAAATCGGCCAAGGAATACCTTGCGTAAACGTTGTAAATTCCGACATGCCGAAAATGCTGGCAATCACGTTGAGGGGCAGAAAAACGATGGAAAACACCGTCAACTGTTTCATCACCATGTTCAAATTATTGCTGACCATCGAAGCCCTGGCATCGGTCATGCTCGACACAATAATTGAATAGATTTCCGCCTGCTTGAAGCACTGTTTGTTGTCGACGTGGAGGTCTTCGAGCAGTTCGTTATGCTCCGTGGTAAAACCGATTTTGGCCGAATAGCCACGAAGTTTGTCGATCAGTACGCCGTTCGAGGAAATGGCACTGAGGTAATAGGTCATGCTCTGGCTCAAGCGGAACAAATGCAGCAAATGCTTGTTACTCATTGAGGTTTCGAGTTTTTTTTCCAGTTCGTCGACGATCATGCTGATCGCGCGGATGTGGCCGAGAAACTGCGAGATCGACCGGGCCATCAGCCGCACCAGCAGTTCATGCAAGCCGCCGGTGATGTTCCCAAAATCCTTGCCACCGTCGAAAACCGAAAGATCGTCGTTCATCACCGCGATGAGCCGGTCTTCAAACAGATACAGGCCCATCGACGTAACGTGAAAGGTAAAATCGTCGCCTGCGGAATAGTGCTTGGGTCGCTTGAAAATGATCGCTACGTGATTCGGCTCGAATTCCACACGGGACAGTTCGTCCGGGTCGAGGGCACTTCCAAGCGTGTGTTCGTCCAAATTCAGTTCACCGACCAAATAAAGCCGCTCCGCCTCGTTCGGGTTCACAAAGGCCTGAATTTTGGAATTTACATTATCCGTCGCAACGAGCCGCCCGGCGACGATGTCATAATTCTTTCTCATAAGCTGCGCCTCGTTTGGAATTGTGGGGATTCTGCGGCCCGACCCTGTCCATTCTACCAGATCATGGCGGCAGGGCAACATCCGAAAGGGGCAATTGAACGGTCATTCCAGAGGCCTCGCGTGATAGCTTGAACGGACGAAAGGAGCCGAAGCCACCGAAATGAAGCCGATTTTCGTCGCAATTTCGCCAAATCGCCCAAATTCCTCTGGCGTCACGTAACGGTCGACAGCGATACAATCCGCATTCGGCTGCAAATACTGCCCCAAGGTGACGGCCTCGCAACCGGCTGCGTACAATTTGTGCAGTACGTTGATAATTTCCTCGTCTGTTTCGCCCAAGCCCAGCATCAGACCGGACTTACAACGTACTGTCGGTCGGCGGCGACGAATGCGTCGAAAAATTTCGAGCGTCCATTGAAAATCCGGCATCGGACCGCGAATGTCACGAAACAGTCGCGGCACGGTCTCCGTATTGTAATTATAAACTTCAGGCAGCGCGTCCGCCAACCGGTCAACGGAATCACCGTTGCCTGCAAAATCACTGGGCAGCACTTCAATGGTCACGGCCTGCGATGTGCCACGAATGGCGTCAATCGTGCGACAAAAATGCTCCGCCCCGCCGTCAGGTAAATCATCCCGCGAAACGCAAGTCAGCACGACGTGGGCAAGGCCTAATTTTTGTACCGCTTCCGCCACACGCTGCGGCTCGGTGTGATCGACGGGCAGCGGTTTTCCAGATTGCACGCCACAAAAGCGGCAATTTCTGGTACAAACAGGCCCCAATAAAAGAAACGTTGCCGTCTTTTTCGCATAACACTCCATGCGATTCGGACATTTTGCATGTTCACACACAGTCGCCAAGCACAGCGAATCAAGGAGATTCCGCGTAAAATGACCGGCATTACCTTTCGGCACGTTGCGTTTGAGCCAATACGGAAGGCGAGGAGACGGGGAATTGAGGAGTGACAATGGAGAAGTGGATAACGAATAGTGAACAGTTAAAAGCTGAGCCTTGGAGTGAGTTTTCAGCCGGATTTGGGGTGGCTTGACGAACAGCAACTGTTCCCCACTCCCTTGAGGGAGAGGGGCCAGGGTGAGGCCATTTCGTTCTTGGCTTCTCAAAGCCCATTCCTCAATCGCGGCCTGACGGGTTCGTCGGTTCGATTTCGTCCGAAGTTTTGCCGCCAGGATTCGTTTCAAACCACGATTTCGGGTTCAGGCGTTCCAAGGCACTCTTCTTTTTTGGAAGCACCTCCTCCACTTTTTCCTGTTCCTCTTCATACCCGGCGCGGCGATAAATCCGGTTTGGCTGCGGCAGGCAATCGACTTCCATGCGACAGGAAATGACTTGGGCAATCCTGGCCTGACTCAACATTTGCACTACATCGGGATACGTGCCGCCCAGATCGACGATGGCTCTGATGATGTCATCCAGTCGATTGGACACCGTCCGTTTCTCATCCACGCCACTGAGGGCGAATTTGTTGACGACCACGCTTCCGGGCATTTGACCGTTGATGGCGATATTCGGGCCTGCGTCCAACGCGAAGGGGTGTTTCAAAAAGATGTCCGTGCCGAACAACACGATTTCCGGCCTCTTCGATCTCGTATAATGCACCAGAGGCGGGCCGTTGCCATTGATGACGTGATAGCTGAATTGACTGCCAAGATTTTCGCCGCGAATCGTTCGGTCATGGGGATTGCGAGTCCAAAGTGCGCGAAACGCCCCGTAGCGTGTTTCGGCACTGCTGACATGCAGCAATTCCTGCAAGGCCATTTCAGCTTCAATGTCATTTTGCATGACGCTGAGGGCATTGAGGGCGTAAACCCGGAAAGCCGGTTCATCGCGGGCAATATCGGCCAAGACTCGCGCCGGCGTGCCATCACCGAGGTAGGCCAGTGATGTGGCTGCGTGAAAACGCACCTCGGAATTTTCGTGATTCAGCGCGCTTCGCAACGTCTCGATGCCTGATTTGCCGATGGCTTCGAGTTGAAAGGCGGCCTTCTGTGCCTTGGCCGGGTTTTGTAATTCTTCTTTGAGTCGCTCCATGCGGCGGAGTTGCAAAGTCGGGTTCTCATAGCAAGCAATCGATTGGATGACGCGAATATAGCGGGAAACATCTTGGGCGTAATTCGGGTGAATGTCCAGCGCGATCAGTTTGTCGGTTTTGGCGGTGGCCATGCCTTTTTTCTGGCCTGTGGAGAGGTAAAAACGGTGATTGATTTCCTTGGCGATGCGGTCGGTGATGAAGGCCGATTCCGCCGACGACTTCATATACAAAAACAGTTGCCGCGGTTCCTTGGCTCTTGCGCCACTGAGAATGACCCCTTGTTTCAAGCCTGCCGGATTTGTCGTTTCCGTTGCCAACGGATCGTCGACCATGATCGGTCCTTCCACGTAGGCTTTTGTGTCGCCGGTCAAAACATCGCCGCCCAACGCTGCCATTTCAATCAGTTTCGCCTGCATCAGCCAGCCGCCTCGCAAACTTCGGGCTTCGGTCTCCGGCGGCAGGCGGATTTCCACATCGAAAAGATCGCCTTCCTGTATGCCGGGCCTCATGTAGCCCAAAATGTTGACGACGGCCGTGGACGGGTCGGCGAGAATGGCACTGACATTGCGGATTCCCATTCGCTGCATGGTGTCGTAGACCTGCGTGTACTCGTAGGAGGTGACGTCATTAGCCCCGGTTCCCCGCAAGCCGCGAACGAGGCCGTAGCCCTGAATTTGTACGGGATGATAATTGCCAATGGTCGTGTAATCGCCCACCAGCATGGTTTTGCCGCTTTCGATGTCCGCCCCGAACGCCGCCGGGATCAAGCTGTTCTCCTCCTTTTTGCCGCCCTTGAGATACGAGCAACCGGCAATCATGCCGCCGAAACACAGCGCGAGAACCCAAAAAAGCAGGAGAGAAATGATATTTTGTGCCCGTGATGATCTGTGCGACGATACTTGCATGGCAAACTCCGTTTTGCGATAATACTTGGAGGAGGCGGCATCGAGGAATTGGGAGCTAGAATAGAGACCGCAAGCGGAACATCCTTCCACCTCCCGGCTTCGTACTCCTTTTTCGTAGATACTCGTAGGGAGCATAAAGTTTTCACGCCCCGGCGTCAAGGGAAAAAATCGTGCCAAACTACACGTCCTTCATTCCGGGCGGTACGCCCGTCCCGGAGCCGCCACACCTGAACCGGATCGGTTTTTTAGTGTCGATCCTGTTTTCGCTGGCCTTGCTCGCGCTCATCGGCTTTATCTTTTTCGAGTTTTCCATGGATATGCTGGGCAGGCCGCTCGATTTTTCCAAGCGAATCGCAGAAGAATTTGAGGAAGAAGATCGCCCGGCGATCAAGCGGGACAAAAAAACGCCCAAGCCTCATGTCAACGTCGACGATACGGAACGCTGCGGCGACTGCCATTTTATGTTCAGCCGGTCCAGTCCTCGTGGCGAGTCCGGACAAACGCGCGAGGAGCAGACGGCTGGGCCGTGGATTGGCAGCACGTCCTGCATGGTTTGCCATGACGAGCAACGGTTCCAACGCACTCACTTGGAAGACTCCCTCGTGCTCGGCCATTGCCAACATTGCCACGATGTCCACGGCAAGGAAGGCAAAGAAATGGAGAATGGAGCGCGGAAAACAGAGAATTTGTCAGACTCGGCTCCGTAAGCAGGCGGCCTTAGAGCCGTTTACGCGGGAATCTGGGCATGGCGGCACGCATGTAGCTCTCGTAGTAAGGCCGCCCGCTCCAACTCGGCGGCAATCCTCCCTGTGATGATTTCCATGAGCCTGACATCCTTGTCGGAGAAATCGCGGACTTGGTCGGAAAAAAACCACAGCGTACCAATAACCGACATGGGCGAAACGACAGGCACGCAGATCGCCGACGAAAAATCTTCCGGTGCGCCCCAAGCCTCGAAAAGAAATTCATTGTTCAGCACCACGGCCTGCCCAAGAATCGCCTCAAGGTCACCCAGCGAATCGTGCAGCGAACGCGGCGGCTGGAGCAGTCGCTCTTCCGGCAATCCCCAGCAGGAGCGTAGTCGGAGCGAGTGATTATGGGGGTTCAAGGTGTAAAAAGAGGCGGCATGGCAATGGAGGATTTTCGTGCTCTCTTTGAGGATGTTGAACAAGGTGTCGTTAAAAACCGGGCCATTATGCTGAGCATCGTTGGCATCATTCGTAGGAACCGGCACGAAGGAAGTCAATTCCTCTTGAAGTTTTCTCGACGTCTGCTGCCAGCGATAGGCCTCGCCCAGCAGATAACCGAGGGCTGCCAGAAAATCATCCTGCGCCCCCGGCGAAAGTGGGCTTCTGTTCCGATCCTGCGGCGGAAGCAGAACGAGGCAGCCGGGCGATCTTCCGCCTTCCACCTTCACCGTAAAACAACGTGCCATCAAATCAGGCAATTTTCCGCCCGCTCTGACAAATTCCACATCGATGCCCAGCGTTTTGCGAATCGTTCGGAAAAGTTCCGGCAAACAGGCAAAAAAGGGCACATCCTCATAATCCAGAAATGGCCTGGGCGGCGGAAAGGATCGGAGAAGGTCGTCGCGTATTTCTTGGCTCATGTTTCTGGGTGGGGTGATGTCTTTTTGATCTTCAGCAAAAAAATCCGAGCGTGCGATCATTCCATCGCCCTGAAACCGGGCCGCCGGACATGCCGGCCGCTGGTCGCCCCCCGACATTTTTCTCTGGAGGTCTATACGCACTGCAAAAATTCGTCCGTGAGCCATCAAACATCCCTGCATCTTGCGTCTTTTTTTGGCTAGGAGTTTGATCGGAAAGCCAGCCTGTCCAAAAGCAGTGTTTCCTCTTCGGAACGGATTATTCACGTTGTGCGACTACTGCCACGTATGCCTCAAAAGCGGCTTTCTCCGTTCGTTCGAGTGGACATTGAACCGGGCTTATTCCGCCGTGGCAATCAATTCGCTGACAGCGCAATCGAGAATGAAAATTTTACCGTCACCCATCCGTCCGGTGCGGGTCGTTTCGATAATTGTGGAAAGCACCTTTTCGAGATCATCGCTCTTGACTCGTACTTCGACCAAAACTTTCGGGAGGTAGGCCGAGGAATACTCACTGCCTTGATATTCATTCAGATAACTTTTCTGGCGTCCGTAGCCCTTGACTTCGACGAAGTCGACGCCGGTTACCTGCGGCGTCTTCCGCAGTACCTCAGCCAATCTGGGCACAACATGGGGTTTGACAATGGCGGAAATGGACTTCATGGGTGATGATGGGGCCAATGTGCCCGTCCACGCGGTTGTTGTGAAAATGGGGAAAAGCGATCTGCCTCGAACCGCTCGGCATTATAGCAAAAAGGACCGCTTTGCCGAGCAGGCGGCGTAATCGCCAGGAGCCGGGGCGAAGCCCCGGATGTGCCCGATGTCACGCATATTGCATCGCAAGCTGGTTTCGTTATAATGAAGGGCCGATCATGTTGCGGAGTGATTTTTTCGCCTGTCGTATGCCTTTTTTGAACACGACGGAGCGTGAGGTATCATAACGAAGTGCCCATGAGCATTGCGCTGAGGCCGGATGGTCTTGGTCGTATCCATATAGCAATAGATTCCAGCAGTAGATAACCACTTTTTAATCAGAATGGCCAGGGAGGCCTACGGCGTCTCCTTGGCTTGGTACGAACCGATGGTTCGACAACGTGTACGTATACGCTTTAGCAAATCGGGAAATCTCAAGTACATAGGCCACAAGGACCTGCTTCGCACGCTTGAAGCATTGTTTCGGCGAGCCCGGCTCCCGCTGGCCCTGAGCGGCGGCTTTCATCCGAAAGTTCGGATGAGTTTCCCCTCCGCCTTGGCGTTGGGGGTCGATGGTTTCGATGAAGTTCTCGAACTGGAGATGAGCGAGTCCGTTGACGCAGTGGATTCGGACGCTGTTCTTGCCGATTTGAATCGCTGTACCGTAGATGGTTTGCGGTTTCTTCAGGCGAGCACGCTTCCCGAAGGCTCCAAAAAGGCCCGGCTCGTTTCTTCGGTCTTTGTGATGACGATCCCCGATGAACTCAGGAAGATGACCACCCGGCATGTTGCCACGTTCCGCAATGAAGTTTCTCTGGTCGTCGAAAAATCGAATGGTCGTTCGGTCGATGTCCGCGATGCCGTCGAGGCTATTGTTTTCGACGAAAATTCTGGGAGTCTGACCGTGGAGATCAGAGCGCAGGAGGGTCCCGAAGCAGGTATTCGTGAACTCCTTCCGGCACTGGGCTTGGGAGACACGCTTTTTCAGTCTGTCTTTCCGACGCGGCTCCGTTGCCGACTTGCGGAAGACTCGGCAAAAAAAGGCTCCCTGGAAGACAGTCGAACTTAGGTTTGCCGCACGGGTTGCCATGAGGCCTTGCGAAACATACACGCATTCCAGCCGTTACGAAAGAAACATCAATGAGTCAGGAAATGTTGATCAATGTCCGACAGCCGGAGGAATGCCGAATCGCGGTTGTTGAAAACAGTGTGCTCGAAGAACTTTATGTCGAAAGAAAAGCACAAAACAATTATGTCGGCAATATCTACAAGGGCGTCATTGTTAATTTGGAACCCAGCATCCAAGCAGCCTTCGTCGATTTTGGCGTTGGTCGCAACGGCTTTCTCCACATAAGCGATGTCGAACCGTGCTATTTTCGGCAGGTTCCCGACTGGGAAGAACGGGAAAAGGAGTTGGTCGCCCGGTATCAGCACGGTGTTGAACGCCATCGGGGCAAAAGCTCCGGTCCAGACGACGGCTACGGGTACAGCCGTCCCCGAATCAAGCCGCCCATCCAAGAGGTCTTCAAACGCGGCGACGAAGTGCTTGTGCAGGTCATTAAAGAGAGCATCGGCAACAAAGGCCCAACGCTTTCGACCTACATCAGCATACCGGGGCGCTATCTGGTTTTGATGCCCTCACTGGGTCGAGTCGGCGTTTCCCGCAAAATCGAAGACGAAGGCGTCCGTCGCAAGCTCCGGGACATGATGCACGAACTCCGTCCGCCCAAGGGACTCGGTTTCATCGTGCGCACGGCCGGGGCGGATCGAACCCAGCGTGAGCTGTCGCGTGATCTTGCCTACTTGATGCGGCTCTGGAAAGTCATTGAACGTCGGATCAAGAAAATGCCCGCCCCCATCGATATTTACGAAGAGAGCGACATGATAATCCGAACCATTCGTGACATTTTCAGCTCGGACATCGACTCGATAGTCATTGACGCACCCGGCGCATACGAGCGGGCCAAGGAATTCCTGAGTTTCGTCATGCCCCGTTATGTGGATCGCTTGGAACTTTATGAAGGCAAAGAGCCGATTTTCCACCGTAACGGCATCGACAAGGAAATCGCAAAAATCAATCATCGTCGTGTTCCACTGAAAGGCGGCGGCTCTCTTGTCATCGACCAAACCGAAGCCCTTGTCGCCATCGACGTGAACAGCGGCAGTTTTCGCACGGAAGACAACGCCGAGGAGACGGCCTTCCAGATGAACCTCATTGCCGCGCGGGAAATTGCCCGGCAGTTGCGTCTCCGTGATCTGGGCGGCGTGGTGGTCAATGACTTTATCGATATGAAAAGGGAATCCCACCGTCGCCAAGTGGAGCGTACCTTGCGCGATGCCATTAAACGGGATCGTGCTCGCACGAAAATTCTGCGAACGAGTCCTTTCGGTCTGATCGAAATGACCCGGCAGCGGATTCGCCCCTCCCTGAAACGCAGCGTTTACCAAGAATGCCCCTGTTGTCATGGCGGCGGCGTTGTCAAATCGCCAGAAAGCATGGCCTTGGACGTTTTTCGAGCATTGGTGCTCGCATCGCAAAAGCCGAATGTGGCGAAAATTCGCGTCGTACTGGCCGATGACGTGGTGGAATACCTGAATAATAAGAAACGTATGGAGTTGGCCACCATCGAACAGGATGGCAACGTCGAAATCGTGATTCGCGCTCAACCGGACGTTTGGCCGGAGCATCTCGAACTCGAATGTTCCGATACCAACGGGAAGCCAGTGCCCTTTGAAATGGTCGAGTAAGGTTGAGGAGCCGAGGAACAGTGTCCCCGGTTTTCGGCCCAAGGAGAAACGCCATGAAAACAACGATTCTTTGCTGTATTGTGCTCTTGTTTGTGGCCTGTCCGGTCTTTGGGCAATTTGACCCGTGGTCAGGGTCGGCATCGGTGGCAACGCCCCCCGCCCTAATAGCGTCCGATGCGCCCGTGACTGCCGAAGAGCCGGATTATAGTTCGCGGCTGTATGCTCGGCAGGTGGGCTGGGGCATGTCACCAGACGCGAGCTTGTACCGTGCGCCCGGCAAGCCTGTACTGCAAAAAATGCTTGATGAAAATTCAAAAGCAGTCAATTCTGTTTCTGAAATTCAGAGGTCACTGGCGGAACGGCAACGAAAAGCCCATCAAGCAAGACAGGCTCTTGCAAAATACTACGTCGAATCCCGACTGGCGGAAATCAAAGCGTTGCAACCGAAAACGGAACCGAATGGCCGGACCGCCGGGCTGGGACCGCTTGATTTCCCGGAACTGGACGGCTCGACGAGCTGCCGTTTCTTAGGCCAAATCGTGGCCGCCACTGTGCTTGATTTGCCGTATCTTTGGGAAGTGCCGATTTCTGACGGGTATTCGGCGAGTCAAAATCGTGAAGGCCAGTTTTATCGCAGCCGTTATTTCTTCGATGACAAAGGCATTGTGCAACGCCTGGAGAGTGTTTATCCCTACAATAACCGTAACAATGTTTTGCCGTGGCTTTTCCAGATTTCGCTGGACAAGACGAAAACGACGGGCCGGCAGCAGAATTTTTTCCGCGATTACATCGGCAAATTTCAGGGCACGCATAACTCCTACCTGAGTTTGCTTTCAACAAAAGCGACGCCGGCCCAAGATGTTGCTCAGAATATCGTCAGCAATTTGCGGAGCAACAATTCGACGCTGCTGCCGTTTTCGGACATTTTGCTCGTGGAGCGAACGCCGTCTGCGGATGAACTCGCGCTGGCCGAAAAACTGGGTGTGGAGTTTGATATTCTGCCCGTCGCGCTGGATGCGTTCGTCTTTATCGTCAACGGCGAGAATCCCGTAGAATCGTTGAGCTTGGAGCAGATTCGTAACATATATCTGTCGCAACAGCTCTTTTGGAAGGATTTTGGCTGGAAAGACGCCAACACAGCGTGGACCATCTCCCCTTACGAACGAGCCAAAAATTCCGGCAGTCGTGAACTGATGGACGCACTGGTATTGCCCCCGGAGGTTTTGGACAAACATTTTGAAGAGACAAAAACCGAAACGCAGGAAAAGGTAGAGGAACCCATTTCGGCAACGCCAGCAGCCCCCCCCTTCGCGCCCGCCGAACCCGCTCTTGGGTCACCGCCGCCACCGGTACGGCGAGCGGCGGAGAGACCGGCCGACAACGCCCTATTTCCGACGGCATTACCGGCAAACCCCGTGCAAAATTCTCGTCAGCAATGGGAACAATCGCGTAGAAACCGCGAAACGCAACCTCAGATGGGCATGATGGGCACGTTTTATACCGTGGCGGACAATGCGACATCGTTGGCCTATTCCGTGCATTATTACGAGCGTTATATGATTGCCGTGCCGCAGACTCGCGTGATTGCGGTGGACGGCGTGTCGCCGAGTTATGAAACGATCCGCACGAAAAAATATCCGCTCATCGCGCCGGTTTACGCCGTGACGATCAAAGGCGTTCCCGCCGATTCGCCCGCCGCCAAACTGCGCGACTGGCTCTTATCCGAGGATGGCCAGCGCACGATTCGTAAAAGCGGCCTAGTTCCGATAGACGAAAAAATCGCCGCCGAATAAAAGAAACGGTAACAAGCTGGGACGATGTCCCCGGTTTGTTGGACATGCGCGATCCAAAAAGAAGTGAGGCAAATTGATATGAACATGAAATTTTATGCCGTCATTGTTTTCACTCTCATCGTCACGTCACCGCTTGCGAACATGTTGTTCAAGCACACCAATGTGCCTTTTTGGCTTGTCGGTCTCATCTGCGGCCTTGTCTGTGCAAGCATGGTTGCGTGCTTGATGTTTATCGCAAACAAATGCTCCAAAAATCAGAATGACGAGGAACGGTCGGAGAGTGTGTCCCCACGCTGACGTTTAGGGGCTGGTACGATAATACGTCGGCCAGTCGTAAATTCAGTTGCCTTCTTTCCGGCTGTTGCAAACAATCAGCCAATGGAGTACAATGACCGTTCGTCCCTGTCCTTGTGACAAAGTGACGGCAAAAAATTAGTTAGACTGCCCCCCTACAAACCCGTCAGTTTCAAAAGTGCAGTCATCAAAACCGGTTCTCCGGCATCCGCTTGAAAAGGCGCGTCGGACGGACATTGGTTTTGATGCGCCTTCTGACGGGGGCGGTAGGGGGCAATGGACGTTTCGGCGTGCCTTTTTGCAGACGTGCATGAAGTTCGGTGTTGCAGACCGAACCGAGGCGTGACCGATGCCATTGGAGGGATGAAAAAAGCGTTCCCGCCTCGTCATCCGTTGCGGAGCGTCGGTCTCACCACGTTGGAGGGACTGAGATGGCCCCTGCTTCACCGCGTCCGTCCCTCGCGGTCTGGTTTTGATCAAGGTGATCTCACTGGATGTCGGCAAGTTTCTGGTCTTTGACACCTTCGAGCGTTTCTTCCGTGCTCTGCGGGTCAACCGTGTTGCAACAGCGAACCAGCATTTCGAGCATGTCATCAATATCCGCCTTCCATTCCTGTGGATTTCCCTCTGTCGGCGTCATCGTTACAAATTCCTTGAGCAGCAAAATCATACGTAAAAGATGTCTGAAAATCACGCCTTCTTGCTTCTGCATGGAACGGGCTACCACGTATTTATTAAAATCGCCTTTGAATTCCAGCAGCACTTCGCCCGCCGCCCAGACCGAATTGATTCGGACATCCACGGTCGGATTTTCAAACTCGAATAAACGTTTCAACTTTTCTGCCAGCGGAATGACGAAAACCCGCTCCTCGGCCCAGCCGCCGAAATGCCGGCGTTTTTCCCGCTCCTCCGCTTCTTCTTCCTCCGTTTTCGGCGTGAGTTCCTCCGCCGTGGCCAGACCGTTTTGCAGCAAAAACGGATCAAGCCGCTCGTTCGACAGGGGGCCGTTGGGTAGCTCATCCTGCTTGGGAACACGAACGTTCGGCCCGATGGAGGGCGGCAATTCCAGCACGCTTTCAAAGGCTTGAAGTCGTTCGGCGCGGTCGGCCACGCCTAAGTGTTTCAATAAAAACAGGCCATAGAGCGGGTTCACTCCGCGAAATTTCAACAGTTCCGGCAAACGTTCCGTGGCATAAGCATATTTGAACGCACATCCGTTCTGTTCGTCGTCTTCCGGCGGGGACGCCATCGACTGCGTTTCCACTGACGGGGGTTCCGGTTCAAGACGAATAAAACCGCCGTGATGCAGCGTCAAGAGCATGTTGTCAAGTTTTTCCTGGCCATCCTTCAACCGCTTGAATCCCATCAATCTTTTTGCGACAATTTTTCTGATCGGCTCGATGTCATGGTCGAGCGAAATAATATGGGCCAAAAACCGCCAAGGCATGATCCCCCGACTGGTCAGTTGTCCCGGCGGCATGTCTTTCAGTTTCAGAAACTGTTCTTCCGACCAATACTGCTCCGTTGTGCGGCGAGTCGGCAGTTTTTTCTTGAGTTTCTTCTTCATTTCCCGCAGCTTTGGGTCTTTCGTGTCTTCGGGAATTTGATCGTATTTGGCCCGCGCACGCAAAATTTTCACGTCATCCTCATGGGGCAGCGCAAAAACGAAGCCCTGCGTGTCGAACTGCGGTCTGCCGGCGCGACCGAAAATTTGATGGGCGGAACTGGATTCGATGACCTTTTTTTCACCGGGCTTGCCTTTGAGAATACAGGGCAAAACCACACTTCGGGCCGGAAGATTGATGCCCGCCGCCAGCGTTTCGGTACAGATGCAGACCGACAGCAGTTTGCGTTGAAAGAGTTCTTCGACGATACGGCGGTATTTCGGAAGGACACCGGCGTGATGAATGCCGATGCCTCGCAACAATAATTGTTTCATTTTAGGGCCGGCACCCTGCGACCAGTCGAAATTTTCGAGAAAAGCGGAAATCATTTTTTGGTTTTCCGAAGCAACCAAGTCGCGGCCACGGATTTCGTCCGAGATTTTCCAGCATTCGTTCCGGTCAAAGCAGAAAACCAGGGCGGGCGTGAGTTCCATTTGCACCATCGTTTCGAGTTGCTCGGTCAACAACTTGTCGCCGACCCACTGGTAAAGAAGAGGCACTTTTCGCTCCGTCGATTCGACCAGAGTGAGTTGGCGTCCATGCTTGTCGCGCAGCCAAGCGACAAACTCATACGCATTGCCGACGGTGGCGGAAATCAACAGCGTTCGGACATGTTTGGGCAACAGCGAGAGCGAGAATTCCCAGACCATGCCGCGTTCGTGGTCGGCGAAATTGTGAAATTCGTCCATCACAACAGTTGCCACCTCGGAAAAATCAAACGGGCCGCCGGTCTGCAACGACAGCAGACGATTAAAAAGGATTTCTGCCACGACTACGAGGATGGGCGCGTCGGGATTCTCGCTTCGGTTTCCCGTAACAAGCCCGACGTAATGCTTGCTGTAGCCCCAGCGTTCCAGAGCGGCTTGAATTTCGCGGTATTTTTGTTCCGTCAGTGCAATGAGCGGAGTGGTATAATACGCTTTCTTTCCCGTCTTCATCGCCTCGTAAATGCCTGCCTCGGCGATGAGCGTCTTGCCCATGCCGGTAGGTGCACAGACCAGCTCGCCCTGTTCGGAAGAGAACCAGCCCAGTATGGCCTCTTCTTGAAACGGGTAAGGCTCGAAAGGCAGTTGATCGATATACCAAAAAGCAATGTCTTCGCGGCCGGGCATCATGGAGTGGTCTGGTGTACGGAGTGGTCGGGCATCGGAGAAAGAGTTTGCGTGCCGATTATTTTTTCCAAGGAGTCCAGAGATTCACGCACCGAGGCGATTTGCTCGTCCGAAAGTTCCGTTCCGCCGAATCGGACACGGTAATACAAGTTCACGACCGGCAGCGTCAAATCGGAGTGCATCAGTTTTCGCACGTATTCGTGCGGCGTTTCCGAAACACGCCTCAGCGGTCCGATTTGCGCAAGAAGTTTTTCCATACGTGCATAAAATTCTATCGTCGCGCGTCGACGGCGTTCCCGCTTGGTATAGCGTGCCAGTCCGGGCCAAAATCGCCTGAGCAGCCATATCGCCATGCCCGTCAGGAGCAAGAACAGAACGACCGGCACAAAGAACATTACCCAGTCGACCATCCCCCATCGTGTCGTGCCCGACTTGGCGAAGAGCGAACGATAGTAGGCGACGACGTACAGAGCCGATCCTTTCCAAAATTCAAAATTCAGTACACGGTAAACCAGAAAATGTATTGCTTGGCGCGTCGGCGTATAAATCCATTCCATCTGTTTCGACGAATTCATATTCAGTACGAATTCCTTCCACCCGGTCTGAATCCACTGGCCCAAGTCCGTCAGATTGAATGAAACCGTTTCAATAAACGTGGCCTCGCTCGCGGGAGAGGGGTCCAAACGCAACCAACCGCCGCAGACCCACCAGTGGGGATGGCGGTTGCCGTCGCGGGCTTGCGCGATTTCCGGCGGCAAAAACGCTTCGACCCAAGCGTGGGCGTCGGATTGGCGAACTTGGTGGCTCGGCTCGCTGGTTGCGTATGTTTTGAAGCCGACGATCACGCGGCTGTGGATTCCTACGCTTCGCAGCATCAGGGCCAATGCTCCGGCAAAATACTCGCAGTGCCCCGTGGGGTTGTGACCGATAAAATCTTCCAGCGGGTCCAAGTTAAAGCCGCGGACCGTGCCGCCGAGCTTGTATTGAAATTGGTATGACGTCAAAAATTTCTGCTCCATGAATTTCGCTCTGCCCATGATGTCCTCACGGGGCAGCTTGGATTCATCATCCCATTGTCGTGCCAGTTTTTTCAGGGCATCAAGCCCTCTTTCGGGTATTTGCAACAAATTTTCGGGCGTGACGCGTTCTTGGCAGGGAATCAGCGGCAATTGCGTGCCGTGTTTGAAGGCCGGGGAGTAGATCGTGATGTGGCGATCACGACGGCGATACTGCATCTCCTGAATTCGACCATTTTGAACGCTGAGCGGAAAGGCGCGAAAATTGTTGGCCAAAAAGAAGGGCCAAGGCGCGAAAAAAACGGTCGTATCCAGCGGCTTGACGATCATGTGGAGTGCCACCAAGTCGGCATCGTTTTCAAAGAGCAATTTCTCACTTTCCGAAGGTTTCAGCGCGGCACCGGGACGAAGCACATGAAACGTGCCGTGCAATGCCGCCTGCTGTCTTTCCCAGACGTCGTCGTTCCATTCGTCCGGGGATTGGCCCTTATTGTCGTAGCGATCTGTGGTCGGTTGGATTTTCCACGTCCCATCGGCATAAGTGTCCAAAGCCACGCCGCGAAAATACAGGGCCTCGTTTTGAATTTCCGAATAGGGAATCTCGACATCCTGTTCGTCCGGGCCGGGCATTTTGTTGTCGGCACATTTTGCAAAACGCACGGACATGACTTCCCGGCGATGTGGCAACACGGTTCCGAGCGAGCCAAGCCGTATTTCTTCACGAAAACCAACCGTGCTGACCGGCGGGGTGACGGCAATAGCCCAGTAATCCTCGCCGAAGCGGAATGTTCTGTTTTCAAAATCGATGCGGCCAATTCTCGGCACAAAGCAGAAGAGCGTTACGGCCACAAGCAGAGCGAAAAACGTTCCGCGGACGAGATGCCGTAGCAACTCGCCTTGGCTGCCTTCCAGCCGCGCGGACACCAAAGTTCCCGCAGAAAAGCTGGGCCGATCCGAGAGTAGCGGAAAACGTGTCTGTTCGTGCTTTTCCTTTTGTGTGTTCGTGAATAGTCGCAACGAGTTCGTTTGCGGAATGGCCGAAAACTCTTTCTGTGCAATAACGTCATCCACGGTGTCCGAAACGGCGTCGGTCGCTTTGTCGCGGGGCTCATGGTCGACGGTTTCCCAACGGTTTCGGGCCAAAATATCCTGATCGTTCGGAAATACCGCAAACAGGGAGCGCAAAATTTCCTTTGAGGTCATGCTCTCTTCCGACATGCGCGCCCAAGGATTGTGTTTTTCACCCGTTTTGGCGAACGAAAAAACGATGGAGAGCGGGCCTGTCATCAACGTGACGAGGGCGATGCGGATGAGCTTGCCTCGGTCTTGCCGTTCGGCAATTTCGGCCTTGATCGCGTCGAAAAACGTACCGACAAAGGAGTGGCTACGGAAATACCTGTTTTCCTGCCGAAGAAAAATGAGGACGAAAGCGCACAGGCCCGAAAAGATGTACAACAAGAGCAGAAAGCCGAAGAACAAACTTTGCTGGAACACCGTGGCGACCATGACTTGCAACAGTGAAATCATCAGAATTTGCCAGCAGAACCGTGACTCTTTTTCGCGGAACAGGAGCACCATTTCGACGAAGACAAGCACCCGTGCGATGGAAAAGGCAAGGTCTTCGCCTCTGTTTTTGAGCATTTCGCCGAACGCGAGAAAGACGATGGCCAAGACGAGCACGTTCACGGTCCAGTCGCCCAGCCGGATCAGCCGTCGGTAGTCGGTCAAATAAAAACTGGCGACTGCCGCGACGAACATGAGAACCGGCAGCATGAATCCGGCTTGGCCCAGCCCCAACATGAATGAGGACAGGCATGTGACGCATCCAAGGGTGATGGCGATGCTGTAATTCAGCGGCATGGTCTGTCCTCGCAATTCTTATCATCCAACCACTGCCGCATCCAGAGTTCGAGGAACAGCAGTGCCCAAATGCGGTAAGCATGATCGAAACGATTTGAAAAATGCTCATTCAGCATGTTTTCCAAGGCGTCGCGTCGAAACCATCCCCGGCCAAGAGTATGTTGATCGAGCAGCAGGTCTTGCGTCATGGTTTTCAGCGGCCCACGAAACCAATGATCCAGCGGCACGCCGAAGCCTCTTTTGGGACGTTGGTCGACGTCCTGCGGGAGGAATTTGCGAAACGTGTCACGTAAAATGATTTTTCCCAGCGTACCGCGCATTTTATGCCGCAGGGGCATTTTCGCCGCAAATTCAATGACGCGATAATCGAGTAGCGGTGCTCGGCATTCCAGTCCGTTCGCCCCGGACGCGATGTCCACTTTGGTCATGACATCGCACGGCAAGTAGGTTTGCACATCCATCAACGATGTTTGCGTAACGCGATCCCGGTCAAGGCAGGCGGCGCGAGCTTCATGTAAAAAATCCGAGCTGTCATAGATTGAATCGGCCTGCCGTAGCGTCTGTTTCAGGGCGTCCGTGTAAAGTGCATCACGTCGTTGAGCGTTGAAAATGGCGATCCATTGCAGATAGCGTTCCACCGGGGCCATGCCCAGTGCTTCGAGAAAACGCTTCACACGGCGCAGCCAAGAGCGTTGTTGCGTGGACGCCGGGATCATATTCCGTACAGGCCCTGCCAATGCGCGTCTTAGGAATGCCGGAATTTTATCCGCCATTTGTCCCAACCGAACCGCTTTGTAACGGTCATAGCCGGCGAATAATTCATCACCGCCGTCACCGGAAACGGCCACGCGGACATGCTTGCCGGCCATTTCGCACAGAAACCATGTCGGAATCGCACTGGAATCGGCAAAAGGTTCGTCATAATGCCAAACCAACTTCGGCAGCAGGTTTTCAATATCGGACGTAACAAGTAATTCTCGATGCTGTGTGCCCAGACGTTCAGCCGTCCGCCGAGCAAGGAGGGATTCGTCGTATTCCTTATGTTCAAAGCCGATGCTGAAAGTTTGAATAGGCCGCGAAGACTCCTGCCGCACGAGGCCGGTCATGATCGTGGAATCGACGCCGCCTGAAAGGAAAGCCCCGATGGGAGCGTCGCTTTCGCCTTGCAGCCGAATCAGGGCGGCGTCGGTGACCAAGGCTCGCAGTTGCTCGGACCATTCCGTGGCCGTGTATCGCCGCTCTTCCGTGTTCCAGTCGATGTTCCAATAGCGGGTTACGGACAACGCGCCGTCCCGCCAGACGGCAAAATGGCCGGGCGGCAGCTTGGCAACGTTTCGGAAAATCGTTTTCGGGTGCGGAATATATTGATACGTTAAATAATCATCCAAGGCCGTCGGGTCAATGTCACGCGGCACGCCCGGCACGGCGAGAATGCTTTTCAGTGCGTCGGCAAAGAGCAGTCTGCCCGGTTCCGTGCGATAAAACAGAAGCCTTTTTCCTATGTGGTCGCGTGCCAAGAACAGGCGGCGATCTTTTTCGCTCCAAATAGCTAGGGCGAAAAGGCCATTGAGCCGCCGAGCCATTTCGATGCCTTCCTCCTCGAAGAGATGAACAAGGATTTCTGCAACGCCATCGCTTTGGAAACGACGATCTTTCGCAAGAAGTTCCCGGCGCAGCGGCTCGGCGTTGAAGATTGAGCCGCTAAATACCACGCGAATACCGGCATTTTCGTTTTCGGCGGTTTGTCCGGTCAGTGAGATTCCGCCGCCGTCCCGGTCTTGACGGAATGCGACACGGTCATCCGGTTTGAGGGCTTTCGATGGTTCCGTCCAGATGGCACCAAAAATTCCGTCCATTGAGGTTTAGGGTCTACTGTAGGCGTTTTGCGTATTCCGGGAATACAGCGGGTTTGTGGTAGGAATTGGTATCGTCGACCCGCACTCCGCTCCGAGACATTATTCGGCCTTCCGGCACCCTGGCATTGTACCGGAAGGTGCGGCGCAATTCCAGACGGGGAAATTCGCATCGGGAACTTTGATGTCAAAAATTCCAGTTCATGCCGAACATTGCCGTGTGCGAGGCATGATTGGAAGCGGCCTCGGCTGTGTAACGCACATAGAGATCAAGGCTCCGGCCCAGTGCCGAAGTGAAGCCGCCGCCGAAAAAGAAACGGGTTTTGGTCAATTTTGTGCCGGGCAACGTGAACACCGTTGGCGCGTCCACGAACACGCCCGCATTCATCAGGTGTCGGCCACCCAGCTCTTGTAGTACGCCACCGTAAAATCGCGGTGTCACGGTCGCAAAAGTGCCGGACGTTTTCCAAGCATAGCGCACCCCACCCAGCAGCGTTGTTTTGGACAGGGTTGATTGTGCCCCTAGGCCGTAATCAGTATCCAGCGAAACGTACCGTAATCCGATAAACGGCTCCACCCTGGCCAGACCGTGGCCCCACCACGTCCCCGCTTCCGTGTTCACATTCCACTGAAAATTTTTCCCGTTCACTTGGCCGTAGGATTGATCGTTTTCGCCGAACCCGGTTTCGAGATCGACGTATAGCCTATTCCACGTTGTTCGGGCATAGACGGAAGCGTGGACGGCGGTAATATCGCTTTCCAACTTGCTGCGGCGTTCCGTGTTTTTGCTTTCGGCGGAAATCCAATTGCCTCCTAGGCCTGCTCCGAGGAGAAATGTTTGGCCGAATTGCTGGTCAACACCCAATGAAAAGCCGTAGGAACTGTATTCCACATCCGCCGATTCGTGCGAACCTCCGATGCTGCTCCCGTTGCCAAAGCCACGAAACCAAGTTCGATAACGGCGATGTGCCGCCAAAAATTCGCTGCCCAAGCCGAAGTTGCGTGATTTGGCCCGTTCCGTCAACTCGTCGGAAAACAAGAATTTCGAGAAGCTTGTCCGATGCGGATTTGTTCCCTGGTTTTGTGCCTGCCCAACGGCAACGAGCGCAAAAAACAGCAGTGCCGTTGCTGCGGCGCGGATGAGAACCGTTTTGGCGGCGATTCGTTGGGACATGGTGGGGCGGACTATTTACTGCGTTTTTTCGACTGGATCGGCGGCGATAGTCCGATGTTCTTCTGGCATCAAGATTTCGGGAATCGAGAACGGCACAGGCAATCGGTCGCCGCTTTGATTGACCTGGGCAAACATTTGTGGACGGTCGTCCTTGTCAAACCCTGCCCTGAGCATGATGCCGCCGACGATAGGCTTGCCGACGACATTGGGGCCGTTCGGACTGCGGATGACCATTTCGCCGCCGGATTCCGGTGAGCCGCCGATTTCGGTGTAAAAATGCCACTGCTCTACCGGGGTCGCTACGAGATCGTCGGGACTTGTGTACAGGCGATTCCCGACAAACACTTGGCCTTGAAATTGTGTTCCGACGAAGTTTTTGCCCAATACCATATTGCCCGCCAGCACGGAACCGTCTTTAAGGAGGAGGCTCTCTTTGCCGCTTTTGTCCACTAACCGGGCCTGTCCCGTGATGGTCAGGTTTTCAACGACGAGGGAATCGAATTTCTCGCGGCCTGTCAACAAAAAGACAGCGATGGCCCCGAAAACGGCTCCCACCGACGCCGCGATCACCGTATGCACAAGTTTTTCTTTCATCAAAGCTCCTAAAGCACCAAAATCCCCAATTTTGTCACCGCTATCCGGGGAATACTAGCGATTACGCGAAGCCAAGGCCAGAGCAAAAAGTGCCGTACTGGTCGAAATGTTTTTTGCCGTTAGAATACACAGTGAACTGAGGGGTGAACATCCCGAAACGACTACAAAAAAACAAAAACTCCGATGAATATCAAAATCTTGAAAATCTTTTGTCAGTTAGGATTTACGGTGATCGTCTCCGCGATTCTCGTCGGTTGCGGCCAGAAGCAGCAGGGCCGGGGCGGCCCCGGCGGCGGAGCGACTCAAAAAGCGCAAGTCATTGTCGACACGGTAGAAACAGACGATGTCCAGCTCTATATGTACGTGCGCGGCGAAATGAAGCAGTACAAGGAAGTGGATGTTCGGGCGCGCGTGTCCGGCTTTCTCGAAGGCCTGTATTTTCAGTCCGGCGGCATCATAAAAAAGGGAGCCGCTCTGGCATTGATCGAGCAGGACCAGTACGAGGTCGCGCTGAATGCCGCCAAGGCGGATTTGGAGGTCAGCAAGGCGCGGGCGGCACTGGCCAAGGCCAATCTTGTCCGCGCCAAGGAGTTGGTGGCCTCAAAGACCATTCCTGAAGAAGAGTATGAGTCGAAAATGGCCGACTACAATGTCGCGGTAGCGACCGTTGCTCTCGCCGAAACATCCGTCGAAAAGGCAGAACTTGATCTCAGTTATACCGAGATATTTGCCCCGATTCCGGGCAAAGCGACCAAGAATTTGGTTGATGTCGGCAATTACATCAGCCCTGGAACCGAGTCGGCCACACTGCTCAATATTGTGCAGCTGGACCCGATTTATGTTGACTTTCAGGTCAGCGACCGGGAATTTGCCGATCTGAAAGAACGCATGGGATTCCGAGCTTCGTTTGAGAAGGCATTAAAAAATTTGGATGAATCCACCGCACAGACCGACTCGCCTGAGTCGGAGACGGTAGAGTCCGAGGAGGGGCTAGGCCGAATTGATGTTTCCGTGACCACGGCCTCGGATGCACTCAGTGCCGATTTTCCGCTTTCGGGAAAAATCGTCACGGTGGCAGACAACAAAATCAACCGCAAAAGTAGTGCGATCACGTTGCGGGGCGAAGTTCGCAATCCGCTACTGAACGTGAACGGCGTCGAAAATTACCAGCTTTATGCAGGGCAAATTTGCCGAGTGCGGATCCCGCACGAACTGGTCAAAGACGCCGTTTTAGTCCACGAGGAGGCTATTTTAACGGACTTGGACACGAAATACGTTTTGGTTGTCGCCAAAGAGATGTACACGCCAAAAAATCCGATGACGGGTCTGCCGATGGTCGATCCCGTAACGCAAGAGCCGATGCCCGCGACCGAGGAATTTGTGATTCAACGCCGTGACATCGTGCTCGGTAAACTGCTCGACACACAACAGCGCATCGTACTCGGCGGCCTCGAAAAGGGCGAAACCTACGTGGTCAAAGGCGTGCAACGTGCCCGAATCGGCTCGCCGGTGGAAATCGTGACGGTGGAAGATTTTGAGAAGCAACGTGCCGCGGCGAATGGAAAAACGGCGGAGCCGGTTGCTGAAAAAACGAACGAAACTGAGCCGGACGTGAAATGAAACGGAACTTCCGGGTTTATTGCCAGAACGATCATTCAACCCCCAAGTTCCGTTGCGCTGCACTTGGGGCTATTTGTTTTTCGATAAAATGATTTCCCATTTCTTCATAGACCGTCCGATTTTTGCGTCTGTTGTTTGTTTGGTCATTTTGCTTTTCGGCATCGTAGCGATTCCGCAGCTGGCCATCGAACAGTTTCCCGACATCACGCCGCCTACCATTTCCGTCTCGGCCCAGTATCCGGGCGCGAGTGCCGAAGACGTAGCCAACACCGTGGCTATTCCGCTGGAGCAGCAGATCAACGGCGTGGACAACATGATCTACATGGACACGTCTTGCACCAGTGACGGCATGATGAGTATCACGATTTCGTTTGAAGTCGGAACCGACCCGGACATCGCCTGCGTGCTCGTGCAAAATCGCGTCAAAATGGCCGAACCCATCTTGCCGGAAGAAGTACGCCGCTACGGTGTGCAGGTGGAAAAACGGTCCACGAGCTTCGTTTGCTTCTTCAGTTTGTTTGAAAAGCTGGGTGATGCCGTCATCACGGAGAAAAAAGAGGAGAAGGGCCTGCTCGGCTCGTTGCTGAGCCACGTTTTGCCTCACGACGAGAAGGAATCCGAAGCGAACGAGGCGGCTCCGCAAGCACCGCAGCAACCTGAGGTGAATCCCCACGGCGGTGGCATTTCCGGCGCACTGGCCAAGGCGAAGGCGGACGCGACGGCGGCGGGTACGAAGAGCGGCCCGTATCTCTGCAACTATGCCGGTTTGTACCTTAAAGACCGCATTGCCCGCGTTCCCGGCGTCGGCCAGGTGATGATGTTCGACAACCGCGACTTCAGCATGAGAATCTGGCTGGATGTCGATACGATGGCCGCCCGCGGCGTGTCGGTTTCGGAAGTTGCCGCCGCCATTCAGGAGCAAAACCGCCAAGTCGCCGCAGGTCGAATCGGATTGGCCCCGATTCCAGAGGGAATACAGACAAACCTTGCCATTGTCACGCTGGGACGTCTGGAGGATGTCGAACAGTTTGAGGAAATGATTCTCCGCGTCGACGAAAACGGAGGCATTTTGCGGCTCAAAGACGTGGCACTCATCGAACTGGGGGCCGCCTCTTACACCTTGGAATGCCGCTACAACGGTCAGATGGCGACGGGGATCGGCGTGGCCCAGCGTTCCGGGGCTAACGCTCTGGACGTGTCGGAAAAAGCGATTGCCCTCATGGAAGAGCAGCGACCGACCCTGCTCCGAGCAGGCTTGGACTATGCCATCGCGTTCAATGCCACGGACTTCATCTCAGCCACGGTCTACGAATTTGTCGAGACGCTTGTGCTCTGCGTGATCTTCGTCGTGGCCACCGTGTATCTTTTCTTACAAGACTGGCGAGCCGCCCTGATCCCAACGCTGACGATTCCGGTTTCTATCGTGGGAACCTTCTTCCTGATGTACCTGTTCGGCTTTTCGATCAACACGATGACGCTCTTCGGGCTGATTCTCGTTATCGGCATTGTCGTCGATGATGCCATCGTGGTCGTGGAAAATACGCAGCGAATTATCGATGAAGAGCATTTGGACGGGCACGCGGCGGCGAAAAAATCGATGACGCAAGTGATCGGCCCGGTGATTGCCACCGTACTCGTGATGATGGCCGTTTTCGTCCCGACCGCCATGATGCAGGGAATCGTCGGTCGACTCTACACGCAGTTCGCGCTCACCATTGCCGGTGCGATTTTTATCTCCGGTATTTGCGGTATCACTCTGGCCCCGGCCTTGTGTGCGATCCTGCTCCGGCCCTCCGTGCCAAAGGGGAAACGCGCTCTGCCGTTCAGGTTATTCAATTTTTTCTTCGATGGTTTTACCCGCTTTTATCTAGGCAACGTCCGTATGGTGATCAAAGTGGCCCCGGTCGTGCTGCTGCTCTGGTTTGGCCTTGTCGGTTCGCTTCTCGTGATCGTCAAGATGCTGCCGTCCGGTTTTTTGCCGACCGAAGATCAAGGCGTGATTTTCTGCGACATCGCCTTGCCGGAAGGGGCTACGCAGGAACGAACCGCCGCAGTGCTGGATCGCGTGGAAAAATTTCTCACGGCTCAGCAAACGCTCAAGCGCGATGCGGAGGGTAATATCATCTCCGGCGGGGCCAGAAGCGCGATGCTCGTCAACGGGTTTTCCTTCATGGGAGGCCAGGCATCCAACCGCGCAATGGCGATCATGGCCCTCAAGCCTTGGGCGGAACGCAAGGAAGATGGCCTGAAGCCCGATGCGATCATAGCACGACTCCAAAAAGATTTTCTCTCCATTCCCGAAGCGGATATGATGCTGTTCACGCCGCCGCCGATCATGGGACTCGGTGTGGCCACCGGCGTGACGGCACAGCTGCTTGATGAGCGTGATACCGGCTCCGGCAACTTGTATGCCGTGCTGACCGATCTCCAGCAGAAAGCGGTGGATTTTAATCCGATTGTCCATGTCATGGCCCCGTTCAATCCAAACTCGCCGCGATTGCATTTGGACATCGACCGGGACAAAGCCAAACGGATGGGCGTGTCGCTCAGCGAGGTTTATAACGCCTTGCAGTCGAACCTTGGTTCCGCCTACGTCAACGATTTTAACAAGTTTGGCCGAACTTTCCGCGTGAACGTTCAGGCCAAGGGTGAATACAGGGACAACGTGGAAGATGTGCTGGCTCTGAAAGTGCAAAACAACGCCGGCGACATGGTTCCGCTTGACACGTTGGTCACGCTCAAGGAAACGGCGGGACCGCAGAACATTACCCGCTTCAATCTGTATCCCAGTGCCAGCATCACCGCCGTTGTTCACCCGCTGCGAAGCACAAGCGATGGCATTGCCAAACTGGAACAGCTCAGTTCGACGCTGCCGGACGGTTTCAGCATTGCGTGGACGGGCATGACGTTTCAGGAAAAGGCGGTGGGCAACCAGTCGGCCATCATTTTCAGCCTGTCCATCATGTTCGCCTTCCTGATTTTGGCAGCCCAGTACGAAAGCTGGTCGTCACCGCTCATCATTATGATGGCTGTGCCGCTGGGCGTGGCCGGGGCGGTGCTCGCCGTCTTCCTGTTCGGGCTTTATGGCGGAAGTCTCATGGAAATGAACATGTACACGCAAATCGGCCTTCTCCTGATGGTGGGGCTTTCCGCGAAAAATGCCATTCTCATTACCGAATTTGCGAAGGAGAAACGCGAACACGGCACGCCGCTCGTGCAATCCGCTTACGAAGCGGGCCAGTTGCGTTTGCGTCCGATTTTTATGACTTCGTTCGCCTTCATTCTCGGCGTGCTGCCGTTGGTCTTGGCCGACGGGGCCGGAGGAAACTCACGAAATGCGATTGGCAACTGCGTGTTCGGCGGCCTGCTCATGGAAACGATGGTCGGCGTTTATGTGACGCCTGTGTTATTCGTGCTGATTCAAGGCATGGCCGAGTTCTTTATGAAACATTTCCGAAAAGCATTGGCAAAAGGCCACGAAAAAGCCAAACGACGCGCCGGTCGACTCGAAGAAGTCGTCATCAGGCATGGCGATTGAAAATGGCGTGAATTTCAAACAAAAGCCGGTCTGGATCGCGGCGTGTTGACGGACAAAGTGTAGGGTGCGTTTTGTTTTTCCTGAAACAGCACCCCTCGACCCTGCGACCGGTGTTTATCCAACGCTGGAGGGCTTGTCGACTTGACGTTTCGGGGCTGTGTAGCAGGAATACGGTCAAACGGCCTGAGTCCGCATGATAATTCCGTCAATGCTTTGCGTTCTTTTTTTTGCCCACTTATTACGCACAGTAACCAATCATGCAGCGAATTGAGATAGAAAATTTCGGGCCGATCAAAGATGTCGCATTCGACATCAAGCCCTACACGATCTTCATCGGCCCGCAGGCTTCGGGGAAGAGCACGATTGCTCGCTGTGTGTATTTTTTTCAAACCATCAATGGGACGCTCTTGTATACACTGAGATTGCTTTATGATGGTTCTCAAAAAGTTACCATAGATCAATTCAAAGAATATCTTGCGTCGAAGTTTGCGGAGCTTTGGGACAGTTCGTTTTTGCAGCAAGAATCGCGTTTGTCATTTTGTTATGATTGTAAGAAGGAGGAGAAGGTCGAGATAAAAATTCGCAACGGTGATATCGAAATCCAATTATCCGACTTGCTACATACGCGGTTTAACGATCTGCACCAAGAAGTATCTTCACAAGCTCAAGATGTTTCGCGCAGAACGCCCTTCACTGATTATCTACGGCAAAAGTTAGCCACGGGTCGATTTGCGCAGGTTAGCAGAGATTTTGATTTCCTCCCGGCAGGTCGCTCGGTTTTTTCGGCGCATAAAAATGAGTTGAATCCACACGGCCCCAAGTTTAACGATGTCTTAACCGTTTCATTTATTGATTCAATCAACATGATTCTTGGCGCATTTGAACGGCTTCCGATTGAAAAACGATTGGGTAACAAGGCTTATACTGGGTATTCGATGGTTTCCGATGGCTCTGTTGAAACGATGGGACAATTTACCGTGCGTGAAAGAGACCAAAAAATCGATGAATTGTCCAGCAAAATCTTGAAAGGCCGGTACATACGCGCAAACGGCAAAGATTACATTCAATTTGGCCTCGGCCCTGGTGATCGCGTTCTTGTTGCGCACTCTTCTTCCGGCCAACAGGAAGCTCTTTGGATACTCTTGTACATTTTGTATACAGAGGTACATGCTTCCGGCAAAACCTTCACCGTCATCGAAGAGCCCGAGGCCCACTTGTTTCCTGAAGCCCAGCGGAACATGATGCTCGCCTTGACGCTGTTTGCCAACAATCCCAACAATCAGCTCATGCTGACCACGCACAGCCCGTACATTTTAACGCCGCTGAACAATTTGCTGCTGGCCCATCAAATTGGTTATAAGAAAAATGAACAAACAGGAGAATATGAATCAACGGCAAAATTTAATGACGTAGCCAAAATTGTCGATCACGATCTCTGGATTGATCCCGAACGCTTTGAGTGTTATTACGTGGAGGATGGGAAGATCGACTCGGTGATGGATCGGGAAGTCAACATGATGAGCTTGCGCAAACTCGACGGCACCTCCTCCGCACTCAATGAAGAATATGACAAACTCTCAGAGTTGGAGGATTTGTCATGAACCGTGCTGATTGGAAAGCGAGCGCATTTACGGAAAACAAACCGGCCAACCGTGAGAGTATAATTGTTTGCAAAGAAAACAAATCGGAATATCGATATGAAAATACATCTCAACATGAAGTCGCAAAGATAAAAATTGACGGCGGATTGATCGGCGATGCAACGACAACTCGATGCGATTACCTTCTTGTCGATTGGGATGGGCATATTGCTGTTTTTATTGAACTGAAAGGCTCGGATGTTTATCATGCAATGGATCAAATCCGTTTGACCATTGACCACGTTAGCCCCTTTCCTCAGGAATTTAACAGCGGCAAAATTTTGGCAAGGATTGTGGCAACGAAAGTTCGAGATTCAGCTCCTGACATTAAAAATACAAGTGAATACAAAAAACTTACAACAAGAATCGTCCGAAATAATGGAAGCTCCGCAAAACCCTTGGGAAAAGAATTGATTCTAACCCACACAGGTGTTTTTTCCGAAACATTAACATTTTGACTTGCATTCTCTCCCCCTCCCCCCAATACCCTACATCTTTTCACAATGGAACTCACGCCTCGCCAAATCGTTTCGGAACTGGACAAACACATCGTCGGTCAAGACGCAGCCAAACGCGCGGTGGCCGTGGCCGTGAGAAATCGCTGGCGGCGACAGCGCGTCGACGAGGCGATGAAAACGGAAATCTCGCCCAAAAACATCATGATGATCGGCCCTACCGGCGTTGGGAAAACCGAAATTGCCCGGCGACTGGCCACGCTCACCGGCGCGCCCTTCATCAAAGTGGAAGCGACCAAATACACCGAAGTCGGTTACTATGGCCGTGACGTGGAAAGCATGGTGCGCGAACTCGTCGAAAATGCCTTGGGCATTGTCCGCTCTGCGGAGCGTGAAAAAGTCAAGGATGAAGCCGCCCGGCGAGCCAATGACCGGCTCGTGGATTTGCTTCTGCCGCCGCCGGCGTCCAACACGGCAGCCACTTTCGACGGTGACGATGAAAAACAAAGCGACGATGAACTCGTTGGTGCGCTGAAGCATGAACGGAACCGAGAAAAAATTCGCAAAATGCTCGAAGCCGGCCAGATGGAAGATAGGACGGTCTCGATTGTCTCAGAAACTCAGGCCGTGCCGATGGTAATGAGTAACATTCCCGGCATGGAATCGATGGAGTTCGATTTTCAGGAAATGTTCGAGAAAATTGCCCCGAAAAGCCGTAACACGCGGGAACTGACCGTGCGAGAAGCGAGGGAATGGCTGATCGAGCAGGAAAGCGACAAGTTGATCAGCAAGGACAAAGTTCAGGCAACGGCGGTGGAACTGGCCGAGAATCTGGGCATTATTTTCATTGACGAAATTGATAAAATTGTGGCCGGCGACAAGCAGCACGGGGCGGACGTGTCGCGGCAAGGCGTGCAGCGCGATTTGTTGCCGATTGTGGAAGGCACGACGATTCAAACGAAATACGGTTACGTCAAAACGGACCACGTTCTGTTCATCGCCGCCGGAGCCTTTCACCGCTCAAAGCCCAACGATCTCATGCCGGAGCTGCAAGGCCGGTTTCCTATTCGTGTGGAACTCAATGATCTGACGAAGGATGATTTCGTCCGCATTTTGACCGAACCGAGCGGTTCCTTGACGAAACAGTACCAAGCACTTTTGCAGACGGAAAACGTCGAACTCGTTTTCGAGCGGGACGGCATTGAAACGCTGGCCGGATATGCCTTTGATGTGAATCAAAAAACGCAGAACATCGGGGCGAGGCGACTGTATACCATCATGGAGCGGCTTCTGGAAGAACTTAGTTTTGAAGCACCGGACATGTCGCAGGGCCGGGTGGCAATCAATGCGGGCTACGTCCGCGAGCGAATTGATGAAGTCAGCAAGGACGAGGATTTGAACCGGTTCATTCTGTAAAGCGGTCTGTGCCATCAGCCTCGGCGACGGCAAAATCGAGCGGAAAATTTTTGATCCCGTGTTTGCATCCGGCTTGGAAATAAGTTAGAATGCCTAGTGGTCCGGCATCCAAGCGCGTGGAATGCCTCTCACAAATTACCCCCTAGGAGAATCGTATGAAAAAACAGTTCGTTGCATCTTTAACTTTACTGGGCATTCTGGCCTGTTCCGCAGCGGCGTTTGCCGCCGATTGGAAGCCCGTTGAAGGCAAGATCATGACCGACTTTGCCAAAGACGTTGACCCGCAAAACCCCTTGCCGGAATACCCGCGGCCTCAAATGGAACGCGATGACTGGTTGAATCTCAATGGCCTATGGGATTATGCGATCCGCGAAAAGGACGCCGCCGCAAGCGATCAGTTTGACGGCAAAATTCTCGTGCCGTACCCGATTGAGTCCGCGCTGTCCGGTGTGGGCAAGCGAGTCGGCCAAGACAAAACGCTCTGGTATCAGCGCACGTTCAGCATTCCTCGTGATGATGATTGGGCAGGCCGGCGCGTCATGCTCCAGTTCGGGGCCGTCGATTGGGACACCACCGTTTTTGTCAACGGCAAAGAAGTCGGCAAGCACGTCGGCGGCTATTCGCCGTTTGGCTTTGATATTACGGACGCCCTGAAAGCGGAAGGCGAACAAACCGTCACGCTCCGCGTTTTCGACCCCACGACAGACGGCATTCAACCTTACGGCAAGCAGCATAATCGTCCGGGCGGCATTTGGTACACGCCGGTCACCGGTATTTGGCAGACCGTCTGGATTGAGCCGGTTCCCGCCACGTCGATTGACAGCATCAAGCTGACCCCCAGCGTTACAAATAGCACGCTGACCATTGAAACCACAATCACCGGCTTGCAGGACGGCGACATGATCGAAGCGGAAGCCACGATTGAAGTCGCCCAAACGCGGGTTCGTGAGCGGACGATGGGGCGTCGCGGTGGCCGCCGCGTTGTGAATAGAGTCAACAACAGGGCAACCGCCGTCGACGTGAAAGCCACGGGAAAGGCAGGCGAGCCGCTTGTTTTGAATATCCCCAATCCGCAACTTTGGACACCGGACACCCCGAATCTGTATGATCTGAACATTTCGATTGTCCGTAACGGCAAAGCTGTTGACACTGTCGATTCCTATTTTGGCATGAGAGAGGTTTCGATTGGAAAAGACAAGAACGGCATTACGCGAATGCTGCTTAACGGCGAGTTCGTTTTCCAGCATGGCCCTCTGGATCAGGGCTGGTGGCCGGACGGACTTTACACCGCTCCGACCGACAAGGCGTTGCGTTATGACGTTGAAATGACCAAGGCTTTCGGCTACAACATGCTCCGCAAGCACGTCAAAACGGAACCGGCCCGGTTCTATTATCACTGCGACCAGCTTGGAATGCTCGTTTGGCAGGACATGCCCAACAGCGGCGGTCACAACAAGCATATTGGCCCCGCTGCGGAGAAGGATGCGGACCGGCCTGCCGAATCGAAGGCCAACTTCGAGATGGAACTTGAAGAAATGATTGCGAAGTTCTACAACTATCCGAGCATTATCGTGTGGGTTCCTTTCAATGAAGGTTGGGGACAATACGACACCAATCGGGTTCTTGAATGGACGAAAAAACTTGACCCGACTCGATTGATCGACGGCCCCAGCGGTTGGAAAGATCGCGGCTATGGCGACATGATCGACATGCACGCTTACCGCGGTCCCGGAATGCCCGCCCTGCAAGAAGGTCGCGCTTCCGTGTTGGGCGAATACGGCGGTCTTGGTCTGCCGATCAAGGATCATACTTGGGTCGAATCCGACAAGAACTGGGGTTATGGCGGCAATCTCAAAGATAGCGACGACTTGCTCCAAACCTACCAGCAGCTCAACGCCAAAATGCACCCGTTGATTGCGAAAGGGCTTTCCGCCGCTGTGTATACGCAAACCACCGACGTGGAAGTCGAGGTCAACGGTCTGATGACTTATGACCGGAAGGTCGTCAAGGTCGACGTTGAAAAGTTCAAAGCGGCCAATGATGCCCTGCGTTTGGCTGTGCCCGAAACCAAGACGCTGGTTCCGACGGCGGCGACCGAAGCTGCTGAATGGTCTTTCACCGCGGAACAGCCTGCCGATGGTTGGGAAAAGGCCGACTTCGACGATTCCGCTTGGAAGAAAGGCCAGTCGGGCTTTGGAACCAAGCAAACGCCGAACACCACGGTAGGCACGGAATGGAACACAAGCGATATTTGGATTCGTCGCTCGTTTGAACTCAAGGCGGAGGATGTGGCCAGCCCGGAGCGTTTGCTGCTCGACCTGTATCACGACGAAGATGCCGAAGTCTTTGTCAACGGCGTGAAAGTGCTTTCGGTCAAGGCTTACATTGCCAATTACACCAACTTCGCGCCTTCGGATTTCAAAGCCTTCAAGCCGGGCAAAAACGTGATCGCCATTCACTGCAAGCAGACCACGGGCGGCCAGTACATTGATGCCGGGGTGATTTTGACCCTGCCGACAAAAGACAACGGCAAGCGTCAGTGGTAAATGCCATGCGCGATAGCGTCAAGTATTGAATCGAGTTTCGTTCGCCGTCGGGCTTGCCCGGCGGCATTTTTTTTGTCAGAAATTCTCCCAAACACGCCACTAAGATACAGTCAAGTCCATGCAGGCCGAAATGACGGCATGGCCTACGCGAGAGCGGCGGAAAACACGCATCTGTTTTGGTACACTGTTGCTTACGGAGAAATTCATCATGCAAGACGAGCGACTGCTCCCGCCGTGGGGCCATTTGATCCACCGAAGTTTGGAGGGCGACCGGGAGGCTTTCGGGCAGATCGTGCGACAATATCAAGGCTTGGTCAGCGGTGTGACCTTTGGCCTGACAGGCGATTACCACCAAAGTGAAGACTTGGCTCAAGAAACGTTCATCGTGGCATGGAAAAGTCTGGGCGAACTGCGCGACCCGCAAAAGTTGCCGCACTGGCTCTGCGGCATCGCGCGCAACTTGACGCGAAATCTGGCGAAAAATGATCGCAGCCGCCACGCAACGGCTCGGACGCTATCCCGGAATCTATCGCAGGATACGGAAAATATCGAAAATCTGGCGGCCACGGCGGACACGCCGCTTGACCATGCCATTCGGGCGGAACGGAACCGCCTTGTCGTCGAGGCCTTGCAAAAAATCCCGGAAAAATACCGCCTGCCGCTGGTTTTGAACATTCGGAGCGGCATGACAACGGCGGAAATCGCGCGGTTGCTCGAAATTTCCGAGAGCACGTTTTATCAACGTCTTTCCCGTGCGAAAAAATTTCTCCGCATCGAGCTGGAACACCAAGTCGAACACGCCATTCGCGCCACCGGGCCGGGCGAGTTCTTTTCCCTGTCTGTCCTGGCGGCCTTGCCGGTACTGGCCTCAAACGCCGGTTGCAAGGCCATGCTCGTCTCCGCATCCGCCGCCTCCGTATCGGCGACGACTGCGTCAAACGAAGTCGTCTCGACCGGCGTCGGCACGACATTTTCCTTCGTCGTCCCTTTCGGTACGGCCTTTGCCGTCGTCTTCAGAATCGCGCTGGGGCTTTCCGTCTGGCTTTTGCTTGCCGTGGGTGCTTTACCGGGCATTTGGTATTCCGTGCGAAACGCCCCCACGCTCCGCGCACGCCGCTATCTCGTCCGTAGCAGTTTGCGTGCTCATTGCTTGTTCTTTGTTGTGGCGACCCCCGTTTTTTGGGTTGTGTCTGTCGCCCCGGCATCGATCAACGTCACCAACATGCCACGATTCCTGTTCGTATTATTGGCATTCGGGCATGCCACGGTGGCGTCCATCGCTTTGGCGGTCTTGATCGCCGTTTGTGCGGTCTGCATGTTGTGCTTTTCACCCTTCACATACCGCCGCCTTATCCGGGAAGACACGGGCCTGCAAGCACCGAAAACCGCAATTTTGCTCGAAGACGGCTTCTTATCGTACAAAAGGCTTTGTCGCTCCGTAATGGTCATGGGAATGTTCATGGTCGTTTTGTACGGCATGGTCGTTACCGTGGCCGCCTCCAGACTTCTCAACGATTACAATCAATGGAATCTTGCCTTTGCGGAAAACAGTTTTACGACGGCCTGGGAATCCTTTTTCGGCTATGGAGGCACGCTTTACGCCCTGGTCGGTCTCGTGTTTCTGTCCGCTTTTTTCGGATTGCATCGGGGATTCCTGAAGATGGTCAAAGACGAGGAAGCGTCCGAGGCCTCTCCTCCGATTGTCGACGCAAAAACTCCGTTCCGAACACGCTGGTTTCTCGAATGGACGGTCGGTTTCGGCGTTTTTCTCGCCGCTTGTCTCGTTGTCGGTCTTTATCCTTGGAACATCTCCTTCAGAGTGCTCATTCCGCATTCGCCGTACTTGCTTTTGGGCTACGTTCTGTTTCTGACGATCTTGTCATCCGGCATTGCGGCGTTCAATGTTCGGTTTCCGTACTTTCGCTGGCTCGCCAATAGCATGGCCATCGTCGCCTTCTTTTTCGCTTCAAGTTTTTACAATCGTTTCGCCGTCACGCTCGAATGGAGCCGTTCAGGCCGCTACCCCTTCACGACCTTTTTCGATACCGCCGCAAGCTGGCCCGTCATTCTGGGCGGCATGATACTGGCCTTCTTCTTACTGTATGCACTGGTCGCAACACTGGTGCTCGGAGGACTTTTTCTGCACCAAAATATCCGGCGTAGCGTCGGCTTTTTCAAGATCAAAACGCTGTGCGCCATTTATGGAGCGGGCATGATCGTGACGCTCCTTTGCGCGGCGTTGTTTCATTCCCACCTCAAAGCGGAGTATTTCGTCTGTCACATTCTGGCTCGCAAAGGAGCTGACGCGAGTGTCGAACTAGCGGAAAGACTGCTGGGCCTCGCCGACGCTATGGTGAAATCGACGCCTCAAGACCGGCACATGAACGCCTTTGCGCTCTCGCAGCGGGCGGAAATGTTACTACGAACGGGACGATATGACGAGGCCATCGCCGATTTTGATGAAATCATACGACGCGACAATCACGGCGTCGACGAAGCGACGAAACGTCATTTCACCGCATATTATCATTACCAACGTGGCCTGGCACGGTTGATGAAACAAGATTACGAAGCGGCCCTCGTCGATTTCGAGCAAGCAAGAAACGTTTTGCTGGCGGATTATAGGGTCATTTATCACAGTGGCCTCGCAAACGAAAGACTGGGCAGGACGGCACAGGCCGTAGCCGATTATACGAAAGTGATCGACTCGCTGAACGGTTATGCCAAGCCGCCGGCGTTGATCTCGGTTGCACCCCGGCAGAGAGGCGATACAATAAAGTCCGTCGATCTTAACGGCCTCGTGGGCTACGAAATCCCGCTCCCGCAGTTGGAAAGGATTCGAGATGACCTCCAAATAAAAAGATGATTTTCGAGCACGCATGTTCTTCCCGAAAGACCAACTCAAGCCCGCCGTCATCCTCTTCTACGTCACCGTGGCGGCCTCGATCTGGAAATACTTTTCATTTACAAATCTCGACGTTGATACGGATTTCTGGCTGGGCGAGCACAAGACCGTCGCGGCCTTCGTGCTGTTCGCTTTGATTCCGATGGCCATCGTGAAATTCGGTTTCCGGGAACGCCTGGCCGATTACGGGCTGCAGTTCGGTGTACTGAGGTTCACGCTGCGCTCGTTTTTGGTCATGGCTCCGGTGGCTGCCACGATTGGATATTGGACGGGTTTCCAGCCGGAATTTTTCGACGTTTACCCTCTGAACGAAACGTTGCGGCCACAAAACACCGGCGCGATGCGGGCAGGCCTTGACCGTTTCGCCGTCCACGCCGTGCTCTACATCGGCTATTATTTCGGCTGGGAATTTTTGTTTCGCGGTTTTATGCAGCACGGTCTTGCCAAACGCTGCGGTTTGTCGACGGCGATTCTCGTGCAAACGCTGGCCTCGACCATGCTGCATTACGGTCAACCCGGCACGGAGGTTTTCGGTTCCCTCGCGGCCGGTTTGGTCTGGGGTTTTCTGGCCGTGAGAACCAAGTCGATTCTTTCCGGTTTCGGCCAACATGCGCTGCTCGGCGTCGTTCTCGACTGGACGTTGATTTACGGCAGGGCGTAACGCTGTACTTTTCTGCGCGAATTTTGTAAAATGGCCGTGTTTGGCCCGCTGCGCAGGCGTATCCCGATTCCCGAATTTTGACTTCCGACTTCTCTCCTCCGATGTCCTTTCTTCAATCGATGACCGACCCGCTTCAGATTATTTACTTCGTCAGTGCCGTCTTCGGCTGCACCATGATGATTTTGCAGCTGCTGCTCTTGACATTGGGACTCGGCGGCGATGATGTGGATTTTGACAGCGACTCCGGCGTGGGAGGAGATGCAGGAGCCGGTGAGGATGCAGGCACGAATGCCACGGCACATGACTCGTCGGCAGACATTTTCAAAGTGCTGTCGATTCGCACCGTCATTGCGGCCCTCGCCTTCTTTGGGCTGGGCGGGCTGATCGGATTATCCGCCACCGGGAGCAAGGCCATTTCGGTGATTTTTGCCCTCGGATTCGGAATTATCGCCATGTATGTCGTCTATTATCTCTATTTGTCGATTGCGAGATTAAAATCAGACGGCTCGATCTCCGCCCGAACGCTGGTAGGCTGTCAGGGCGATGTTTACGTGAAGATACCGGCCCACGGCGAAGGTGTCGGCAAAGTGCTGGTCACGCAGCAGGAGCGGACGATGGAATACGAGGCGATCACGACAGGCGTGGAACTGAAATCCGGCACGCCGATCATCGTCGTGCGAATTTTGTCGCCGACCACGGTGGAAGTGAAGGCAGCAAGCGAGGTACTGCTATGAGAAGAAGCTCTGCTGGCCGTCGAAGGGGCGTGTTGCCTCGCCTTCACCTCCCACCCCCCAACCGCGTGACCATTGGCGATTTGAGTTTGACTTGGGCGACAAGCCTGCCTTCCGCCGCTTCGATGGCCTTGGCGTGGAAACTGGAAATCATGCCGCAACCGATAATGCCGAATTTTTTTGTCATGGGATTTTGATCTCGTGTTGATGGCTGGCGACCGCCTGAAGGCGAGAATTATAACGCAATAAGAAGAGTTATGCCATACCGAGGTCACAAACAATCGTCAACATCTTTTCCGCATTAGACTTGCGACAAATTGCCAAAGGTTTTGAAAAGTTTTTCACAAAAGATAATTTTCTTCACAGAGAACATTTGATTTTTGTTCTGTGAAGTGCCATAATCAACCGATGTAGGTAAATTGTTTCCATATTCTTTAGTCCAGAAGAGAATGAACATGAAAATTTCAACCAATGCTTTGTGCGTGCTGTTTATGGTGCTGGGAGTCGGATTCGCGTTTGCAGGGTATGGCGTGTGTACGATACCGGGACCTCTCACAGAGATGCAGCAGGAGTTTACATTTTACCCATCCGGCCGCCCCCAAACTTCTTCGATCGAAGTATCCACTTGGTATTATGATGGATATTGCGCGGGCACGGAAGGTGGATGTCATACATTTACCGATCCTGAAGCGACAAAATTGCATTTCAAATCGGATAAATGGTACTATAACGATACAGATGACGATGGCTCCAGACTTTGGGATTCGGTGGAGGTAGAAACCAAAACTTTCGGTTTGACCTTGTGCGGTCAAGGCGACGAGCCGATCATTGCCCGATAATGTCGCCACGACTCTTGCACATCAGCTCACGAGGTTCCGATATGAAACATTTTATCATTTTTGCCCTGTTGTTTGCGTACCCGCATATCCTGTGTGCAGGCGAAACGGAAATGGCGTTATTCCTTTCCGCCTGCCAAAACTCTGCGGAAAATCATACCCTTTTCCGCTCAGCGTCTGCCGATTTTGAAGAGCACCACTCTCAAGAAGGTGGTCCAGAAGAAGAGACGGAAAGACGTATCAAACATCACATGCCAAAAAACTCCAAAATTTCTCCCGAAGAACGCAGGAAAATTCAAGCGTTCCTCGGACGCGCTTTCGGCAAGAGCGAAAAACAGCAACGCTGGAAGATGCTTTTTTCCAATTCCGTTGACGGCGGCAAACTCCACTACTCCTCTGAAACATTTGATGTGGAGCGCAATGTCTGGTCTTTCGACAGTTACAATATCGTTCACGGTAATGGCCGGACAGGCGGCATGCATGTCGTGCTCTTGCCGAAAACGGAGACCGTAGTCGAGGACATTCCTCATATTCCTTTTATGTTTCAGCATTTTGGTCGGCTTCCGGATTCATTCCTTGCGAGGCGGCTTCGCGTGACGTTGCTTCAGCATTCTGATGCAAAAAGGTTCAAGTTTTCCGATGAAGGCCAGCAAGCCGTCGAAGACAAAATGCAAGAGTTGGGGTTGCAGTTCGTCTTGGCCGGGACAGCCAAGTACGATGACGGTCAAAAAGCCACCGTCTTGGAAATCCGCAAAGGCGAGAGCGTCGTCGAACGCTACTGGATCGATGAAAATCGTGGGTTTATCTGCCCTTTGGTGCAATGCTTCGACGATCAAGGGAAAATGAAACGAGAACGCAAGTCCGGCAAGTTTTTTCTGCACGAGCCATCCGGTCTGTGGTATCCTGAAATTTTTGAAGAAAAGAATACGATGAGTCCCATTATCGGAGCGACGACCCGCAAATTCGTTCTGGACAAGTCTACATTCCAACTCAACCAGCCGGTTTCCGACAAGGTGTTTTCGTTAGACATCCCCGAAAAAATGAGCGTTTACGATGCGCGTAACGGCAAGAAACGCACCATGAAATACATCGCCATGGAACCGGGCACGCTCTCCCTGAGCCGCGGGGGGCTTGACCTCGAAAAAATGGATTGGCTCTGGCGGGAAGGTGATATACCTTACAAAAAGCCTTCCGCCGCCGCGCAGTGGACTCGCTTCGCCCTCATGGCCTTGGGCATTATCTTTATCGTAACGGCACTCATCATGCAATACCAACGACGCAAGGAGCAAAAAGCATGAGCCGCCTCGTTCTATTTTCGTTCCTATTCTTGTTTTTGAACGGCTGCGGTCAAGGCGAAAAAGATTCGGGCGAAATCGGAGTGCAATTGACGCCGGCTGTACTGGATTTCGGCAGAGTCCGCGCCGAATCGGGGCCGATTGAACTGAGCTTTTGTATCAAAAACAAGGGTGCGAGGCCGCTGACCATCGAAAAAATTCTTCCCAGCTGCGGTTGCACTCTGTGCGATCTGCCTTCGGACACGATTCCGCCCATGATTCTGTTACAGCAGGTATTCATGTTTTTCTAGACGGGCGCAGCGGCGATTTCAATCAGGACATTTGGATCAAAATCGCGGGCGAAAAAACGTTTCGTTATCTTCCGATACGAGGCCATATCGATGACGACCTTTCTTTCTCCGGTCAAACGGTCCGTTGCACGGCGGACAAAACAAGCCGCGTCGCCAAAACGCC
>QMCD01001066.1_pt1 | contig 42939 bp, 41 predicted proteins | sample 1821841 | NCBI WGS metagenome assembly QMCD01 (sample SAMN01991225, study PRJNA193472) | Termite gut metagenome, whole genome shotgun sequencing project. | isolation source: worker | host: Macrotermes natalensis
TGTTTTTTGAACCTTTCACGATACACATGCTATCTAAGTAACTGGGACCGCCTTCCGCCGGGAAAAAGAATTTCACATCTTTTCTCTGATCTTCCGTTAATTCCTCATATACAACTTCAGCGTAGCATTGAACAACCCAGAACTTGCCGTTGGCAAAGCCTTCCCCAAAAGCCCCCGCATCAAACATTGCAAGGTTGGGCTTCCATTGATTGATAATAAAATTGTTTTTCTGGAAAGAGGTTTCTTGTATTTAAGATATTCTTGTTCGTTTACCTTATTTGTATCTGACTTTATAACAATTCTTCCTTGTACTAAGTTATTTCCATTTATAAAGAAATATTCGCCATTGCTATCGTATTGGGGGGTTCCATGAAGGCCGTCTCCAATAATAGTTGTAATTTCTCCCAATTTATATTCTTTCCACTCTTCCATACTTATGCATTATTTAATCGTGCAATCATTGAATTATAATGTACAGAATCTACATGCTGGATTAAATCCAATACTTGGGGAACGATTTTATCAGCCTCACCAAAAACATTATCATTGAAACCATTTATTGATGCGCCATTATCAACCTTATGAGAATAGTGGTTTACAAACTTGCGCACTTTTGATAAGTCATTGAATCCTGTTATTTCATCAAAACACTTTTCTAATTTTTTCCGACCATATTTGAAAGATAGAAAACTTTCCAATAATTGTCGACAGATATTGGCTATCGTATGAGTTGTTATATAATCTAATTGCGGATTATCACAAAACTTCTTTACTTCTGAAAATAACAGGTGGTATTCCGAATCAAACTGAGATAATATATTATCGGCATTTTCTATATTTCCATTTCGTATATCGTTAACTAATTGTGGTTTAATAAGGTATATGCAAAACAAATTTATAGTTTTGTTGTTGGCATCTTTTCCTGTCTTGCTTTTAATCCACTCTTTTTGTAATGTAAAGAAATGAAAATTATGGGTGAGGACGAAAAGTTGAAGTGCATTCTCACATTCGTTCTTAATGAAGAAATTGGCATGAAATAAATGGTTAGAATCAAAACTCGAAATGGGGTCGTCAATTACAACAATTGTATTTTCAATTTTATTTCCATCTTCTTTGAGCTTGGCAATAAAGTATACTAAAGCAATGGCAGAGCGCTCTCCTTCGCTTAAACTACGGCATTTAGCCTCTTCGCTATTGTTTCGTTTTACTAAATACCCACCATCATTTCTACGCTCTAAACTTAAATCATTTCTTCCAAGAAATTTCCAAAGTTTGTCATTGAACTCACTTGCTCCAATCACCTCGTTAGATAGATTGTCCTTTAATTGCTTAATATCAATTTCTAACTGTTTTATATTCTCATTAAGGGCTGTTTGCTCTGTTTGGAATTTACTTATTTGCTCTAACTTCTTGAAATAATCGAATGTCGTAACCTCTTCTGATACATAATGTAATTCCAGTTTGTATTTACTGTCTTTTACAGCTTCTTCCAAACCTAAAAATTTCTTATTATGATTGTCTATGTATCCCAAAATATCGGAATAGGCTTTTTCGTATTCATCAATCTCTGGCTTGTTAATACCATTAATTGTTTTTTGAGGTATCTCAAAAGGATTATTCTGTTTTTCTTCCAATACTTTTTTCCATTCCTCTATTTTGGTATTTATGGAAGATATTATTTGGTGATAATTTTCAAGTGCTTTTTTATAGCCAGCTTGAAATTCTTCATACAATAATGTTTCGTGGGGAAATTCTGTCTTAATTTTATTTTCTTCAATCCACTCAATTCCTTTGAATAGAGCTTCTTTCAGCTTTTCAAATTCATCACTGAAGTGTTTATTCAAATCTGCAATTCTATTTTCAGGAAGCGGTTGTCCGCAGAATTCACAAATGGTTGAATCTTTCGTATGAATACTGTTATCTAATCCCGCATATACCCAATTTGCAATAGTTGGATTCTCTCTTAACCGCTCAATTGCTTTCGTTGCTATAGTCGTTGTCTGTAGTTGTTTAACTCTTTCGGATATTTTTTCAAGAATAGATGTGTCATACTTATGCATTAAACTATCATCGATTTTTGTTTTATCCTGAGGTTTAATGCTTTTAGATAAATGCTCTATTTCAGAAACGGATAAGGTGTTTTTCTTTGCCTTTATTGAAGCTTCATTTTGAGTAATGAAAGAAGATAATTTTGTTTTATCATAATTCAGCAAACGACTATCTTCTATCTCTATTACTTTAAAATTTGCTTTTATGCTTTTCGCAGCATCAGAAAGGAATTTATCATTAAGGACAATCAAACCTTTGACTTTTTTATCCTCCGGATTTCCATTCAGTTCAATATCAATCTCCTTATTCTTGCTTTTTTTAGTTTTTAATTCGGCTTCTTTCTGTTCTAACGCCTTTTTATCATTTCCCTGTTCTTCAGATATATATATAATCCCTTTTATTCTGTCATTTGGTGTAAAGACATTTCTTTCAACAAAATTTTTGTTGAAAACACGAACATTTAATGTATTAGTTGATACATTATTTTGAGATACCTGTCCCTCATCTGCTTCGATATTCCATTCAGAGGTTGTATGTTCATGCGATTGCTCTTTTCTTTCTATGCATTCAAATAAAGAAGAAAGCGTTGATTTTCCACTACCATTCCATCCATAAAAAAGATTATATTGGTTGAATTCAGCTAAACTTGCATCATGAGAATAGTTTTGGAATATTCCAAAACTTTTTAGTTTAGAAATTTGCTTAATCATAATATTATTTTGTTTAGATTATTGGCAATAATTTCATTTAACGTTATTCATTCACCGATTCTAGTTGTTCCACTTCAATAATATTTGTTTTTATTCTTTATATTCCTTACCATTCCTCCACATCTCATTTCTTTGGAAGTTTTTTCGTTGTTTTATCAATCAATTTTGTAACCTCACGAAAATGATTATCTCCCTCTACATCAAACTTTATTTTAACACGTCGTTCTATATCTTCAGCACTTGGTAAGGTATCTATAAATTCAGCGGGGACAAAGTCGGAAAGTTTATATTCACTCACCCCAATGGGTTTATTGATATCTTTAAGCGCATATTCAGCGGTCAGTTTGTCTCTCGTTTTGCAAAGCATAATACCTATAGAAGGATTATCTGTTTCGTGTTTCAACATGTCGTCCACGGCAGAGAGATAAAAGTTAAGTTTTCCCGCATATTCCGGTTTGAATTCGGTATTTTTCAATTCAATAACTACATAACAGCGAAGTTTTGTGTTGTAAAACAACAAGTCGATATAGTAATCTTTCTCGCTAATTTCTAAGTGGTATTGATTGCCCACAAACGCAAAGCCAACTCCAAGTTCTAAAATGGTTTTAGCGACATTTGCTACTAATTCATTTTCAATTTGTCGCTCAATGATTCCTTTACGTTTTTCAACAAAGTCGAAAACGTATGGATTTTTAAGCGTTTCTTGTGCTAATTCGCTAAATGGGGACGGCAATATTTCATGATAATTTGTCGTTTTTTCCGCAATTGCTTGACGATAGTAAAGTTTCGTTTCTATCTGGTGTGTCAAAACAACATTATTCCAACCATTTTCAAGATTCTTCTCAATATACCATTCACGCACCGCTTCGTCTTTGACCTTCGACATCAATGTCAAATTATTCCTCCATGGTAAAAGTGCAACACTCTGTTGCACTTTTTGAAAATCAGGATAAAGTTCGGCAAATTTACGCATATATTTCAAGTTACGCTCCGAAAATCCTTGAATTTCAGGAAATTCAAGGATTATATCGCGCGACAGGTTTTCCACGAACTTTGTACCGTATTTTGTATTGTCAATGATAATTTTCCCGATACTCCAATAGAGTTCCATCAATTCCTTATTCGCCCCTAAAACCGCTTTATATTGTGCTGTTTTTATGCGGGATTTAATCTCTTCTAAAATGGAAAAATATTCGTTATTGTTTATCAACATATTATTTCTCTTTAATTTTAGCCAAATTTTCCGCAATAATCTTATTCAACCTTGCTTCCTCTTTCAACTGTTCTTCCAATTCCGCTTTCAATACGGTAAACCGTTCACTGAAATTAAAATCATCTTCCTCATCGGGTAACCCCACATAACGCCCCGGAGTAAGCACATAATCCAATTCCTTTACTCTTTCAACAGGGACAGAGGCGCAAAAGCCGGCGATGTCTTTATATTCTCCGTCGGGATTACGCCAATTGTGGTAGGTGCCGGAAATTTTTGCAATATCATTATCTTTCGGATTTTCCGAAGCATTTGAAAGTTCACGTGTACGGCGGTTAATCAGGTGCCCCAAGTTGCGGGCATCAATAAACAGTATTTCTCCGCTTCGGTTGCGGAATTTTCCGTTGGTGCGGTTCCGACTTAAAAACCAAAGCGCTGCCGGAATTTGCGTATTGAGAAATAACTTGGCGGGAAGATTGACGATACAGTCTATCACTCCCGCTTCAATTAAGGCTTTACGTATCTCTCCTTCGCCGGAGATTTTAGAGGTCAAGGCTCCTTTTGCCAATACGACTCCGGCTTGTCCGTTTGGTGAAAGATGGTATATAAAATGTTGTAACCAGGCAAAATTGGCATTTCCGACAGGAGGCACACCATATTGCCAACGCCCGTCCTTACGAAGTAAATCGCCTCCCCAATCGCTTACATTAAAAGGCGGATTAGCAATAATATAATCGGCTTTTAAATCTTTGTGGGCATCATTCAGAAAAGAGCCTTCGTTGTTCCATTTTACCTGTGAACTGTCGATTCCACGAATAGCGAGATTCATTTTACACAACCGCCAGGTAGTCTGGTTGCTTTCCTGTCCATAGATAGAGATGTCGTTCACCCGCCCCTGATGTTCTTTTACAAACTTTTCGGAATGAACAAACATTCCGCCTGAACCACAACAAGGGTCAAATACACGGCCTTTATAGGGTTCAAGCATTTCGACCAACAATTCCACAACACTGCGGGGAGTATAGAATTGTCCGCCTTTTTTGCCTTCGGCAAGTGCAAATTCTCCGAGAAAATATTCAAATACATGCCCCAATATATCCGCACTGCGGGCTTTAGCATCGCCCAATGCTATGTTTCCAATCAGGTCGATTAATTCCCCTAAACTGGTAGGGTCAAGATTTGGACGGGCAAAAGCTTTAGGAAGTACTCCTTTCAATGAACTATTCTCTTTTTCAAGGGCATCCATCGCTGCATCAACGGTTTTTCCGATAGTGGGTTGTTTTGCCTGCGATTTCAAATGTTCCCAACGGGCTTCCTTGGGAACGAAGAATACATTTTCAGCCTTGTACTCGTCAATATCTTCCGGATCAGCTCCATTGGGTTCTTCTGCTTTCAATTTTGTATATAGCTCTTCAAAAGCATCGGAAATATATTTCAAAAAGATAAGTCCCAACGCTATGTGCTTATATTCAGCGGCATCAATGTTTTTTCGCAACTTATCTGCCGTTTTCCAAAGCTGTTTTTCCAAGGGTTCTTCTGCTACCGCTCCGTTCTTTTTTGCCATATTATCTGTTTTCTTTTGTGTTTCCCACTAACAAATCCTTCACACAGTAGTATCTCTGTAATCTAATATAGCGTCTCCTAATAGTTGACAGCAATTCCAAGCAATTACAGGGTACGTTTTGCAAATATAATGAAAACTGTGGCGTATAACGATGTAAGTCTCAATTTTATGTTCAGATTAGAAATTATGAATCATAATTATTCAAATGTTTCCGCTCAAATTCACCGGTTAAGTCCATCACTTTTTGATGTATCATCACCAATTCCAGAGTCGCTTTCTCTAATCTGTAGAGGAAAGTAAGCGCTTTTTTCTCTGAAAAAGTACTCTTTAAATGCTTTGTTATCTGGTTATAATTTACTCCAATTGACCGGAATTGCGAGTGAAAAGTAGTCAGCCGCATGTAGTAATCCATTGCCGCCTTGTCAATTTTCACATACCTGATTTCACGTTTAAACAGGCAGTTTTTGATAAATCTCGCTTTGTTCTTCCAACCCGTTTTATCCAACATCGCAAGGAAGCGGGCATTGTCCGCATCATTCAGCTTAATAAAATACCGGTGCCTGCAAGGGTCTTTTTTCGGCGGGCGACCGCCTTTGTTGTAAAATCTATTTCCTGTTTCCATTATCCAAATTTTGATCCGATTGCTATAAAGAAATAACGACTCCGGAGTTATTTTCTCCCGGAGGGCAAGTTAGGTTTTGGGGTGCCGGAATCATTTTGGGCAGCCCAAAACACAACTTGCCGTTGTCCGGCGACAACAAAATTTCATACTCAACCATCTTCACCCTCCGGCGCTGTCTTGTGCATATATTCCATCCATCCTGTCCATTCTATCCGTCCGATTCATCAGACTTATCCGATCCTTCCCCGCCACGCTGCCCCACCTTGTTGAATGCCGCAAGGAATTTGTCGGCTTCCTCCTGCCGCTTTTGTTCCAACAGTTCTCTATACTCCTCAAAATGATGGGAGAGGATAGCATCTGCCAGAGAGGAGGTTGTCGTGTAGTATTGACTGCGGAACAGTCCGGCTATAATTCTCAGCCTGTGATGCGTTTCCGGTGTGACATACACGGCGTACCGCTCCCGTATCCGCTTCTCCTGACAATAGGTGGCAACGTATTCCTCGATGGATGGTTGTTTTTGATTCTTTTTTGTTCTCATTCTTGGCATCTGTTTATGGTTCAACATAGGTACCGGTTTTGATGTCGCTACAAAGTTCCAAACCGGCACCATCTTTTAACTCCGTATTGATTTCGGAATTGATTTCGGAATTGATTCCAAAACAAATTCTTCTACTTAACGTCAATTTGTGTATCCATATTTGTTCCACTACTGAACGCTGGATGTATTCCTGTACTGAAATCAATTCCGAAGGCAAAGAAAGAACGAATAATCCGTATGGGAATTGAACAGGATTTATATGGATGATTCTGCTGTATCTTTCTGCTTCGGCCTCTTTCCGCCGATGCAAACTTCACCGTTTTGCACACCGGATCCGTATGTTCCGGCTACAATATGCCATTGAACCCAAGCGTTTTTCGTCCACCGGAGCAATTTGAGGAAACATGTCGTCAGTCATACCTCTATTCCTTGTGGTATGGATTATTCCCTTTTATTTCGTGCTCGGGAAGAGAAACAACTCCGAAAAATCGGCTAATCCATATCAAACCGGTGACAACCTGCACCACCGGATTTAAAAGCCATTGCAGAACGGTTTTTTCTCTCTTACTTGCACGGTGGAAAGAGAAATAACGACAGGAAAACAATACTAACCTATAAACTATCAGGACAATGGAAATCGTAACGATGGATGCAAACACATTGGAAGCAATGCTGTCAACGTTTGAAAACTTCACAAAGCGAATGGAGCACCTTTGCCGCCGGCACGGCGACAGGGAGATGAGCGAGTGGCTCGACAATCAGGACGTTTGCCAGCTTCTGAACATCTCCCCAAGAACCCTGCAAACATTCCGGGACAACGGAACACTTGCCTACATCCAAATCTGCCACAAAATATGGTACAAGCCGCAGGATGTGGAACGGATGCTACCGGTAGTAGAAGAAAAACGCAAACAGGCAAAATACAAAGGGAAACAGCTATAAAAAGCGAATGACATCTTAAACAACAAAGTCTATGGGTAATCAATTGGTCACACGGGAAAACAACGAACGGGTACAATCCTTTTTTCTTTCATTGGAGCGGCTTTCTGCCTCTTTGGAACGCCTGTTTACAGGACGAAAACCAACACTGAACGGAGAGAGTTTTTACACGGACGAAGAATTATCAAAGAAACTGAAACTGAGCCGGAGGAGTTTACAGGAGTACCGCAACGAGGGGCGCATCCCCTATATCAAATTAGGCGGTAAAATCCTTTACCGGGCATCCGACATCGAAAAATGGCTGGAAGAGGGATACCGGGAGGTATTCAGGTAGCAGGAGAGTAGACAGCGACCTCTTTTCCTTTACCCTTCAAAAGTTATTCCCGTCCTGACAGGTTATTCCCGCAGGCTTCCGCCCTTTTCAGGCAGCAGGGAAGCCGTAAGCTGGAAATAACCGGAACGGACGGGAATAACTTTTGTCCATTCAATTTAAACGGCAGGTCTTTACTAGGAGAGCGTGTCATCGTTATTGAGGTACAACAAAAGGAAAAGTGTTCCGCTTGGAGGAGATTATATTATTGGAGGCTGATATTATCTTCAATCCGATAATTTTCCAATACCGTTTTCACATTCTGCATATCCCGCATGATACTTGAATCCAATACACGCGCATAGTGTTTCGTTATGCTCGTATCCGCATGGCCTAACATCTTGGCGACATTCTCCATACTCACACCGTTGGCCAAGCAGACAGATGTGGCATAGGTATGCCTGGCCATGTGTGTTTTCAGCCTCTTGGTAATTCCACATAAATCAGCGACTTCCTTCAAATAAGCATTCATTTTTTGATTACTCGGAACAGGAAATAATTTGCCACTCTTTATACAATCAGGATGGTTCCGGTATTTCTCAATCAACTTGACAGGCAGAGGAAGCAAGGGGATATTACACATGTTTTTGGTCTTTTGCCGGGCTTTTCGGATCCACATCTCTCCATGTTGTCCCCGGACAAGATGTTCTTCGGATAATTGTGACACATCGCTGAAAGCCAAGCCTGTAAAAATGCAAAAAGCAAAGACATCCCTGATCTGTTCTATACGGGGGATCGTAATTTCTTTAGCTACAATCGTCTGTATCTCTTCCATCGTCAGAAATTCGGGATGAGTTTCTTCGTGTTTGAATTTTGTACCCACAAACGGACTTTTCTTAATCCAGTCGTTCTCTAAGGCTATGCGGATTATTTTTTTAACATTCTTCAAACGGGTAATGGTTGCATTTTGTGCACAGCCCTTTTCTACCTTCAGGAATACTTCAAAATCCTGAATAAAAGACGGGGTAATTTCATTTAAACGGATATCGGAAATTTTATACATCTTCTGCATAAATTCCCCCAGATAACGGGCCGTCGTTTCATAACGCTGTACTGTTTTGTCCACAAAATCCTTACCGATAAGCTGTTTACATTGGGCATTATGTTCTGAAAACAGTTGCAGGAGAGTCTTCTGACTTTCGTCATGACCATTGTAAATACTTCTGATCCGGTCGGCCGTGATAGTCTTTCCGCTCTCTTCCAGCTCCCGGTAGATTTGGTACAACTTTGCCCGGATAGAATCAATATAGCAGTTTAGTTCTTCGACCATACGTCCTTTTCCCTTGCCACATTCCTTTGCCTGATTCCATTGCTCTGCCGGAATGCTGCGTTTAATCAGGATATCACACATCCTGCGGTCGACAGTAATACGCATACAAATCGGAGCTTCCCCGTTTTTCAATAGTTTCCCTTTCCGAAGAAAGAACAGAACTTTAAATGTTTTTCTTACCATTTTACATAGATTTTCAGGTTACAAACTTACTTGTTCCCTTTCAGATTAAAACCATGCAAAACACAGTGAATCAGTACATAAAAACCAGATTAGTGGGACTTTTTTCGTGGGATCAAAAGTCCCACGATTTAGCCACGGAAAAGGTGCATTAAATCGCTCTTTTTTACATTTTGACTTGAAATAAAAAACCCTGAAACTCAGTGAATTTCAGGGACTTGCTTCGTTTTTACAAATTTCTCCGTGATCCGCCCGGGGCTCGAACCCGGGACCCCAACATTAAAAGTGTTGTGCTCTACCAGCTGAGCTAGCGAATCCCTTTGTTTGCGGGTGCAAAGATAAGGTGATTTATGGATTCTGCAAATTTATTGCCGTATTTTATTTCTCTTTTTTTATGCTGTCGGGAAAGCGCGGAAAAGAACCGGGAAAAGCAGTGGCTACGGGCTTGTTTCGTCTGCTGAAAAAGAGAGGGTTTCGATTTGTCCGAGGCGCTCCCGGAGGCGCTCTGCGTATTTCCGGCGAACAGAGAGGTGCATCTCGCATACCGTTTCGAAGGTGCGGGACAATACCGTGGGCGCTTCCTCCTTGACTACTTTCATCACATCGTTCATCACCGGATAGCCGAAACGGATGTGCAAGACCTCCTCCACCGTCTTCTCTACAATCACCGCAGCCGCCAAAGCATCGGCCGTAGCCGCCCGGTATGCATGGATCAGGCCCGGAACGCCCAATTTGGTGCCTCCGAAATAGCGCACCACCACCACCAGTACATCGGTAACATCGTAAGAAAGCAGCTGCCCCAGGATCGGTTTCCCGGCAGACGAAGAGGGTTCTCCGTCGTCATTGGCGCGGAATCTTTTTTTATCCGCGCCGAGCATGTAGGCATAACAGTGATGGCGGGCATCGTAGTATTCCGTCCGGAGAGCGGCCAAAATCTCCCGGATAGACTCCTCATCGGAAACCGGATAGGCAAAAGCCATAAATTTGCTCCCTTTCTCCTTGTATACACCTTCCGAAGCACTCTCTATGGTCCGGTAAAGATCCTCCACGCTAAGCGTCTGTTTAAATGATGTGATTTTCGGTTTTTTGCACCTCTTTCCGGCGAGCAGGAGGTACTACTTTCTGCTGTACAGCAGCGTATGGATCTCTTCCACCTGCATACGGAACGATTTGTCCGTATCCAGCAGGTCCGATACTGCTTTGCAGGCATAGATCACTGTTGCATGGTCCCGGTTCCCGATCTGTTTCCCGATAGAGGCCAGCGAAGCATTGGTATGATTTTTACAGAAATACATCGCCAACTGCCGGGCCTGCACAATTTCGCGCTTGCGGTTCTTGGAGTGCAACAGCTCCGGTGTTACGTGAAAATAGTTGCAGAGCACTTTCTGTATCCTGTCCACTGTCAGTTGCTCTTCCGGCTGTCTGGTTACCATCTTGCCCAGTATTTCCCGCACCAGATCCGTCGTCAGATCCTTTTTATTAAAAGTGGCCTGCGCCAACAGCGAAATCATCGCTCCTTCCAATTCGCGTACATTGCTGTCTGCGTATTTGCAGATGTCATCGATCACCTCTTTCGAAAATTGGAGGCCGTCCTTCTGTGCCTTGTATTTGACGATCTCCCGGCGCGTTTCGTAATCCGGCGCTTTGATCTCGGCGGACAACCCCCACCGGAAACGCGACAAGAGGCGCTCCTCGATGCCGCTCAACTCCGCCGGAGCCTTGTCGCAGGTCAGGATCAGTTGCTTTCCGAGTTGCTGCAGGTGATTGAAAATGTGGAACAGGGTATTCTGTGTGCCTGTTTTGCCGGCCAACTCGTGAATATCGTCCAGGATCAAAACATCGATCAATTGGTAAAAATGGAGAAAATCGTTGATCTCGTTTTTCCGTACCGCTTCTGTGAATTGGGTCTGGAACAGATTGGTAGAGACATACAGCACCACCTTCTCCGGAAAATCTTCTTTGACTTTGTGGCCGATGGCCTGCGCCAGATGCGTTTTACCCAACCCGGAACCGCCGTAGATCAACAACGGATTGAATGCGGTTTTGCCCGGATTGCCGGCGATGGCCAATCCGGCCGAACGGGCCAGTTGGTTGCAGGCGCCCTCCACAAAGCTTTCCAAAGTATAGGCCGGATTCAACTGGGAGTGTATCTGTATTTTGCTGACAACCGGTTCAAAAGGGTTGTGAAGCCCGCTTACTCCCCCCTTCACCGCATCGATCACATTCACACCGGCCTTCCGCTCCTGATCGGACGGAAAAGTAACCGCAACAGGCTTTTTCGGTTGGCTCTCCACCACCACCGAATACTCCAACTTCGCTTTCGGACCAATCACCGATTGCAACGAACTCTTCAGAATGCCGATAAAGTGCTCCTCCAAATATTCGTATACATAGTTGCTGCCGACCTGGATGGTTAAAACATGGTTTTTGTATTTTAACGGACGGATCGGTTCAAACCACGTCCGAAATGTTTTCGGAGGCAGTTGTTCCCGAATCAGTGCTAAGCACTTCGTCCAAATAACCATACAATCTTTTTCCATGATCAAACCAAATCCATCTCTGTTTGAGAACGCTAAATTCTGAAAAAAAAGCGTAGAAAAAAAACCGAAATAATTTGATTTTCTCTAAAAAACGCTTACCGGTTATTTATCAGCATATTATAAACAAGTGACTGATTAACAAGATCTTTTGGAGCATCTTCCGGGTTTTATAGCTCTCCCTTCTCCTCTACCCTTCCGACGTGATAACTTTTATTAAGATTCAAAAAACGATCTGTTTAATCCGNCACAGAAGGTCTGCACATTCGGTGAAATTTATCATAATAGTATAATTTCTGTCTATAACCATCGCTCCTTGATTTCGCTTTTTAACAGAACTATTTAGAAGTAATCTAATTATTGTTTCGAGGCATTTTAACAATATATGCATTTTCAAAAATCTCTTTAACATTCATTAACTCCCTCTCCGCCTGCTGCAGTTTTTTGTACTCTCCGGCTACATACAAGAAGCGATCCCTATCTCTGACTTCCCTTAGATCCGGGTGTTTTTTAAAAACACCGGAAGAACGGGGCAGCGGTTTTTCGGATTCGTAAAAAACAACCGAGTAGTACTCTTTGTCGTTTTTAGAGCCTCCGAAATCAAAAACGGAAAACCGGATGTATTTCCGGGGATTGGCTTGAAAATCGGCCAACAGTTGATCTAAGTTGTTCCCGGCCGATTCCAGGGCATAGTAAAGTTCCTGGTTGTTGACAAATTCCCCTAATGTACCCGTACCCGTATTGATCTTCCGGACAACGGTATCTACTTCCGTCAGTATCCCGTCCAATTTGTCCAGCATCGCCTTCAGGTCGGCCGCCCGCAACGAATCGCTTATTTCCGAAATATTCGACAACCCTTGCGAGATGTGGTCGTTGCTGTTCCGGAGCGTAGCCGTCACACTGTGCAGGTTTTCGATCACGGAAGCGATCCGCTCCGCCTGCCCGGTGATCAACTGATCCAGTTTTCCGGAGGCGTGCTCCACATTTTCCAAGGTATTCCGGACCCCTTTCAGGCTACTCTCGATATTTCCTTTGGTTTCCGCATTCAGTACTCCTTGCAGGGAGGACATCAGCGTGTCCAACGAGGAAAAAAGCCCCTCCGCCTTGCGTTTGATCGGCGCCACCTGCTTGTTCACCTGTTCCATCAACCCCAACTCCACGGCGCTGGCCAGCGTATCCCCGCTCTCGGCATAAAATTCCGACTCGCCCGGCACCAGGTTGATCGCCTTGGACCCCATCAGGTCGGTACTCTGGATCACCGCTTTGGAATCTTTCGGGACCTTCAGCTCTTTCCCGACCGTAAACTGTACAAGGACGCGGTCGTATTTTTTTCCGATGAACCGGATGGAGCTGACCTGTCCGACATGGTAACCGCGGTACTCCACGCTGCCGGACACTTTCAAACCGTCTACCCGGTCGTATATGCCGTAAAAAACTGTGCTGCGATCGAACAGTGAACTGGCTTTCAGGAAATTGATCCCCCAGATCAATACAACGACGGCAACAAGTGCCGTTATCGCCAATTTTACCTCTTTTTTCAGTTGCATAGAGCGTTATTTCAATTTTTCTTCCAATTTACGAGCCTCTGCCACCGGTATGACATCTCCTTTGTATACGGCGATGAGAAAGCATCCCGGATTGACTTTACGTATTTCGTTCAATTTCAGTTTGGCTTCGTCAAAAGTGGTACACTCACCGGTATAGTACCGGTAGCGCTCACCACTGTGTAATTCCTGTACCGGAGCTACGGAACAAAGTGCTTCTGTTTTCTCGACCCGTTTGGAAGCCGAGGCGACCTGAACGGCAAAAAAGAGTTCGCTGTCCGGCCCCGGTTTTTTTTCCGTTTCCGGGAGTTCCGGAGTTTTCTGAGGCGCCGGCGCTTCCGGCTCGCCGACCGACAACAGGCGGCTGTTCCGTTCCACCCGCTCTTTGTATTGCTTGAAAGCGTGTGCCACCGATGCTGCGATCTTCTCCCGGTTCGCCTTTCCATTCAGATAACGCTCCTCCTCTTCGTTCGAGATAAACCCCACTTCTAAAAGTACCGAAGGCATGGCTACGTCTTTTAACACCAGATAACCGGCCTGATCCACTCCCCGATCTCTCCATTTCGTCTCGGAAATCAGCTCTTTTTGAACGAATCCGGCAAAATCGAGGCTGTTATTCAGGTACAGGTTCTGCAACAATGAGAAGAGAATGTAGGACTCCGGCTTTGTGGGATCAAAGCCATCGTATTTCAAGGAATAATCTTCTTCGTATTTGATCACGGCGTTCTCCTTCATGGCCACAGCCAGATTTTCGGCCGATTTGCCAAGCCCAAGGACGTATGTATTGACCCCGTGAGCGTCTCTGTTCTCGTTGGAATTGATGTGTATGGATATAAACAGATCCGCTTTGTTCTTATTGGCAACGGCCCCCCGTTTGTCCAAATCGATGAAAACATCTTTGTCCCGTGTATAAATGACTTTTACCCCGGGATTCTGTTCCCGGATCAATTTGCCCAACCGGAGTGAGATATCCAGTACCAGATCTTTTTCGTACAGTTTCAGTTTGCGGCCGACAGCCCCGGGATCTTTTCCCCCGTGTCCGGGATCTATGCAAACACAGGTGATCTTTCCGGCTGTTTCCTTGCCCGTAACAGGATATATCCACAACAGCGCCCAGCAGACAAAAACAATCCGTTTCATTCCACACCGGTTTATCATGGTATTTAAAACTTTTTTAAAAGAATAATTCGTGTTAACACTCAATTATTTCTTACATTTGCCCCGGAAACCGTGAGTTGGCAGGGGAAATCGTCCATACAAAAGTAATACAATAAATTGCAAATTAAGGGAAATATATACTTTATTGTCTTTTGCGTCGTTTTTACGATGATATTCCTCTCCGGCAGGGACTCTTTCGGGCAAGAAAAAGCGGATTCACTCGTTCTGCTGCGCCCCGGAAGGCTGTTCGCCGATACCCTTGTCCCTTCCCCGGAACCGGTCCCGGCAGATACGGTCGCCACTGATTCTATTGCCGGGGACACCCTGGCGCCCAAGCCGCTTTTTGATGACATCATCACGTATACCGCTACGGACTCTGTCCGGTTTTCCATAGATATCAAAAAAGTCTTCCTGTTCGGGAAAGCCAAAGTGCAATATTTGACCACTGAACTGGAGGCGGACTACATTGAGTTGGACATGGGCCTGAAACAGGCGTTTGCATCCGGTGTGCCGGACAGTACGGGAAAACAGAACGGAACGCCTCTCTTTAAGGACGGCGGCCAGGAGTTCGAGAGCAAGGAGTTGCGGTACAATTTTGAGACGGGGAAAGGGTTTGTCAAGGATATCATTACCCAGGAGGGAGAGGGGTACATACAGGGAAGACTGACCAAAAAGGTGTCCGATTCGGTCTATTACGTTAAAAACGGCTTTTACACGACCTGCGACCTGCACGACCACCCTCATTACGGCATCCGGATGCTGAAAGCTAAAATGATCCGGAACCGGAAGGTGGTGACGGAGGTTGCTTACCTGACCATTGCCGACGTTCCCCTGCCCATCGGCATCCCGTTCGGTTTTTTTCCCATCACCACCAAGGGGACTTCCGGGGTGATCATGCCGACTTACGGGGAGGAGCGGATGCGGGGGTTCAATCTCCGGAACGGGGGATACTACTGGGCGATCAGCGACTATATCGATCTCTCCCTGACCGGCGACATTTACACCAACGGATCGTGGGGGGGCAATTTGATCACGAATTACCGGAAAAGGTACAAGTATAACGGGAACCTGAACTTTACGATCAGTAAAAGTCATGTCAGTGAAAAGGGGTTGCCTGACTATCACGAATCCAGCGACTGGGCTATCCGCCTGACCCACCAGCAGGACCCTAAAGCCGACCCTTACAGCACTCTGTCGGCATCGGTGGATATGTCTTCCGCCAGCAACAACTATTACAACTCTACGAACATCAACGACATTTCCAATCAGCGGAAGCAATCCAGTATCTCCTGGAGCAAAAAATGGCCGGGCAAACCGTTCAGCCTGACGGCTGCTTTCAACCACAGCCAAAACTCCCGCGATACCACTATCGCCCTGACTTTTCCCAACCTGACCTTTCAGGTCAACCAATTCTATCCGTTGCGGAAAAAGAATAAAACGTCGGACCTGCGCTGGTATGACAATATCTCTACTTCTTACCGGATGGCGGCGAGGAATAGCATCAATACCAAAGAGTACCTGCTTTTTAAATCTTCGTTGGGTAAAGATTGGCAGAACGGGTTTCAACACGCGATCCCGCTCAGTACCAGTATTAAATTGACCAAAGACATTTCACTGAACCCGTCGCTGAACTACACGGGGGTTCTCTACCTGCACTCTATCGAGAAAAGTTGGGTGACGGATGCCAATCTGGCGGCCGGCGGGTATGTAAAGAAAGATACGTTGCGCGGGCTGAATTATGCTCACAATTATACCGGCAGCGTATCGCTGTCCTACAACCCGACCGTATACGGGATGTTCCAGAACCGGAGTGCAAGGTTTACGCCATCCGGCATGTGATCCGCCCCAGCGTCTCTGTTTCCTATACCCCAAAAATGGGTGTAAAGCGGGAGAAATACTACAAGACGTACCGGAACGGCGCCGGCAATGAGGTGGAGTATTCCATTTACGAGGACGGTATTTTCGGCACGCCGTCCGGTACGTTGAAATCGTCGGGCAATGTCAGCCTGAGTTTGGACAACAATGTGGAGATGAAGCTGCGCAACGACAGGGATACTACCGGGACGGAGGAGTTCAGGAAGGTGAAGTTGCTGGAGAGTTTCCGGATCTCCACGAGTTACAATATCACGGCCGATTCGCTCAATTGGAGCGATATCCGCCTGTCGGCCCGGACCCGTATTTTTAATGAAAAGGTAAACATCGATGTCAGCGGTACCCTGGATCCGTACGCGGTCAATATCAACGGCGCAAAGATCAACAGATACCACGGGGGGCTGGGCCGCCTGAAAAGCGTATCGGCCTCCACCGGTTTTCAGTTCTCTTCCGATAAAGGGAAGAACCGGGAGGAAAAGAACGACTTGGTCGGGGGGTTTTACGACCGGTATATTGATTTTGATGTGCCCTGGTCTATCAATGTGGATTATAACCTGAGTTATTCCAAAAGCTGGAGCAGGGACCCTGCGGAGGGGGCCACGAAGGCAAGAACGACGAGCACGATCAGTCAGATGCTGCGGGTAAACGGAAACCTCTCCCTGACCCCGAAGTGGCAATTTGGGTTCAGCACCGGGTACGATTTTGATAATAAGGAGATCACTGCTACCAGTTTCAACATCTCCCGCGACCTGCACTGCTGGGACATGACTTTCTCCTGTATTCCCTTCGGCGCCCACCAATCGTACAATTTCCAGATCAATGTGCGTTCCAGCCTGCTGAAGGACTTGAAACTGACGAAAAGGGAGTCCTGGTACGACACCGGAAATTTCTACCAATAAGCCATTCCGGGAAGTGGTTATGCGTTCCCGCGCTGCCGGACGGCTTCGAAGAGCATTACGGCGGCGGCGGCGGAGACATTCAGGGACCCGATCTCTCCTTTCAACGGGATCCGCACCTGTGCGTTGGCGATGCTCAGCAATCCTTCCTCGATCCCTGTCTCTTCCGATCCCAGGATGATGGCGAGTGAGGTGGCCATCTCCACTTCCGTATAGAGTTTTTCCGATTTTTCCGAGGCGGCGATTACCTGCATTTTGCGGTTGAATTTCAATTCGCGCACCAATTTTTTCAGGTTCTGCACGCGGCACACGGGAACATGGTACAAGGCTCCCGCCGAGGTTTTGATGGCATCTGAGGAGATTTTGGCCGAGTTCTTGTTCGGAATCACCACGGCGTGTACTCCTGCACACTCCGCACTCCGGACGATGGCCCCGAAGTTCCGGACGTCGGTGATCCGGTCCAGGATCAGCACCAAGGGCATCTCTCCTTTTGCTTCTGTTTCGTCCAGCACCTCTTCGATTTCGCGGTACGGGACCGGTGCGATCTCTGCCAGCACTCCCTGGTGGTTGCGGTCGGCTACGGGCCGGAACAACTCATCCGGTACGTATTGGAAGGGGATCTCCCGCTCTTTCATCAAGGCGAACAGGGTGTGGAACAGTTCCCCCCGGATCCCTTTTTTCAACATTACTTTGTCGATCTCTTTCTCTTGCTGGATCGCTTCTATTACGGCCCGGATGCCGAAGATATACTCTTGTTTGTATTTTGCCATATTGCGTTATTTTTTTATCTCTTCCCATTGTAACTGTGCTGCTTCCCATTCTGCCAACAGCCGTTCCTGCTCCTCTTTCTGTTCGCGGTACCGCAGGTACAGCTCTTCGTCTCCTTCTCCGGCCGCGAGTATCTCTACGGTTTTCCCGATCTCTTGCTCTATCCGGGCGATTTCCTGTTCGGCCCGCTCTACCCGTTGCTCCGCTTTTCGGATCTCCCGGCTCAGCTGCTTCTGTTCTTCGTATGAGAGGCGGTTCTCTGTTTTCGGCGACTCCCGGAGGGGTTCCGGTTGGGATGTTCCTTTTTTCCACTTCTCGTACTCTGTGAAACAGGCGACTTTTCGGGCGGCCAGAAATTCGTCGATGCCGCCCAGGTGTTCTTTGACTTTGCGGCCGGCAAACTCGTATACTTTTTCCGCCAGGCCGGTCAAAAAGGCCCGGTCGTGTGAAACTACGATCACGATCCCTTCAAAATTCCGCAGCGCTTCCTTTAAGATATCTTTGGTCCGCATGTCGAGGTGGTTGGTCGGCTCGTCGAGGATCAGCACGTTGTAGGGTTCCAACAGCAGCCGGACCATGGCCAAGCGGGTGCGTTCCCCGCCCGACAGTACGGATACCCGCTTGTCTACATCTTCTCCCGAAAAGAGGAAGGCGCCCAACAGGTCGCGGATCTTTTTCCGGATCTCTCCCACCGCTACGCGGTCTACGGTTTCCAGCACGCTGAGGGAGGGGTCCAGCAGATCGGCCTGGTTTTGCGCAAAATAGCCTATGTGGACGTTGTGGCCTGTTTTGAGGTTTCCCTGGTAGGAGATTTCGTTCATGATCATCTTTACGAGGGTCGATTTTCCTTCGCCGTTTTTGCCCACAAAGGCGACTTTTTCTCCCCGGAGGATGTCGATATCTACGTCGTCCAGTACGTTTAGGGAGCCGTAGGATTTGTGCAGGCCGCGCCCGGAGACGACGATCTCGCCGGAGCGGACGGCGGGTTGGAAGCGGATGTGGATGCGCGATGCATCTTCTTGTTCTACTTCGATCCGCTCTATTTTTTCCAATTGTTTGATCCGGGACTGTACCTGGACGGCTTTGGTGGCTTTGTAGCGGAAGCGTTCGATAAAATCTTCCGTATCTTTGATCTGTTTCTGCTGGTTTTCGTATGCCCGCAACTGTTGTTCTATCCGCTCCTTCCGCAATTCTGTGAAGCGGGTGTAGGAGACTTTGTAGTCGTATATTTTTCCCAGTGATATTTCGACGGTGCGGGTGGTGACGTTGTCGAGGAAAGCCCGGTCGTGGGATACCAGCACGACTGCTCCCGGGTAGTTTTGCAGGAAGGATTCCAGCCAGGTGATGGATTCGATGTCGAGGTGGTTGGTGGGTTCGTCGAGCAAAAAGATGTCCGGTTTGGCCAGCAGGATCTTGGCCAGTTCGATGCGCATCCGCCAACCGCCGCTGAACTCTTCGCATTTGCGTTCCAGGTCGGTCCGGGTAAATCCCAGTCCTTTCAGCACTACCTCGACTTCTGCCGTGATGTTCCCTTCGCCCCGCAAGGATAATTGTTCGTTTTTTTCTGTGATGCGTTCCAACAGGCGGCTGTATGCTTCCGATTCGTAGTCTTCCCGCTCCGCGAGTTCGGCGTTCATCTGTTCTACTTCTTCCCGCAGGGCGAAGAGTTCCGCAAAGGCTTTTTCGGCTTCTTTCCGGACGGTGTTGCCGTCTTTGTAGAGCATGGTCTGGGGCAGGTAACCGACCCGCAGACCGGCGACGGAGGAGATCTCCCCTTCTGTCGGCTTTTGTAGGCCGGCCAGCATTTTCAGGAGGGTGGATTTGCCGGCCCCGTTTTTGCCTGTCAGGCCGATCCGATCTTTTTTGTTGATCAGGAAGGAGACGGCATCCAGGAGGTAGAAATCTCCGAAGATGACACTTATGCGATTTATTGAGATCATAAGCGAAACTGCTTTTAAACTGCCGCGCGAAGATACAATAAACCTGCCGTTTGTCATGTTTTTTATCTCAAAAATACTGTTATATTTGCAAAATGCAGAGTATTCATTATCTATAAACACTTATCATTATGCCCAAAGGAGTATACAAATTACCGCATGTAAGCAATGAGCCCGTTAAAGGTTACGCGCCGGGTTCTCCCGAACGAAAAGAGTTGAAAGCTGCGTTGGCGGCGGTTAAAAAGAGCGTGGCGGATCTCCCGATGATCATTGGCGGGAAGGAGGTGCGGACCGGCAAGTTGGTGGAGATGCGCCCCCCGCACGAACGGAAGCATTTGTTGGGACATTATCACCAGGGTGATGCCACGCATGTGCAGATGGCTGTGGAGGCGGCCCTGAAGGCTAAGCCGGCCTGGGAAAGGATGCATTGGGAGAGCCGGGCCGCTATTTTCCTGAAGGCGGCGGAGTTGATTGCCGGGCCGTACCGGCAGCAGATGAATGCGGTGACTATGTTGGGGCAGTCTAAGAACGCTTTCCAGGCGGAGATTGATTGTGTGTGTGAGTTGGCGGATTTTTACCGGTTCAATGTGAAGAATATGTATGAGATTTACGGGATGCAGCCTAATTCGGCGCCGGGTATCTGGAACCGCCAGGTGTGGCGACCGCTGGAGGGGTTTGTTTTTGCCCTGACGCCGTTTAATTTTACTTCTATTGCCGGTAATTTGCCGGGTGCGCCGGCGCTGATGGGCAATGTGTGTGTGTGGAAGCCGTCTAAAACGGCTGTTTATTCCGCCCACCTGATCATGCAGATTTTGCAGGAGGCCGGATTGCCGGACGGGGTGATCAATTTGGTGTATTGTTCGGGGCCGGCGGCTTCTGATGTGTTGTTGAAGAGCAAGGAGTTCGCCGGTATTCATTTTACGGGTTCTACGGGGGTGTTTAACAGTATTTGGAGTACTATTGTACAAAATATCGGCCATTACCGTACGTATCCCCGCATTGTGGGCGAGACCGGAGGGAAGGATTATATTTTCGCGGACCCGACGGCCCCGGCTAAACAGGTGGCGACTGCGATGGTGCGCGGGGCTTTTGAGTATCAGGGACAGAAGTGTTCTGCGGCTTCCCGCGCTTATGTTCCTTCTAATCTTTGGCCGGATGTGCTGAGGTTTATGGAGGCGGACCTGAAGGCGATTCAGGTTGGGGGTGTGGAGGATTTCAGGAATTTTGTGAATGCTGTGATCGATGAGGATTCTTTTGATAAACTGGCGGGGGCGATCGATCGGGCGAAGGCTTCGCCGGATGCGGAGGTGGTGCTGGGGGGAAGGTATGATAAGTCGAAGGGGTTTTTTGTTTATCCGACGGTTATTTTGGCGAAGAGGCCGGATTATGATACGATGCTGGAGGAGTTGTTCGGGCCGGTGCTGACTGTTTATGTGTATGATGAGGGTAAGGTGGATGAGACGTTGGATGTGTTGGATAGGAGTTCTACGTATGCTTTGACGGGGGCTATTTTTTCGCAGGACCGGGCGAGGATTGAGCGGATGACGGAGCGTTTGACGCATACTGCCGGGAATTTTTATATTAATGATAAGCCGACCGGTGCTGTGGTGGATCAGCAGCCTTTTGGCGGCGGACGGGCTTCGGGGACGAATGATAAGGCGGGTTCTGTTATTAATTTGTTGCGTTGGGTGTCTCCGCAGACTATTAAGGAGACTTTTGTTCCGGCTACGAGTTATATGTATCCGAATTTTTTGGAGGAGTAGGGGTTTGAGGAGCTGCTTGTTTACAGGAGGCTGTCTAAAATTGGACAGCCTCTTTTTTTATTCTCAAGAAGTGTTCATGAAGCAGATGAGTGTTTTTTGGACATCTTCTTTTTACCGTCGCTCCAGCCTGTTGCTTTCCAAAAGCAGTCTTCACGGCGGTTTTCTAAGCTCCGGCTTTCGCTGGTATCCGCAACCTCCTCAGTCGCGTTGCTCCTTCGTCGAGCAGGGCGGATTCCGGGCGCTTAGCCGGAGCAAGTAAACGATTCGCCGTTCCGATCCACGCTTTTGGAAAGCAACGGGCCTGCGCTTGTGGGTATGGGTTGCAGTTGTCAGGGGAGGGTGTTTGAGAGGGCTTCGAGACGGGGGGATGCGTAGCCGCTTTGGTTGTGGATGGCGTAGATTTGTATCTGTATTTTTTTCTGGTTTGTCGGTTCGCCGAAGCGTGCGCGGAATGTTTCGGTGATGTCGGCGGTTTGGCTGCCTTCCGGGATGGTGCCGGCCTGGAAGAGGCGTTTGGTGTTGGTGGTTTGCCCGGCGTTTAGGGGGGTGGCCCGGATGATGATGGTGTGGCCCGCCGGGACGGGTTCCGCCAGTTCAACGGTTATGGTGTCGGTGGTGAGGCTGATCTGCCTGATGTGCGGGGCGGGTTGGGGAAATTCCGGGACGGGTTCGTGCAGTTCGACGGGGGTGTCGAGCAGGGAGAGGTTGATGTTGCATTTGAGGTAGAGGTTCCAGCCGTTTACTTTTTGGGAGACGCCGAAGCGATGGGGGTTTGCGGAGGCTTCGCGGGCGGTTTGGTTCCATTGGTTGCGCTGTTGGTCGGTGAGGGCCGCCCATTTGCTTGTGTAGTGGATGAATTTTTTTCGGGTGGCTTTCTGGGGGGCGGTGTTGGCGTTTTTCGGGTTTGTTTTTTTGTGAACGATTAATTGACCGGAGCGGTTGGATACGGTCAATTCGCCGAAGGTTCCGGAGAGATTTTCAAACAGTTCGTTGGGTTTTGCTTTCATCACGGTGTATTTTTCTTATTGTGGTTGTATGGAACCCTTTGTATAAACATACTTTTGGGCACTTGTTTGCAGGCGGGTTTTATACGTTGGGTTTTGCTTGTTCTGCCTATGGAACACGCACGGAACACGCACGGAACACACACGGAACACGTACGGAACACGTACAGGTATTATTAGGCGGGGGTATTTTTCCGGTTTGAAAGGTTGTACATGATGTAGTTGTCTGCGAGGATTTTACGGATGTCCTGCAGGCGGTAGTAGAGTTTGTTGCCGATGCGTGAGAAGGGCAGTATGCCTCTGTCGCGGATGTCTTGCAGGGTGCGGAGCGACAGGTGCAGGAGTTGCATGACGTATTGTCCGTCTACCCACTCTTCGAGCGGTGTGTGTTCGATTGCCTGCCGGTGTTGTGTTTGCAGCAAGGTTTCTATTTTTTGGTATCGGAATATGATTACTTTCAACACATCGTTTAATGTGATTTTGCCGGATACGATGCCGATTTCACGCAGCGTATCTTCGAACAGGTTTGAATTTTGTTCCTGTTGGCCTGGTGTTTTATCGGAGAACATGGTTTGTAATTTTTTTGTTGTTTTCCGGGAATGCCGGTGTGATACAATTTACGGGTTTGTTTTTGTTTTCAGAAGGGGGAAGGGTGTTTTTTTCGGTCGAATGATTGGGGGAGCCTTTTCTTCTGCGGGTACCGAGGTAATCATGTATGTTTCTTTTAATCCGGGAAAATGTCTGTCTAAGTTTTTGTAGAAATATTCGCGGTTTCCTTCTCTTAACGTAAGTCCCATGCCGAAGCAGAGGATGCCGTAAACTTTTGCGTTTATACAGGCCGCTAAGATAGCTGAAATATTTTCTTCAGTGTCGTTGATGAAGGGTAAAATGGGAGATAACCAGACGATGGTGGGGATGCGGTTGTTGTTTAATGTGCCGGATACTTTTTGGTAGTGCATGTCTGTTTCTGTTTTCGTTTTTGCCGCAGGAATAAGCCTACGCCTAAATATAAGGTTGAAGTGATGATGCCTGCAACCGGTGAAATCAAAATTTCTTTTCCCGTAACGATTGCGATGTGTTCATCCATTATTAAATGGTTTATCACGGAGTCTTCAACCGTGTGAAGGATGACGACCGGCCAAAGTGATTTTGTAAGCCGGAAGATTTCAATAAACATGATTGTCCAACAAATCATGGAAGCAATTGCTACCAGAGCGAATGCAAGCCGTCCGACAGGTAAAATCCGGTACATGTCCGCTTCGGGCAAAAAATGCAAATAGTAGGGTAAGTGCCAAACGCCCCAGATTCCGCCGACAATGAGGTAGAGCCAAACGTCTTTCACCTTTTCTTTGAGTAGTTTGGTGGTCAGATAGCCTCGCCAGACAGATTCTTCAAAGATGTTTTTGATGAAGTTTGGCAGCAGTGTGGTCATAAATCCGGTCAGGTAAACGCCTGTTTTGAAGTTTGCGAAGTCAATCCACCCGAAGATTTTTCCGAGTAAAAGTACGATGGCTGTTACCAAAGGATAAATCAATACCGCGATGGCGTACCATTTTAAATTTCCTTTGAAGTTGGGACTGATTCCTGCGTCTTTCCAGCCGTCGCCTGCAAAGAAGCGAAGTAGAATGACTGTCAATAGGGGGAAAACTAACCAAATTCCCATTCCCAAAGATTCGCCTTCGGGTTGTTTGCCGGCAAGTTTGTGAATGAAAAGGCCGAGCCAACCGCAAGTAATAGCTACTATGGAAAAAATGATGATGTTTCTGATGGTTTTGTTCATTTCTTTGATGTTATTTGACGGCTTTTAATGCATCAATATCCGCATTTGAAATATAAGCCATATTTCGCTTGATTTTTTCAACACTCCAGTTCCACCATTTAAGGTTCAGTAAAAAGTCGATTGTTTGGGCGTCAAAGCGTTTTCGGATTTCGTCTCACAATCCCACTTCTGCGGGTACCGAGGTAATCATTGTAATTATCAATGTATTACAAAATTATCCGGCATAGACGTTTTTCTCCATTTTTGTGATTTTCAGCCATTTGTGTTGTTTTTTCAAGAAACTTCGCAAATGTGGCCTGTCTCATGGGCCAATGGTTGCTGTTTTTTACCTCGGCGTAGACTATTTGTCTTGTTTTCAGTAGATTACCTTTTTAAAAAAGTTCGCAAATGGTGTTCGATTTTTTTTGATCGGGCAGGTTTGCGAAGTTTTGGCTTTTATCTTCTAAAATCGTATTTGATTATCAGTACGTTACGCATGTCAAAGAACGTTATTTTCGCAAATCTACACATTTTTTTTGATTTTTCGGGGGTTTGCGATTTTNNATTTTTTTTCCTTTCTTCCTAATGGGATGAATTCTTGTATATTATTAATAATCAACATGTTGTAACTTTTTAAAAACTTCGCAAAACAGATTTCAACATTTTGAACAATAAGTGATTGATAGTAACCTGTTTAGATCCAGAATAGCTGCTATACAATCTGAACGATGCGCGGGGCCGGGCGGTGTTGGGGTTGGTATACGATTTTGGTGTAGCAGTCTACGCATATCCGGTAGTAGGCTACGGTGTCTGTTTTGGGGTTTATTTTGTTTTGGATCTGTTTTTGGAGGTTGTTGTATTGGGTTTCGGTCAGCATGCATTCGAAGACGCTGTAGTTGATGCGAGATCCGCATTTTTCCAACAGTTTGGCTACTTTGGCCCGGTTCCGGTCGTTTTCGATGTCGTAGGCGACGACAATGAATATGCGTTTGGCTCTGCTCATGTTTCTCTTACCATTTTGCGATGTAGGGTTTAAATGTTTTTTTCTGTTCCGTAATAAATTCGGCGATGTCTTTGGCTTGCAATTGGATGATTTTGGCAAATTTCATCTCTTCTGTCCGGAATTTTTCGTAGCGGTTAAGGCGTTCCAGGATGTTTTGTATGAGTAGTTTTTTGGTTTCGTTGTCTAACAGGTTTTTGTCCATGTTGAGGGGTTCTTTTTTCTGGATCAATCCGATGACTACGCGGTCTACGGCCTGGGAGCGGAAAATTTCTATCAGGTCGTATACGAAGGTGGGTTTGCCCGGCTGGCGGGCGTGGAAGACGGAGATGGAGGGGTTGAGTTTGGCTGAGAGGAGGGCTTGCCAGACCCTGGCGTACAGGATGGCGTATCCGTAGTTGAGCATGGAGTTCATGAGATCGGTGGCTCCTTTGCGTACCCGGGATTGTTAATGAGCCGGAAAACAAAGCAAGGCGGGCACAGAAAACACCCGCCTTGATGCAATGAAAGAGAGTTCGATGATTAATTCTTATACTCCGGTATCTCATAAAAGTAAGCATTCTCACCCCACTCTCCGCCTTGCGCACTATTGAAGGCTGCGACGCGAAAAATACGGAACTTGTCCGCTTGCGCTTTGGGCGGATCTGCATAGATCAGATAGGCTTTTTGTCGTCCACCACCGACCCATTCGTTGACGGGTTGCACGGAGCGTACCGCAAGGGGGACGTCATCGGCCCACACCTGAAAAGAGATGTCTCCCGGCTCGACCGAAATGTCAACATGAGCCGCCTCCGACGAGGGCTTATCACTATTCATAACCTCTCCGTATATGTATCTTCCTAAACTCATTGGGCGCGTGTATATTATCACGCCCGGATAACCTCCGTGAGATTTGAAAACCGTCGTGCCGTAGAGTTCGAGGCGATGGTAGCGGGGATTGATCACGATGTCCCTGTCGGCGATAATGTTCCACGCCCAATATTCGAGCCTCATATCCTCTTCGGCAACCATCGGCGGACGCGGGTACTCCTCCGGGCGCATGGCATGAATAGAGGCGTACCTCCCTTTCACAACATTCGGTATCGAGTAATAGCCCTCTTCGTCGGTAATGGCGGTATATGCCTCCGTGAAGTCGGCATTGCCCAACGAAACCTTGCTCCTGTCGATAGGATTCCCATCGAAGTCGGTCACGCGGCCAGATATCGTGATGGTAGCTTCCTGTGCACTTACACTGATCGCGGCTATCACCGCGACGGCGGCCAATAATATTACTTTTTTCATCATTGTGTAAACTGTTTTGGTTATTTGTTCCAGTGTTTATTAGGCCTTTCACACGGAAAAAGTATGCAATTCTGGCGAAAAACCGTTGATTTTATGTCACGAAGTGGTCCCGAGTTTCCGTTTTTCGTTTTCGTTTTGGGGATCTCTACCCGGAGGTAGGGGTTGGGGTTCCAGGATCTGTCGCGCAGTTCTTTTTGCAGTTGGGTGAGGTGGTTTTTCAGGTCGTCGTCGAACATGGCGACGGAGAAACCGTCTATTCCACCGGCTGCGTTTTTGGATTTTACGGTTTTCCAGGCGCTGTGCAGGGTGAGCGGGAGGCAGAGGGTGTTGAAGAGGGAGTTGGGCATGAGGGTGTGGTTTTTAGTAGTTCTCTCTCAACCAGATTTCGAAAAATTTGTCGTATACGGCGTAACCGTTTTCGTCGCGGGTGACAAATTCTTTTTCCAGCAGGCCTTTTAAAGCTGCCTGAACGGAACTGGCCGAAACCAGGTTGTGCCGTTTTACGAAGCCTGAGGAGGTGGGGGTCGGCACTTTGTGGTCTTTTGCGATGGAAATTAGCAATTTGCCTTGTTTGTCCGGTAAACGGAACATGTTTTCGGAGTAGATGTATTTGTTGGAGTCGATGATCAGACGGATGGTGTTGTCGACCATTTCGACGTTGCAACAAGTTCTTTCCGCTGTCTCTCCGAACAGTGTGTTGAGCGTTTTTTGTATGTACCAGGTAACTCCTTCAAACAGGTTGTATATTTTTTCGATTGTTTGTGCAGTGATTTCTTTGTTGTGGGCTTTGAATTGTTTTTGAGCGAATTCGGTATATTTTTCTCTTTCGATGGCATTCAGATGGATGGTGGAGGTGCTTGCAAAGAAAGGACGGGCGGAGGAGTGAAACATTTCTCCCATGATGTGCTGGTGGCTTCCCGAAAAAATAAACCGTGTCTGCGGGCTTTGCTGTATGTGGGTCCGTAAGAGGGCTTCGATGTTGCCTTCCGGATATTTTACGATTTGTTGGAACTCGTCGATGGCTATGATGCAAGGTTTGGCGGAGGCGTTGAGAAACTGAAAGATTTCGTCTAAAGAGGCTTCCGGTTTGTGGATGTCTCCGATGCCTAATCCAAGGGAGGGGATTCCCTGTTCGTCAAATGAAATTTCCGGCCGCACGGATTTGAGTGTTATCAAAAAATTTTCCCATACTTTCCGGCCGGTCGATTTTAGTTGGTTGAAGATGTTTTTACTCAACAGGAATACAAAGTCGTTGAGTGATTTGGTTGCGTATATATCCACGAAGAAGGTGGTGTGGTTTTTTGTGATCTCTGTTTGGTTGAAACAGTGCCGTATCAATCCCGATTTCCCCATTCTGCGCGTGGAGATCAGGGTCACGTTGTTCCCATTCCGGATGTTTTTCAGTACCTGTCCGGTTTCCTGTTCCCTGTCGCAGAAGTATTCGGGAGCGATGTATCCTCCTGTTACAAAGGGGTTTTGTAGTTGGCTCATGCGATTATTGTTTTTGCATTATTATTTTGTAGTAATGCAAAGATAATAATTTTGCGGGTTATTTCAGACCATTACTGCACCACTTTTCTCCCAGCAGCGTATTTTTTTCTACAGGCATTGTGTATTTTTCTATTGAAGTTCCGAACTTTTTGTGTACAAAAAGTTCGGAACTCCACAGAGTTGAGATCAGGGTTGGTTTATTATTTCGAGGGCCTTTTCGAGAAGTTCGTCCCGGCCGGCGCGGATGCCTTCCACGGTGGGGGTTACGTAATGATCTATCCGCACGCCTACCCTCTGGGTGTTGGTACCGTCGGGGTAGAAGACGCCGAGACCCGATATCAATGTCCGGATTCCACCGGGCAGCAGCAGCATCACTACGTCGCCATCGGCCCCGGCTGTCTGCGATCCCACTACTACGCAGCCGGGTGCCGCCTGAAAAGCCATTGTTGTGTATTCCGCCCGACTTAGGGTCTCGGCGTTTACAAGCACCACAACTTTTCCCTTGTAGTAGTCGTCGTTGGTGCTACCCAGAGAAAACGGGGATCCCGCAAACCAGCCCGGCAATTTATCGACCGAACGAGTGAAAATAACGTACTTTGTTTTGTGGGGAACGAAATAGCGGCCGACGAACGAGAATGGCATGAGCTCGGCAGGGTAGCACCTCATGTCGATGACGATGCCCCGGGTGTCTGCGAAACGCTCCATGATGGCCGGGCCGTCGGCGTTCTTGAATTTCCCCGGATACAGGTATCCCACCTTCCCGCCGGCTATCAATTCGTAGTATGTTTTATTGTTCTCTTTTTGTTGCAGTCGTTCGAAATATTCTTTTAGAGGGAGCGTTGCGATGGCTATTTCCATCCGTCGCCCTTTGCGTTCAACGGTGAGCGAAACCTGCTCCCCGAGCACGTATGTCACCAGATTCGCCGCATTACGCAACACTATACTCTCATTCGAAGCGGCGATGAAACGGCGGGATCGGTCGATGTAGTAGTCGGGCATGCGGCCGTCAATGGAGATGATCTCGTCGCCGGGCTCCAGAACGTGTTTTTTGTCCTGTGCCGGAATGTTCCCGGTGACGATGAGTTTACCCTCCACAAAACTCAGTTCGACGGGAAGTCTGCGACCCATGAAGAGCGGATTGTCCAACATGCCCGAGTGGGTGTCGCTCAGTTCGGAGATCAACTCTGACACCGTCAACCGGGGGGACTGGGCGTTCCCGATGCCCAGAAATTTCGGAATGTACTCGGACAGAACCCCGGACCAATTTTTGTCGGTGATGTTCACGCTCGGGAAGTAGTATTCGGCCATGTTCCACAGGCGGAACAGTGTCAACAGATTGTAGCCGTGGTCATTCCCGCCGGCGGGCGCATGGACCGACTCCGCGTCGAAGCTGATGAATCCCTGCTGCGTGATGTAGGCGTAACGGCTCGGTTTCGAGCGGTGGGCCCAGCGCAGGTGTTGCAATGTTTGGGAGAGTTCGGTGCCGAGTGTCGCCTCGTCGGAGAGCCAGTCCCAGTTTGCCGGCGAGGTGTAGCCGCCGCCGGCGATCTGCTTGCGAAGTGTATCTTCGGCCGACCGAAATTCGCCCAGATCTTCGACCCATGCGGCGAGCACGGCGTTGCGTTCCTCTTTGTCCGCCGTGGCAACCTGCGGCAACAACCCGAACAGTTCGTAGTCGGCGTTGAGCACCGTATCGGCAAACACCGGATGGTGGTATTTTGCGAATCCCCAGACCTTTGCCAGCACTTCGAGGTTTTCAACGCTGACGTTGTCGGTTGCCGTGAATCCCGAACTGCCCGAATAGTCGGGATAAGATCTCGGCTCCGGCCGGGCGGAGGTGCAGCCGATCATCATGACCGCCGCGAGCAAGGCATGTGTTTTCATAAGATTTTTCATCGTGTAAAGGTGTTGGTTATTTTTACTACTTTCGTTTAGATATAAATTCGGCTATGCGCTCTTTAAAACCTGTCGGAAGCGGCAGTTCCGGGTTGCCGTAAGTGGCGATCTGAGCGTTCCTCCCGGTTGTGTTGCACTCTTTCAGTACGTGGTTCATGTTCCCGATGAGGGCCAATTGGGCTTTGGGGTTGCCTTTTGATAAAAGCGTCGCGTCGTTTTCTGCGACCTGGATGTCGGTGGAGCCCTGAATGATCAGTATGGGCACATTTAATTTGGCGATCTCTTTCGCCGGATCGTATTTAAACAGGGAGATGAGGAAGGGTTGTATGGAGGGGCGGAAAAGGCTTTGCATAAAGGGAGAGACATCGTTCACCTCTTTTCCCGCTTCTAATTGACTGAGAATGCGTTCGGCTTCTGCCTGTATCCGTTCGGGTTGGTTGGACAATTGCCTCCTGATAAGGGTTGCCGTATTCTCTCCCGGGCCTGCGATGGAGATGTATCCTTTCACCTCTTTGTTGTTTGCAGCGGCAAGTATTCCGATCAAAGAACCTTCGCTGTGCCCGGCAATGATGACGCCCGAAAAGCGGGGGTCTTTCGCCAATAATGCCACCCATGCTTTGGCGTCGTCTACATAGGTATCAAAAGTGACATCCGCTTCACTGCCCATGCTCTTTCTGCTGGCAGCGATCCCGCGTTTATCGAAACGAAGCGCAGCTATTCCGTTCTCAACGAACAGTTCCGCCAGCATTTTCAGGGAATTGTTACCGCCCGGGATCAGGGGCGTATTGCCGTTGCGGTCGGTAGGCCCCGATCCGGCGATGATCAGTGCCACCGGCATACCGCTTGCCTGTTCCGGCATTAACAAGGTGCCGTACAAATCGCCTGTCGGGGTGTGCAGCACGACTTCTTCCTCCTGTGCATGCAAGGACATACAGCCGGAGATCGATAAACAAGCTATTAGTAAAAATTTTTTCATCATTTGGGTAGTAGTTAAAGGTTAAAATATGATTTCGTTAAGACAAATGCTGTGCATTCGGTGAGCAGAATGCCAGCGATAAACAACCCGGTCAGTTTGGCGCTTTGTTTAATGCCGGTGGAGATTTTAAATGCCTTGTATAGCAACGCAATGCTCCATATACTGCCGGAGATGGCGATGAGTATGAATACCCAAAATCCGAGGGTGGCGGTGAAGTCTATTTTTCCCGATAGAAGCATTTCCATCAATTGGGTTTCGTGTTCTTTTTTTACTAAAAAACCGAAGGCGGCGCTGATCAGGCAAGGGAACCTGGAGAGTGTGACCGTACCGAGCATGTCCTGAAACCGGACACCTTTGGCAGCGAGTAGCCCTATGAGGTAAAAAACAGGTACGGCGACGCCGATGGCAATGGCCTGTAGCATAAGCGCGTCGTGCAGTTGTAATCCGAAAATGGATTTGACGCTGACAATGCCGATGAAATAGATATGATTGCTATTTCCGACAATGGCCGTTAAAAGGAGGAAAATAGCCCCGATCAAAAAAGCCTTGTATCCGGCAATACGGACAAACGGATTGAACATGAGATTAAAATGATTGCTCATAGGATTTGATTTTTTCAATGATGTCATTCAAGAGATTCCTTACGGTGGGGTAACTGAGTTTCAATTCTCCGGCCATCTCCTTCAGGCTGCCGCTGTGTTTGATAAATTTAAGGATAAAATCCTGTTCATCAGGATTTAAAAGTGTGAGTACGGGAAGTGTGTAGTTGCCGGAAACTTCTGTTCCGCACGCTTCGCATTGTAATCTCCTTACTTTTAATTGCTGCTTGCAACTGGGACAATAACAGGGTAACATGGTGTGGTTGGATTTTCGACAAAGATAACTTCTATTTCAATAATATCAAAATAGATTTCAATAAAATTGAACTATTATTGAATAATATGGATTTAAGGGCCTGTTAAAAAGCACTCAAATAACTTCGGTGAAAAATTTAAACAGACTCTAATTATCCCAACAGTTCCAAAAACATCTTCCCGCGCATAGTGAGACGCAATTTTTGAGCCGGATGGGTGGGACTTTCAGGGATGGTTTGCTCGATAAGGTGTTGAGACAGTAACTTTTTGATGGTTCTGTTGAGATATCCGGAGACCTTTTTCAACCCAAAAGCGATCATCAACTCCTGCCTTGATAACGGTTCGACTGCCAATTTTTCGAGGATAAAACTATACATCGTCCTGGTCGCGGACTCTTGCCCAAGCTCTTGCCCAAGCTCTTGCCCAAGCTCTTGCCCAAGCTCTTGCCCAAGCTCTTGTTTTGCCTCAAAATCGAGCTTCACGAATTGCACCTGAAACGACAGTCCGATCTCCCGCCAGCGAAAGTCGATCTGCGGATAATCCCGCAATTCGTCTGCGATCAGTTTTAATCCGTTTCCCCATTGGTCAATGATGCCCAATCGCTTGAAAACCGGCGCAATGATTTTGTTTCGGGCATCACTTTGGCGGCTCTCCATTGCCGAATAATCAATTGACGGCGGTAGCAATCCCGGACTGGTAATTTCGATCATATCGTCGTAAACAGCCACTTTGACATCTTTGCCTGTAAGTGAATAGTCGCGATGTACAATGGCGTTTCGAATGGCTTCCCGTATTGCTTTCACAGGATATTCCCAACGTGAAACCGTATAAACGCCTTCGACAGTGGCGCCCTTGTTGATGTGGCGCAATACGAAGTTGTATGCCTCTTCCGCTTGTGTCGAGATGTTGGAGAGAATACTTTTTTGGTCGATAAACTCTTCTGATCCGGTACCTTTAAATCTTGCACACTCCACTTTAGCAAAGTGGAACATCGACTGCCGGAGTTCGTCATCGGAGAAAAGCACAAGAGCGTTTGTCGGATACTCCACACCCTGTACCTCTTTTGTCAGTTCCAATTTCCGCAGAGTCGCCTCGTCCAGTTTATCACCTGTTTTATCTTGGTATTCAACAGCAAACATCTTAATTTCCAATGTTGCAGCAGGTTTGTCCATCACCCGTTCGCTGTCGAACGAAATGTTGCGCTTGCGGCGTTCCAACTCGGCGATGATCTCTTCGTCCGCCACCCTGTTGGTTGAACCGACCCGGATGTAAGTCCCTTGTCGTTTACCCTTTTCTTTCAGGTGATAAGGCGGGGTGCTGCCACGAAAGACCGTCACCCGGATCAGGTGTTTGTCGCCTTCGGTCAGGAAAGTGATCTCGGGCAGAATTGCGGGGTAGCAACGATTGAAAATGATGTTGCTGATCTGTTCCTCTATAGCGGGGAGTTCCTCTTCGGGCAGTCCCACGACCTCGCGGGGGGCATCTTTGATGCCAATATACAATTCACCGCCGGCATCATTGGCAAAGGCGATGATGGTTTTCGCCAAGTCCGCATGCTCCGGCAGGACCTCCTTAAACTCCAACCGCCGCCCTTCGGGGTGGGTGATGATCTCTTTGATGTTCATAGGTTGTTTACTTGGGCACGAAAATGGAATTGTATTTGGTAAAATTAATACTTTTTCCTGATACAGTTTAGAGTCTGTTTAAAAAAATCCTTTCTATATTTGCAAGGATGAAATCTATGTGTTACCTGATCCTGCTTTTGCTGTTTTCGCTGTTTTCAGCGGAGAGCACGTTTGCTGCCGGTGCGGCCCCGCAGCAGGAACAGGCCGAGTGGACGGAAGGCCGGGAGGATGTACACCGGCTGGCGGCCATTTTGAGAGCTTGCCAGGTAGCGGATGTACTGCAGCAGAACAGTCCGTTCGGAAGCCGGCTGCAATTTAGAAGATACCCACACGCTGCGCCCTCTTTTTTCAAGGAGGCGGTGCGGTGGAGTTCGCTTCCGGTCGTTCCGGAGGGAAAAAATTTTGTTTGCCGAAACTACAACCGTTACCTGATTCAAAAGAAGGAGGCGGGTTACTACATTTACGCGTTGCGGAAAATCATCATTTAGCGGACGGATACCCCTCAGCGTATATGCTGTTGTTCGACCGAGCTTAAAGCTTCGGCGGAAAATTCAAACAACTTCTAAACAACCTTTTAAGTATTTATTTTTTCCGGTTCTTCTTTTGGAGAGGAGCCGGGAGCATTAACATGTATCTGTCATGGAAAAATATAAAACCCTTATTGAAGATATTGAACATGCGACCCACGGGGAAGTGGTGAAAAAAAGTCGCCTCTCTCCGGCCGCACTGGTATTGTTTGCAACCGGCGTCCTTTGTTTTCTGGGCGCGAAAGCCATCGGGGATCCGAACTCGGCCCTCCCTACTTTTTTGTATACCGCAGCTGTTTGTCTGTTGCTGGTGGGTGTTGTCAAATTTTTTACGGGCAACAAGGTGTATGTATTCCTACCGGCCGGCAGCAATTTGAAAAAGGAGCGTGTCTATTTCGACGCTAAGGAGCGCCAGCCGCTGTTTGACAGCATTGAGGACAGGCGGTTCGAATCGTTGAAACGACTCAAACGGCTGGCGAACACGGGTATCCGGCTGGATGTCCTGTACGCCGGGAACCGGGAATTTGCAGCGGTCCAATTGCTGGAGTATGTCCCCTATACATACGAAACGGCTACGCCCGTGATCTGTTACTACGGCGAGGAGGCCCGGAAATTCATAGATAACCTGCACGCGAATTAAGTATCTGATTATTTGTGAGAATTATCTGCCCGTTTTTTGGGTGATTTTTTTGGTAATGGCAATAAGTATGAGTACTTTCGGGGGCGAAAAAATTGCAGAGTATTCATTTTAATTTTTGATTTATGACACCGACTCATATTGAACACATTGGTATTGCGGTTACAAGCCTGGAAGAGGCGATCCCTTTTTACGAAAAGGTACTGGGCCTGAAGTGCTATGCTATAGAGGAAGTAAAGGACCAGAAGGTGAAAACGGCCTTTTTTCAGGTGGGGCAGACAAAGATCGAATTGTTGGAATCGACGGACCCGGAAGGGCCGATCGGGAAGTTTGTAGAGAAGACCGGCGGCGGCATGCACCACATTGCTTATGCGGTGGAGGATGTGACTGAGGCGCTGAAAGAGGCGGAAGAGGCCGGCTGCCAGTTGATCGATAAAACTCCCCGGAACGGAGCGGAAGGGTTGAAAATCGCTTTTTTGCACCCGAAATCGACTAACCGGGTTTTAACCGAGATCTGCGGAAAAAAATAAACTTTTTTATATGATGACGAACCAGGATAAATTGAAAAAGCTGATCGACCTGCGTGTGGAAGCAAAGGTGGGCGGCGGCGAGAAAAGAATCGAGGCCCAACACAAGAAGGGAAAACAGACGGCGCGCGAACGGATCGAGATGTTGTTGGACGACGGGAGTTTTGAGGAGTTTGACATGTTTGTCACTCACCGTTGCACCAATTTCGGCATGGAGAAGACCAAATTTCTGGGCGACGGAGTGGTCACCGGACAGGGAACGATCGACGGCCGTCTGGTGTTTGTGTTTGCACAGGATTTTACCGTATTCGGGGGGGCGTTGTCCGAAACGTTGGCGCAGAAGATCTGCAAGGTGATGGACAAAGCCATGGCGGTAGGAGCTCCCGTGATCGGCCTGAACGACTCCGGCGGCGCCCGGATCCAGGAAGGGGTGACCTCGTTAGCGGGGTACGCGGAGATCTTCCAGCGCAACATCATGGCCTCCGGGGTGATCCCCCAGATCTCGGCCATATTCGGCCCCTGCGCCGGCGGAGCGGTTTACTCTCCCGCCCTGACCGACTTTATTTTGATGACCGAAGAGACCTCCTATATGTTCGTGACCGGCCCGAAAGTGGTCAAAACCGTTACCGGTGAAGACATCAGTACGGAAGATCTGGGCGGCGCCGGCGTACACTCGTCCAAATCCGGCGTGTCGCATTTCCGGGTGGAAAACGAAGAGGAAGGGATCATGATCATCCGGAAACTGCTCTCTTACCTGCCTTCCAACAATCTGGAAGATGCCCCGATGATCGATTGCACCGATCCCATTGACCGGCTGGAAGATACGTTGAATTCCCTTATTCCGGATAATCCGAACCAGCCGTATGACATGCTGTCGGTGATTGAAGCGATGGTGGACCACGGAGAGTTCCTGGAGGTGCACCGCCACTTTGCCAAAAACATCATTACAGGGTTCTGCCGCATGGGCGGGATACCGGTGGGTGTGATCGCCAACCAGCCCAGTTTCCTGGCCGGCGTACTGGATATTCAGGCCTCCCGCAAGGCGGCCCGGTTTGTGCGGTTCTGCGACTGTTTCAATATTCCGATCCTGACGTTGGTGGATGTGCCGGGATTCCTGCCGGGCAGCGGCCAGGAGTATGGCGGTATCATCATCCACGGGGCGAAGTTGCTCTTTGCCTACGGAGAGGCTACGGTACCGAAAGTAACGGTGACATTGCGCAAATCGTACGGCGGAGCGCACGATGTGATGTCCTGCAAGCAGTTGAGGGGTGACTTCAACTATGCCTGGCCGTCGGCGCAGATTGCCGTGATGGGGGCGCAAGGGGCTATCGAGGTGCTGAACGGCAAGGAGCTGTCTGCGATCGCTGACGACGAGGAGCGGGCCAAATTTGTGCAGGAGAAGATCGCCGAGTACGACGAAACGTTTGCCAATCCCTATCAGGCGGCGGCATACGGCTATATCGACGATGTGATCGAGCCGCGCAACACCCGTTTCCGCGTTATCCGGGCGTTTGAAAGCCTGCGGACGAAAAAAGTGATGAATCCGCCCAAGAAACACAGTAACATACCTTTATAATCCGGAGCGATGATGAATTTAATGTTATTATTGGTGGACCGGGCGGCAGAGTTGGGGGGATATATGATCTCTATCGTTAGCATTGTGGTGGTGTTTGTGTCTATGGCGATCCTGATCCTTATTTTTAAGTCGATCCCGCACCTGTTGCACCTGAATGTCCGGAAAAAGCTGAAAAAAGAGCGGGCGGTCCCTACGGATGAAACACCTGCGATCTCTTTGGATGTGTATGTTCATGCGGCGATCGCCATGGGGTTGCACCTCTATTTTGAGGAGTTGCACGATGAAGAGAGCAATGTGATCACTATACACAATGCTCCCAAGCAGTACTCTCCGTGGAGTTCCAAGATCTACGGTGTTATGAATCAGCCGGTAAAAAAATAAAAGAAGCTATGAAGAATTACAAGTTTAAAATAAACGGCCAGACTTACGAAGTAGAAGTCCATGCATTTGACGGCCAAACAGCCACTGTACATGTAAACGGCACTCCCCATCAGGTCGAAGTGCACGGGGAGGAGAAGAAAGCAGTGACCAAAACTCCTGTGCTGGCCCGGAAGCCGGTGGTTAACAAACCCGGCGAAGGGGTGATCACCAAGACGGAGAGCAGCGGCGCCTACAAGGTTGTCTCCCCGCTGCCGGGAACGATCTTTAAGATGAAAGTGTCCGTGGGCGATACGGTGAAGGCCGGGGACACCGTCCTGATCATGGAGGCGATGAAGATGGAGAACAACATTGTGACCGAAAAGGGGGGTACGGTGACCGCGGTGAAGGTGAAAGAGGGGGATTCGGTGCTGCAGGGGGATGTTTTAATGGAACTGGCATAATCGGGCGAATATGAAGAAGGTAATACTTATTACGCTCTCCCTGTTGTTGGCGCTTCTCAGCGGATTCCGGTGCGAAGCGGCGGGCGACAGAGGGCCGGAAGCGACCCTGATCCACGGGAAATGGGTCAACAGGGCCGGCGGCTACATTCCCAATGCCACGGGAGTGGGCGACCGCCGGGTGGAACGCTATAAAACCTATAATTTCGAGAAGGACGGTACTTTTACGTTGGATTCGTTGAAGCAGCGGTATACCGGTAAGTGGGAACTGCAAGGGAGTACGGTGGTTTTGACCTTTAATCCGCGGACAGTTACTCAATTCTCGAAAAATCTGAATCCGAATGCTTCCGGTTCCGGATATGCAACAACGGATATGCTGGTGGACCTGGGCGTTCGTACCGGCACCCTCGACGGGGAGCTGTTGAAGTTTCCCGGTGCGGACCAGGATGCGCACCACCACGCCGATGCGGTGGCGGGGATGATGAATTTCTGGGAATTCACCGGTTTTGCGAATGCTACGCAAGGGAACCTGATCATGATCTTAGTGGCTTTGGGGTTTATCTTTCTGGCCATCCGGTTCGATTATGAACCCCTGCTGTTGATCCCGATCGGGATCGGTATCATTATCGGAAATATTCCGTTCTACATGGCGGAAGGTTTTAATTTGGGGTTGGGTATTTATGAGCCGGGCTCTGTGTTTAATATTCTGTACCAAGGGGTGGTGCAGGGGTGGTATCCGCCGCTGATCTTTTTGGGGATCGGTGCGATGACGGACTTCTCTTCCCTGATCTCCGCCCCCCGCCTGATGTTGTTGGGAGCGGCCGCGCAATTGGGGATTTTCGCCACGTTCCTGGGGGCGCTTTGGCTGGGATTTGCACCGCCTGAAGCAGGTGCTATCGGTATTATCGGGGGGGCGGACGGCCCGACGGCGATCTTCCTCTCTTCGAAATTGGCCAATGGGGTCAATATGTTGGCGGACGGAACGATCGTGAAGAACCTGATCGGACCGATCGCTATTGCGGCTTATTCGTATATGGCGCTGGTTCCGGTGATCCAGCCGCCGGTGATCAATTTGCTGACCACTAAGAAGGAGCGGAAGATCAAGATGCGGGCGCCCCGGCAGGTGAGCCGCCTGGAGAAACAGATGTTCCCGATCATCGGGCTGTTGCTGACGGCGTTTATCGCCCCTTCTGCGCTTCCGTTGTTGGGGATGTTGTTTTTCGGGAATCTGTTGAAGGAGTCGACGGTTACGAACCGTCTGGCCAATACCGCCAGCAATGCGTTGATCGATACTATTACGATGCTGTTGGGGATTACGGTGGGGGCCTCTACGCAGGCGGATGTTTTTCTGACCAGTGATTCTATCCTGATCTTTATATTGGGGGCCGCTTCTTTTATCATTGCTACGGCGGGAGGCATTTTGGTCGCCAAGGTGATGAATTGGTGTTCGCCCAAGGATAACCCGATCAATCCGATGCTGGGAGCCGCCGGGGTTTCGGCGGTTCCAGACAGTGCTCGTGTGGTGCAGACGGAAGGTTTGAAAAACGACCCGACCAATTATTTGTTGATGCACGCTATGGCGCCTAACGTATCCGGTGTGATCGGGTCTGCTGTTGCCGCCGGGACGTTGCTCAGTTTCCTGATGTAACAGGCCGGAATTTTTTTGAAGGAGCTGTCTCGATTTTTGGGGCAGCTCCTTTGCAATTGAGTTCTCTGAACCGCTCCGGGGTATTGTCTCTTTGGGAGCGTGTCTCCACAACGGTTGTCTATTCCTTTTCGTTCGCTGGAATCCTAACCGCCTTCTTCCCTTCGGTCATTCGGCGCCCTTGCAGGGAGCCGGATTCCGGGCGCTCCGAAAAGAAAAGACAACGATCGTTGTTCCCGCCAATGCTCCCAAAGAAACAATACCCCTGCGCTCGTGCAAGGTTGTCATTCTTGCGGATAAAGCCGGGGGTTTTTGTTTCGCGGTTTTTTTGTTACCTTCGTGCACTTAAATATATAGCATGACATTTGAAGATTTAGATTTGATTGAGCCGATCCGAAAGGCTCTGAAAGAAGAAGGATATGTAACTCCTACCCCGATACAGCAAGAAGCCATACCCATTGTTTTAACAGGCAGCGATTTGCTGGGATGCGCCCAGACCGGTACCGGCAAGACCGCGGCTTTTTCGATTCCGATCTTACAAGGACTCTACCGGAATAACAACCGGAGGGGTATTAAAGCACTGGTGCTGACGCCGACCCGGGAACTGGCGTTGCAGATTGATGAAAGTTTCGGCGCGTACGGACGGCATACGGGCATACGGCATACGGTTATTTTCGGCGGGGTTTCGCAGGTACCGCAGGTGGAGACGCTGCGGAGAGGAGTGGATGTGCTGACGGCAACGCCGGGACGTTTGCTGGATTTGGTCAATCAGGGTTTTGTCCGGTTGCAGGAGCTGGAGTATTTTGTGTTGGATGAGGCTGACCGGATGCTGGACATGGGTTTTATACATGATATCCGGCGTATTTTGCCTTTGTTGCCGAAGAAGCGGCAAAGTCTCTTTTTTTCCGCTACTATGCCGCCGGAGATCGCCCGGTTGGCCGATACTATTTTGTATAAACCGCAGAAGGTGGAGGTAACGCCTCCTGCTTCTACGGTGGAGCTGATCGACCAGGTGGTCTATTTTGTGGAGAAAGATGATAAAAAAGCGCTGTTGGTGGAACTTTTAAAAGATATTTCCATCGAATCGGCGTTGGTCTTTACCCGTACCAAGTACGGGGCCGATAAGTTGGCGAAACATTTGAACCGGGCGGGGATCACAACGGAGTCTATCCACGGGGAGAAGTCCCAGACTTCCCGGCAACGGGCGCTGAGCAATTTTAAAAGCCGGAAATCCCGTTTGCTGATCGCGACGGATATTGCCGCCCGGGGTATAGATATTGATCTGTTGTCTCACGTGTTTAATTATGAGTTACCGGAGGTGGCGGAGACGTATGTGCACCGGATTGGCCGGACGGGGCGCGCCGGGAATGACGGGAGGGCGATCTCTTTTTGCAGTCCGGAGGAGGAGCCGCTTTTGAAAGCTATCCAGAAACTGACCGGTAAACGGGTCCGGCCGGAAGAACTCCCGGAGTTACCGGTGAAAGCGGAAAAACGGCCGGTTGTCTCTGCTTCGCCGGCTCCCTCTTCGCAGTCGGCTTCTAAGGGAAACGAGGCGAAGCGCCCCGGTCGTAAACGCCGGTTTTTCGGACCTTCGAACCGGAAGTAGTGCAGGATTGCAGTTTTTCTTTTGTTTATTGCGACATTATCGTTATTTTTGCAATCAGAAGTATTCTTCGGGGCAGGGTGTAACTCCCTACCGGCGGTGAGAGTCCGCGACTCCCTTTGGGGATTGAACCGGTGAAATTCCGGTACCGACGGTGACAGTCCGGATGGCAGAAGAGACGAGACGGAAAGGAATTATCCGTATAATAAAGATATAAACAGCCCCGAACCTATTTGGTCGGGGCTGTTTCTGTTGGAATATGGTAACGGAAAAGGATAAGGAGTATATGTGCAGGGCCGCGGAGTTGGCGGAACACGGCAAGGGGTTTGTCAATCCGAACCCGTTGGTGGGGGCTGTGATTGTCCGGGAGGGACGGATTATCGGCGAGGGATTCCACGCCCGGTACGGAGGGCCGCACGCGGAACGGGAGGCGTTCCGGAATTGCACGGAGGATCCCCGCGGGGCTACCTTGTATGTGACTTTGGAACCGTGTTGCCATTACGGCAAAACCCCTCCCTGTACGGAGGTCATCCTGGAGAAGGGAATTGCCAGGGTGATGGTGGGGTTGACGGATCCCAATCCGTTGGTGGCCGGCAAGGGAATGGCCTTGTTGCAAAACGCCGGTATCGCGGTGGAGAGCGGTGTGGAAACGGAACGACTGGCCAAACAGAACCGGGTGTTTTTAAAGTATATCACCACCCGGATGCCATGGGTGGTGCTGAAAACGGCGATGACACTGGACGGCAAGATCGCAGCCTATACCGGAGATTCGAAATGGGTGACGGGTGAGGAGGCCAGAAGGGAGGTGCACCGCATGCGGGCCGAGTATATGGGGATCGTGGCCGGTTCCGGAACGGTGAAAGCGGATGATCCCCTGCTGAATTGCCGGGGAGTGGCCGGTTGCCGCCAACCGGTCCGGATTGTGGTGGACAGCGCCGCTTCTTTGTCGCCGGATTCCCGGATTTTCCGGAGTGCGGGGGAACAGCCGGTGATTGTGGCCCACACAACGAAAGCCGGTGCAGACAAGTTGGAACTTCTGCAGGCGGCGGGAGTTAATACTCTGCTCTGCACAGAGCGGGAAGGGAGGGTGTCGATTCCTGATCTGTTGCGGCAGTTGGGAGAGAGACAGATTGATTCCCTGTTGCTGGAGGGGGGGGGTGAGTTAAACGCCTCTTTTCTGAACGCAGGGATGGTGGACGAAGTGGTGGCTTTTATCGCCCCCAAATTAATTGGGGGACGGGAGGCGCCGACCCCGGTGGAGGGAACAGGGATCGCAAACATGCACGAAGCAGTCCGCCTGCGGGAGGTGGAAAGCGGAAAGATCGGAGAAGATGTTTGGATACGGGGATTGGTGGAAAAGAGAAAATAGCGGACGTATGTTTACAGGAATTATTGAAGAGATCGGAAACATCAGGCGGATTGCACGGGGCAGCCGGAGTGTGGTGTTGGAGATCGGGGCTTCCAAGGTATTGGAAGGTACGAAAACAGGAGACAGTATTGCGACTAACGGGGTGTGCCTGACGGTGACGGAGCTGGGAGCGGATTATTTTCGGGCCGATGTGATGCCGGAGACCGTGAACCGTTCGGGATTGGGGGCGTTGCGGCCGGGCGACCGGGTCAACCTGGAGCGGGCGCTGACGCTGAACGCCCGGTTGGGGGGGCATTTGGTGGCCGGGCACGTGGACGGAACCGGAAGGATCACCGCCCTGGAACGGGACGACAACGCCATTCAAATCACCATCGAGGCGGCTCCGGCCCTGTTGCGCTATGTGTTGGAGAAGGGTTCCATTGCC
>QMCD01000326.1_pt1 | contig 42735 bp, 42 predicted proteins | sample 1821841 | NCBI WGS metagenome assembly QMCD01 (sample SAMN01991225, study PRJNA193472) | Termite gut metagenome, whole genome shotgun sequencing project. | isolation source: worker | host: Macrotermes natalensis
TTGACAAGCACATCGCGGTGCAGCGCGCAATCCGCGCCAACAGACAGCGCCGTCTGTTTTAAAATATTTGCCTGCGGCAGCGTCAAATCGTAGATTTTCACGTTGCGGTATCGGTATTTGTCAGCGGCCGCGCCAACATACGCCCCGTCAAACCCTATTTTGCCAAGCTCGGCTTCAATATCCGCGTTAATTATATCTTTCAAAACAAAATCGTGCATAGACCCAATCTAGCACGATTTTGATGTTTTTTCAATTGTTGTTATGCTGCGATTTTGTCGCCGCCAAGAACTTCGCAAGCTCCGAGCGCCAAATCGAAAGTGTTGTTAGCGCCTTTCAATTTTTCTTCTATGTCGCGCACGCCGTTGCCGTTCTTATCTGTAAGCGAGATTTTAAGCCCGGTTATCGCACCTGCGATAGGCAGCCCGTTTCTGAAAACACCTTTTATAACAGAGTCGCTTTCATTTGTGAGTTTTGAAAACGCGATTATATTGTCTTGTGCAAATTTTATGGCATCTGAGCTGAATTTCACAAACTTCTTAGGTAAGATGACATTTGCGTACCAGCCGGCTTTTCTTGCACCCGATGACACTGCATCTGTAACAGGTTTTGCCAATTCGCCCGCTGATTTTGTCAGTTTACCTACCAGTTTATTCAACATCTGATTGTCAAGCACTTTTGTCAAGCGTCCGCCCGCGATGGCGCCGACTGTCGTCAGGATAAGCACCGGCGCTACATTGCTGCCTTTTTTCTTGGTCAACGTGTATTGCTCCTCAAGTTTACGCTGCACATTTGCGCTGTCTGCGCGTCCAAATGAGATTGCCTGAATGCCTGCCATATCTACCTCCTGATTTTTTTAACACATCTACCTATAATAATACCGCTAAATATAAAATTTGTCATCATGCAAGTACATGCTTAACAAATCGTTACGTTTGGCCAGCTCGCGCTCGATTTTGTTCAATGTGCTGAACTTGTTGTTCACCCACAACGGCGCAACAAGCGTTTTTGACAGCCCGCTTGCAGCCAGCCTGTGCACAATAATATCATTCGGCAGCTCACCCACAAAATCGCAAACGAGCTGCACATACTCGTCCTCTGATAAGTAGTAGTACGGTATTTTGGCCAACTGCGCGCCTTCAAGCGCGCACAGCATGTGGATTTTGACCCCGTCAACTTTTAGCCGTTTAAGCTCGCGTGCGGTATGCATCACCTGATCGTGAGTTTCAGGCAGCCCCAAAATCACGTGCGCGCAAACCTTTATCCCGCGCGCTTTTGTGAGCTGTACCGCATTTTCAAAGCACGCAAAATCATGCCCGCGCCTCATCCACTCCAACGTCTTGTCATTGGCCGATTGCAGCCCGTATTCCAGCCAGGTATAATTGTCAAGCGCCGCAATCATATCCAGTTTTTCCGCATCAACGCAGTCCGGCCGCGTCCCGATTGAAATCCCGACGACCTCATCGCGCACAAGCGCCGCGCGGTAAATCTTTTCAAGCTCTTCAACCGGCTTGTTTGTGCCCGAGTACGCCTGAAAATATGCCAAAAACTTCCTTGCGCCGAACTTTTCACCCAAACTTGCCGCGCCGGCTTCAATCTGCTCTTCAATTGAAAGCAAATTTGAATGCGCACGCGAAAAGCTGCCCTCCTCGCAAAAAATACATTTGCCGTGCGGGCACGAAAAACCGGCGTCAAGCGTTATCTTGTAAACCTTTTCGCCGAAGACCCCGCGCAGATGCTCGCTAAACTTAATCACTGTCTTTATCAGTTATCGGATAAACGTAGTGTTCACCGCAGTTTGGGCAGATGACTTCCTGCTGTTTGCCGTCTTCTAAGATAACCACCTCAAAAAGCGTTTTGCAGCCTGATTGTGTGCATCTTATCGCCCAGCCCGGTCTTACTAATTTTGCCATTTCTTCTCCTTTTTTTTTAAAATAATAGCACGAATTTACACCGGTGGCAAGTCGCCCTTCACCTCGGCAATCACATCGCTTTCCAGCTCAAACGCTTTGTGCAGGGCTTTCAGCGCCTTTTGCGCCTCAACTTTGTCAACAAGACAGCTGATTTTTATCTCGCTCGTTGAAATCATTAAAATATTAATCCCCTGCTGCGCGAGCGCATCAAACATCATCGCCGCAATACCCGGCCGGTCAATCATTCCGGCGCCGATTATGGAAACCTTTGCCACATTATCGCTGATTTCAAAATCCTTGAAAATTTTACCGACAATCTCGCCGGTTTTTGCCGCATCGCTGCTGCTGACGGTGAATGCGATGTCGTTGGTTTCGTTTTTGTCGCCGTACGATTGGATAATCATATCCACCGAAACACCCTGTCCTGCAAGCTCACCAAACAGTTTCGCTGCGTTGCCGGGTTTGTCGGGGACATTCATCACGACAACTCTTGATTGTGACAAATCCGTCGCAACGCCTGTCACAGCTTTGTGTATTTCCATTTTTTCAACTCCTGTTATTAAGGTACCCAAATCTTCTTTAAAACTGCTTCTGACCCGCATCGGAACGCCGTAATGCTTCGCGATTTCAACGCTTCGGGGGTGCAAAACTCCCGCGCCCGCGTGCGCCAGCTCAAGCATCTCGTCGTACGAGACCATATCAAGCTTTGATGCGTTCGGTACAATCCGCGGGTCGGTCGTGTAAACCCCGTCCACATCGGTATAAATATCGCATCTGTCCGCGCCGAGCGCCGCAGCGAGTGCAACAGCCGAGGTATCCGAGCCGCCGCGGCCAAGCGTTGTTATCTCGCCGTCGTCTGTGACACCTTGAAACCCTGCAACAACAATAATTTTCCCCGCTGCCAGCGCCTGTTCCAGTTTTTTGGTCTTAATTTCTTTAATCCGTGCTTTTGCGTGCACATCTTCTGTCATAATCCCGATTTGCATCGCGTTAAAGCTCACCGCATCGGCGCCCGCGGCCTTTATCGCTATCGCCAAAAGCGCAATTGAAACCCCCTCGCCAGTTGACAAAAGCATATCCATTTCGCGCTCATCAGGCTCCGCACAAAGCTCTCTGGCCTGTTTTACCAGCAAATCAGTCGTGTGACCCATCGCAGACACAACTATCACAACACCGTGCCCGTTTTTTTGTTCTGCAATCGCGCGCTTGGCAACATTTTTTATCTTTGAGGTATCAGCAACGGACGTCCCGCCGAACTTTTGCACAACTATGGTCATAACTTGCTCTCCACAAACGATTGCAGCTCCTCAACCTCTTTGGTTTTCGGCATCTTGCGCAGTTTGTAGCGTGCATCGCTGAACTTTTCCTTCTCAATCAAATATTTCACATAATCCTGCTGCGCCTGAAGATACATAGGGTTCTTTTCAATTGCCTCGTCAAAATATTCGCATCCGCGCTCAAAATCGTTGATTTCCGCGTAGGATTTTGCCAGATAATAGCATTGCAGCGCATCTTTTTCCTCAGTAACGTTGCTGTTAAGCAAATCTATCGCACCTTGAAAATCGCCGCGGTTGTAGGCTGTTATGCCTTTGACCAAATCGCTGTTCCCGCCGGTTGAGGTGGCGCCGTCCAGCGCATCGCACAGCGTAAGCCGCTCACGCAGCACAAGGTCAGAAGGTCTGATTTTTAGCCCCTCAACGATTTTTTCGCGTGCCGCATCGTACTCGCCAAACCTTATAAACGCGTCAGCCCAGCCCAGATACAGCTCCTCACCGTTTAGGTTCCTGTCAAACGCAGACTGAAAATATCCCAGCGCCGTCTGCCGCTCGCACCTTTGCGCGTAAATCTTGCCTAAAAGCACGTAAGGACCTTGCATATCAGCAAACAATTCAATGGATTTTTTGCAATAAATTTCGGCGTTTTTATAATCGTCCGACTCATACTTCAAAAGCGCGTATTCATAAGTGTTTATCCCGTCAGGATGGGTTTTGACAAGTTTTTCCAAAACCGAATTAGCCATGCTGTGATCATCCAAATACTTGTGCGAAAGCCCCAAAAGCAGTTGCGCCATACGGTTTTTCGGGTTCAACTGCACCGCAAGTTCCAGTTTTTCACGCGCCTGATCATAATGACACAACTTTAACAGCGCCATACCGAGCCCCGCGATGACGTCAGGGTGCATCGGCCGCAGCCGGTCAGAGTTTTCAAACGCCTTGCGCGCGTTGTCAAAGTCCTCCGTCAAATACAGCACAAACCCCAGCTTTGCCCAAATATCCTTGTCATTCGGGTTCATATCAGCAGATTTTTGATACGCGTCCCTCGCGTTTTGCCAATCGGACATTTTATCGTACGCCACACCCAAATACTTATACACAAGCGCATCCGGCGTTGTCACCTGGAGCAAAAGATTCTTTGCCTCCTCATATTTTTCTTGTGAGATGAGCTTTTTGGCCAGGTTAACCCCCGCAACTGACGGCAGAGCAGGTGTTATAGCCTCTTTTGTATAATCTTCCACACTTTTTGCTAAATTCCTAATCTTTTCCATTATTTTTTGCAAATAATCACTCATGATACAATTGTACCATGAACGAAAATGAATTTCTAACCAAAGTTGCAAATACGATTAAATCTGTCCGTTACGGAAATTTGAGCGCGCGGCTGGAACCGGTCAAAGGCTACGAGGACCTGACAGTCAGCATCAACCGGATGATAGAAACCCTGAACGATCGCGAAAAAATGATTACCGAGTACCAAAGCGAGCTCCAACGCCGCCTGCAGCGCGAAAAAGACTTCATCGCCGCGCTCACGCACGACCTGAAAGTCCCGATTGTTGCCCAAAATAATATGGTTGATTTTCTGCTGGAAGGTAAATTTGACGAAATAACGGGCCGCCAGCGCACAGCGCTGGAAAATATGCAAACCTCCGGCCGCGCGCTTTTTAAGATGGTCCAAACCCTGCTTGAAACCTACAAGGTCAACGAAAACGGCGTTCAAATCATAAAAGAAACGATTGAGCTGAAACCCTTTATTGACAGGATTATCGCGCAGATGCCGCCTTCCGGGTTCAAAATCACGGCATCTTACAAATGCAAAACAGCTGACGCCGACCCGTTTGCCCTGGAGCGCGTGCTGAAAAACCTTATCGCAAACGCCCTGACACACGGCCAGACAGACGTTGAGGTCAAAACAAGCAAGCTCAAAGGGTTTGTCAAAATCTGCGTAATTGACCGCGGCGCCGGCGTTTGCGCGCAGGACGCACAAAAGATTTTTGATAAATATTACCACGCGAGCAAAAAACGTACCAGCACCGGGCTTGGTCTTTACCTGTCACAGCAGCTTATCCGCGCGCACGGCGGCGAGATTACGCTTGTCCAGTCAAACGGTACCGAGTTCTGTATCAAACTTCCGGCTTAAACCGCGGTTGTCTGATACATTCCAACTGACAACCTACATTTGCCCCCGCTTCTGATCAATAAAAAATTTGCGCATATTTTCGTTTATATGCACGTTTTGCAGCGCGATGTGATATTTTTGTACATTTGCAATGTTTTGTGTTTCTTCCAATAAATCTCTTTCCTGCGGCCGGGCAACGTGCTTTTTGTCATGTACCCCCCCGCCGGTTTTACCCCCGGATTTTTTCTCAATAATCCTGTCCACAATCTCGTCAAGGTTTGCACCGCTCACACCGAATTGACCTGCCACCTGCGACACCGTTGCGCCCTGCGGCAGCGTGTAAAGCCATTTCAACGTCATCTTGTCGCCCGCCGAAAGCCGCGTCACACCCTTCAAATGCGGTGTGAACATTATATCTTCCCTGTTCGGGCTGTGCCCGAGCCCGAGCGCGTGCCCTATTTCGTGCAAAATCGTGTGGTACACCTCATCCTCGCTCATATAATCGCTGTGAACCGCGCCATCCGTGAGCCCGATTGACACCTCCGCCCCGTAGAGCCTGTTGCCGGCGTCAAAACTAAACACGCAGTGACCCAAAGCCTTGCGCTCAACGCGTTTCCACTCAATATTTATTTGCGAATCGTATAGCGAGCCCACATGCTGAAAATTTATCTTGCCGCCTGCGGCCGCCTGCCACTCGCTGCACGCACGTTTTACCATCTGCCGGTACGCGTAATCCTCGCCCTGCTTTGAATAGAAGTTCATCGGCGCCGTATAAACCTTCAACGACGACGACGGCCAGCGCATTATCGCGCCGTTTTTCAAAGACTGTGACACGTAGGTTTTATATTTCATGTTTTCATTGTATCATATTTTTTAAGGAGGAAAACTCATGAATGTAATGAAAATGATGCAGCAGGCACAAAATATCCAAAAAAGACTTAAAGAAACGCAAGAGGAGCTGGCAAACACCGAGATAACCGGCGAAAGCGCAGGCGTTGTCGTCACATGCGACGGTCAAGGTAAGTTTAAGTCAATAAAAATCCCGTCAATTGAGGGGATGGACGCCGAAATGCTTGAAGACGTGATTGCTGCCGCGATAAAAAGCGCAAGCGACAAGGCAACCAAACTGATGGATGAAAAAATGAAGGCCGCAACCGGCGGAATCAGTATCCCGGGACTTTCATGATTTATCCCAAGTCCGTTGCAACGTTAATAGAGCAGTTTCAAAAATTCCCGTCCGTGGGCCCGAAAAGCGCGCAGCGGATGGCGTTTTATCTGTTGAGAATGCCGCAAAACGAGGTGGAGAAATTTGCGCAAGCCATAATTGACGCCAAAGCCAACACCCGCACATGTGAAGTGTGTTTCAACCTGTCAACTGACAGCCCGTGCAGCATTTGCGCCTCATCCGGCCGTGACAAATCAACAATCTGTGTCGTCGCAGAGACAAAAGATCTCATCGCGGTTGAAAAAACCAACGAATACAAAGGGCTTTACCACGTTTTGCAAGGTCTAATCTCGCCAATGGACGGCATCGGCGCGGATGATATCCGCATAAAAGAGCTGCTGACGCGCCTTACAGACGACGGCGTCAAAGAAATTATTCTTGCGCTCAACCCCTCTGTTGAGGGCGAGGCGACCAGTCTTTATTTGGGCAAACTTATCAAACCGTTCGGGATAACGGTTTCGCGGCTTGCGTTCGGGCTGCCGGCGGGCGCGGATTTGGAATATGCGGACGAAATCACGCTCGCCCGCGCAATTGAGGGCCGCCGCGAAATCTGAAAATTCGTATGAACGCACGATGTTTTTTGCATGGTTTTTTAATAATATGTCGTTATGGGCAAGCCCTAACCTCCTGAAATATCCTGATTGGTTAAGATATGGAAAGGGGGTGGTTAAATTGATATTCACAACATGTGAAAAAGAGCTATTTCTTATCTTGATGATAATCGTAGCTCTTAAAGTAACCAAATAGGGGCTTTTAATGGGGCAAGCGTGAACTTGCTCCGCCCTTGTATTCTCATTATAACTCAAAAAATTTCAATTTCAAGTGGTTTATTTGCGTTTTTCAAACCTAATATCATAACCGAGGATTTCGGTTATTGTACGGACTTCTTCAAATGGTATGGTTTTACGGCGAAGTTTTTGCGAAAGATTTGAAACAGTAGTTCCGCGTTTTTCTGCTAATTGGCTCATTGTTATATTTTCTTTTGCCAGTATGGATTTTATATCTTCTCTTATGCTCATATATTTAATATTGTATATTTTTATTTAATAGTTGACAAATTTGCCCAATCGCTGTAAGATATTTGTATTAATAAGTCAAAATTTAGTTAAATTAATACAAACGACGTTAAGAAAGGTTAAGAATGGACTTTGAAACCGAAGGCAAATTTATTGAACTGCAAGCCCTATACGAAACCCTGCACAACGCACTGCATTTTTCCGTCGGCAACAAAGACAACCCTGACGCAGGCCACCTGATTTGTTTATCAGACATAATTCTGGAAAAATTTGAAAATTTCCCTGATTAGACTAACCGATTAACGAAAAAAACAATGACAAAAGGCCGGCCGATTTTAAGATAGCCCGCAGAAGCCCGCGCTTGAGCTCTTTGTTTGCATGCACAGGAACAGTTAATTTTGCATCTTCACCATCTTTGGCGTAAATATGATGCGATCCGTTAACACGTTTAAGCCGCCAGCCGTTCTCTTCCAGAATTTTACAAAGTTTTTTACCGGTTATGTTTTTATAATGCAATTCTAATTATCTCATCATATTGTTCCGGCATATCAACCGAAAACCAGCCCTCTATTGCCTCGGTTATATTTTTACGGATTTCATCAATAGTGTCGCCTTGCGTAAAGCAGCCCTTTAATGCGGGTACTTCCGCCCAATAACCGTTATCTTCTTTATGTACCACAACGTCAAAATTCATAACTTCATTTTACAACATCATCAGAAGATTTTCAAGTGGGGCTAACTTCCAGCTTGTAGCCGCCGCCGTAGACGGTTTGGATATATTTTTTGCCACCGGTGATTTTATTCAGCTTTGTGCGCAAATGCCGGATATGCACCCGTATCGCATCCACATCGTCGTCTTCCGAGTAACCCCAAACCTCTTTTAAAAGCTGCGCGGTCGGCACAATTGTCCCGTGGTTTTGGAACAGCAGATTAAAAATCTCAAACTCAATCGGCGTTAACTTTGCCGTGCCCTGACCGATCTTTACCTCGTAAGTTTCAGGCAGAATCGTAACCTCACCCAGAGTTAAAATCTCCTTGGTACACGCGGATTTTGGCAGCTGGTTTGAGCGTTTCAACAGCGCGCGCACCCGCACCTGCAATTCTTCAATCTCAAACGGTTTGACCAGGTAGTCGTCAACGCCCGTGTCAAAGCCCTTCACCTTGTCGCTCACCTGCGAAAGCGCCGTCAGCATTAAAATCGGCGTGTTAATATCGGTTTTTCTGATGCGCTGCGCCACTGTGAACCCGTCAACCTCCGGCATCATCACATCCAGCACCACAAGCGCGGGTGATTCCTGCTTGAACAGTGCAAATCCCGTTGTACCGTCAAACGCCTGCACAACCTCGTACCCGCAAAGCTGCAGATTCACCTTTATCAGCTCGTTAATTGCCCTGTCGTCGTCCACCACTAAAATTTTCATAAATAAATTGTATTACAAAATGTTAAAATAATCCAACTGAATGATGAATTTTCCTTTTTTTGTTTTTTAATGTATAATATACAATTATTAACATTTTATAAGGAGGCACATGAATTGGAAGTAACACAACAGGCATTTAACCGCGACGGGAATATCCACTTGGGACAACATGTTTTGGCAGAGTTTTTTGAATGTGATTCAAACATTTTGAATAACATTGACAAGGTAGAAAAGTATATGGTGGACGCCGCGCTTGAATGTGGTGCTACAATTGTCCAAAAATGCTTCCATATGTTTAACCCCCACGGTGTATCGGGTGTTGTTATTATCTCCGAGAGCCACCTTGCAATCCACACCTGGCCGGAACTTGGCTACGCGGCTGTTGACCTGTTCACCTGCGGCGATAAGTGTGACCCCAAAGTTGCATACGAGTTCTTGAAAAAGAAATTCAACTCCGGCAACGCGCTATTTACCGAGCTTAAACGCGGTATGCTTGACGAGGAATCCCACAAGGTTGCCCAAAAAACGTTTGAAATCGTATAGTTAAAAATTGTAAAACATGTTTGACATACAGGCATGGTTTTACGTATGATTGGAAGATGTCAGATACTACAACGAAAAAAGAGTTTGATTTGACTCAAAAGAGTATGTTTTCAACCGAGGATGAGGTGTTTTCGTCCAGCTCGGTTGCGGCTTTTCTGGCAAGAAATGATGTCCCCGTTTCGCACAAAAAGGCGGCCGACAGCTACCGCATCATTAAAAAAGTCTTCCAATTCCAAGCGGTGATGAGCAGAGTCAGTATTACCGAAAAAACGCTGCTGGATAAATACGATTTTAATACAATGGAGTTTACGACCGCAAAGCAGATGGCGCAGGAGCTTGCGCTGCTGCAAAAATGGGCGCACGATGAGGATTTGGCGCTGCGCGATGATGCGTCAAAAATATTTGATATCCGCATAAAAGAACTAAAATATATCTGCGCAAGCCGCTACGCCTGCATCTCAAACGAAATCTACCAGGGCTACGTGGTTTTTGAAAAATATTTGAAAGAAATCAGCAGGTTCCGCGACTAGCAAGTTTTTGTTTCTGATTTAAGCTTTTTCAGCAGGCGTTTCTTCTGTTTCTGCCGCGGTTTCTTCAACAGCAGGTTCTGCTGCGGCAGGTTCCTCAACGACAGCCGTTTCTTCAACTGCAGCCGGCTCAACTTCGGCTTCCGGCGGGCAAATAGTTGCTTCCTCGGTCATTATTGCCATAGCTGCCTGCGCGTTTTCTTCCTGTTTTGCGGTTTCTTCAACGGCAGCTGCTTCACTTGCGGCAGCTGTTTGGGCCGCAGCTTTTGCAGCATCTTTTGCCTCGGCTGCAGCTGATTTTTCAGCCTCTATTTTTGCTTTTGCTTTTTTTGAAAGTTTTGTTTCGGCCTTTTTCTTGTAGTTCAAAGAGCCGTCTTTGTTCGCGTTGTCAATCAAATATTTAACCGTATCGGTCGGCTGCGCGCCCTTTTTAACCCAGTCGTTCGCTGTCGCGACATCAAGTTTCATGATTTTTGTTTTCGGGTTGTAGTGTCCTAATTCCTGAATAGGTTTGCCCTCGCGTTTTGTTGTTGAGTTGATTACAATGATTCTGTAAGTCGGGGATTTCTTTGCGCCAAGGCGTTTTAGTCTGATTTTTAGCATATTTATATTTCCTTTTTTCTTTTAATGATTTTATTAAATCATGAAGAAAAATAACTGTCAAATCTATGCTATAATAATATTATGAATACGGGGAAGCTTGAAGATTTAAAACAAAAAGTTAAGCGTCAGCTTGACCAAACGGAGATGTTTCAATACAAAGGTCAGGTGTCAAAGCTTTTGGGGTTGACGGTTGAGGTTAAGCTGCCGGGGCTGAAAATCGGCGATTTGTGCTTTATTGAGACCCACGACGGCCGGCAAAAACCCGCGGAAGTTATGGCGTTTAAAGGTGAGGCGGCGCAGCTGCTCTTGCTTTTGGACGGTGAAGGTATCGGTCAAGGGTCGCTTGTGACCTCCACCGGAAGACCGATAATCATACCGGTCGGCGATTTTTTGCTGGGGCGTTTGATTGATCCGATGGGCAATCCGCTTGACGGACGGCCGCTTGATACGACAGGTGCTCTGTGGCGCTCCATTGAAGGTCCGCCGCCCGGGCCCTTTGAACGCCCGATTATTACGGAGATGTTTTCAACCGGTGTGCGTGCGATTGATTCGTGTTTGACGTTCGGTACAGGTCAGCGGATGGGGCTGTTTGCGGGCTCCGGGGTCGGGAAAAGTACGCTGCTCGGAATGATTGCGCGAAACTCCGACGCGGATGTCAACGTTGTTGCGCTAATTGGCGAGCGCGGCCGTGAGGTTAAAGAATTTATTGAGGACGCGCTGGGACCCGAGGGTATGGCAAAATCTGTGCTGGTGTGCTCAACCGGCGACAAACCGCCGCTGATTCGCCAAAAATGTCTGCTGGCCGCAACCGCCGTGTGTGAATACTTCCGCGATCAGGGCAAAAAAGTCTTCTTGATGACGGATACGGTTACGCGCTGCGCGATGGCCGGCCGTGAAGTCGGCCTGTCACTTGGCGAGCCGCCAACCATGAAGGGCTATCCGCCGTCAATTTTTTCGTGGCTGCAAAAGGTTTTGGAGCGCGCCGGAAACAGCGAAAAAGGCTCTATCACCGCGCTTTACACGGTGTTGATGGAAGGCGACGATATCTCCGACCCGATTGTTGATACGGTGCGCGGGATTGTTGACGGGCACGTGTTCTTGTCGCGGAAAGTCGCCGAGTCCAACCATTATCCGGCGATTGATGTTCTGGGCAGTATTTCAAGGCTTATGAGCTCAATAGCAAGCCCCGAACACAAAGAGGCCGCCGCGACAATGCGTAAAGTTCTGGCTATGTATCGCGAAAACAAGGACTTGATTGACGTCGGGATGTACCAGCCGGGCTCTAACCCCAAGCTTGACACCGCAATTGAGCTTATGCCACAGGTTAACGCGTTTTTGCAGCAGCGAACAAGCGACAGCGTCAGCATGGACACGACAATTCAAGGGCTGGTTGACATGATGCAGGGCGTTGATATATAACCGGCTGAGCCGGTTCTTGCGGCTAAAAGTCCGATGCAAACATTGTTTGCATAACGCGGCGACCGCATCGGGCCAATCTTGACATGCACCGGTTAATATGATAAAATTGATACCAAAAGAGGGCGGATTATGAGAAATATTATTATCTACACACAAGGCGGCGTATCGGCTTTAACGGGCGTGCTTTCGGCGATTGAAGACACCCACGTGCGCGCGGAAGCGGCCGAGAATCTGAAAGACTACGAGACCTTGAACCCGAGCCTGATTGTTGCGGAGAATGTGCCTGATTTGGCGACAGTGCTTGCGACAACAAAGTTTAAGGCGCCCGTCCTGTTTGTCGGTGAGGCGTTTAAGGGCAACACCGTCCGTGCAGCGGCCTATGACTACATCAAAACGCCTGTGGACAACGATGAGATTGTTGTTCGTGCAACAGCGCTGCTGAAAATCCGCGACCTGATGGTGAAAGTCCGCGTTGTATCCACAACTGACGAATTGACCGGTCTGCATAACAGAAAATACCTTCACGAGCGGCTTGAACAAGAGATTTCCCGCTCAAAACGTTACGGTACAAAACTTTCGTGCCTGTTGTTTGATTTGGATTTCTTCAAGGTTGTTAACGATATTTACGGCTACGACTGGGGTGACACGCTGCTGCGCAACATCGCGGACAAGCTGAAACTGCTTATCAGAAAAGAGGATATTCTCACCCGCTACGGCGACGAGGAGTTTTTGGTTGTGTTGCCAAACACGTCCGAGTCCAACGCGTTTTTGTTCGCGGAGCGTTTCCGCCGCGATATTGAGAAGATGGAATTTATTCCGGCAGGCGAGGAGGAGCGGCACCCGATTACGATTTCCGGCGGGATTTCCACCTACCCTTGCATTGAGGGCACTGAAGAAGACGTCAACACAATCGTACGTTACGCCGAGCACGCGCTCTACAACGCAAAACAGCGCGGCAAAAACAAAATCGTCCAGTTCTCGCAGATTAATTTGGGTGAATAGCCAGGCTGAGCCTGGACCGGACTGCTCAAAGTGGTTGAACTTATGTAGAATGGTTGTATAGATTGATTTTTATGTTATAATTTCTTTATGGAAAAGTTAAAAATTAAAAACGAGTTTGAAAAAAAATTTGTTGATTTTGCAAGAACTTTAAATAATGAAATTTGCGATGAAATGAATAATTGGACAATTAAAGGTTTTATTGATGCTCATAAAAATATTTATTCCATATCAAACGATACAAAAATAATATCAAAAATTTTAGAAATTCATATTTTTCCGCTAATATTGCAACTTGCTGAAGAAATCGGCTATAATGTAGTATTGACAGACCACCAAAATTATTATCCAGATATTTCTTTTGTGTGTCAGAACGATGAAAGAATCAAATTTGCTGTTGATTTCAAATCTACTTACAGAAAATCTAAAAACACATGCAATGGTTTTACATTAGGTTCACATGGTAAATATTTTCAAGACAGGACATCAACTAAAAACATTCAATTCCCATATAGTGAATATTTAGGACATTTTTGTTTAGGAGTTATCTATGACCGTGTGGATACAGGACAAACTGAAATATTTGACATTGATGAATTATCAACGATAACTTCCGTAATTAAAAATATTGATTTCTTTTTTGTTGAAAAATGGAGAATAGCGTCTGACAAAAGAGGAAGCGGTAACACGGCAAATATAGGTAGTGTCAAAAACATTGATGATGTATTAAAAGGGAATGGTATTTTTAAATTGCATGGAGAGAGTGTTTTTGATGATTATTGGATGAACTATGGTAATATCATAATAACAAAAAGTGATGGAAAAACTGAAAAGATTAATTGTTTAGATGAATTTTTAAAATACAAAGGAATTGATTAATGACCACCATATATGTGCCACCAATAAAATGTCAAGGGATAAAAACAAAGCTTGTAGAATGGATACAAGAGTTGGTCCCGGAATTTGACGGGATTTGGTATGAACCATTTATGGGTTCTGGAGTTGTAGGTTTCAACATTCGGCCGAAAAGGGCTGTTTTTTCTGATACAAACCCACATTTAGTTAACTTTTACAATGATTTAAAAAATAATGTTATTGACCCTTATAAAGCAAAAAGTTTTTTGGAAGAGGAAACCGATAAATTGTATGTTGGTGCAGATGATTATTATAAAGAGGTCAGAAGGAGATTCAACAAAAATCCAAATTCTTTGGATTTTTTATTTTTAAACCGTTCTTGCTTCAATGGAATGATGCGATTTAATGGTTCTGGTGGATTTAATGTACCTTTTTGTAAAAAACCTGGTCGATTTGCACAAGCATATATTACCAAAATAACAAACCAAATAAAAAATATTCAAGAAATAATACAGGCAAACGAATATGAGTTTGTAGTATCATCTTTTGAAAATGTTGTTGCAAAAGCAAAAAACGATGATTTTGTTTATTGTGACCCGCCATATATTGACAGGTATTCAGATTATTTTAATTCTTGGACACAAGAAAATGAAGAAAAACTATTTGAATTACTACATAACACTGAAGCCAAATTTATTCTTTCAACTTGGCATAGCAATAAATTTAGAGAAAATAAATATATTGATGCTTTATGGAATAATTTTAATATCATACAAAAAGAACATTTCTACCATCTTGGGGGAAGGGAAAGTAATAGGAATAAAATGATGGAAGCGTTGGTTTATAATTTTAAAACAAAGATTTCTATAAAAGAAAAACCTGAAGTACAACAACTGGCATTAATGTAGTTTTGCCAAAGAAATTGACGAAATTATTAAAACCTTACCTGCGGTACCGCGTTGAGCAGCGTTTTTGTGTACGGGTGCTGCGGGTTGTCAAATATCTCCGCCCTTGACCCGATTTCAACAATCTGACCTTTATACATGACAGCTGTTCTGTCCGCCAGGCAACGGATTACGCTTAAATCATGCGATATAAATATAAAAGTTATCCCCAGATTTTTTAAATCCTTTATCAGATTAATAATTTGCGCTTGAATACTCACATCCAGCGCGCTGACCGGCTCGTCCGCGATAATAAACGACGGCTCCGTCACAAGCGCCCGCGCAATCGCAATCCGCTGCCGCTGCCCGCCGGAAAACTGGTGCGGATAATTGTTCAGGCAGCTTTCATCCAACCCCACAAGCGCGATTTTTTCGCGCACAATCTCGTTGATGCGCGCTTTTGGCAGGCGAGTATTGATTTGCAGCGGCTCAGATAGCGTATCTGCAATCTTCATCTTCGGATTCAGGCTTGAATACGGGTTTTGAAATATCATCTGCATTTTGAGTCTGTCGTCAGCGAACACGATTTCGCCCGATTTTACCGGAATCAGCCGCATCAGCGCCTTGGCAACCGTGGATTTGCCCGACCCGGATTCGCCTGCTATCGCAAGGATTTCACCCTTGCCAACATTAAACGACACCCCGTTGACAGCGCGCACAACCCCGTTTTTACCCCTGTATTCAACATAAAGGTCTTTAACTTGTAACATAAAACCAGTTTACCTCAACGCACGCGCGATTACCATAGCCGGTTTAACGACTTATCTTTTTTGCGCCAATCTTTTTCAACCTTGACTTCCAGCGCGAGAAAAACCTTCTTATCGGCGATTTGTTCAAGCTCCAAACGCGCCTCGGTACCGATTTTTTTGAGCATTGCGCCGCCCTTGCCGATTAAAATCCCCTTCTGGCTTGATGTTTCGCAGTAAATGTTCGCATAAATACGGTCAATGGCGTCCGTTTCCTCGTATTTTTCTATTTTAACCGCGACTGCGTGCGGGATCTCATCTGATGTGTTTAAAAGTATTTTTTCGCGCACGATCTCGCACGCCACATCACGCATGGACTCCTCTGTCACAACGTCCTCGGGGTAAATAAGTTCACCTTGCGGCAGCTGCTCAAAAATTTTCTCCACAAGCGGTTCAATATTTTTGCCGGTCTTTGCGCTGACTTTGATGACCGGATAATTTTGGTCAAAAAGCATCTTGTAACTCAACAGATTCTCGTCCGGTTTGCCGCCTTTGTCAACCTTGTTCATAACAATTATTACCGGCGCGCCTGACAAGATATTTTGCGCAATCCACTTGTCGCCTTTGCCCGCGGGCATTGAGCCGTCAACCACAAACAACGTCAAATCCGCGTCCGGCACCGAAACCTTCGCCTCGTCAAGCAAAAGTTCGCCGAGTTTATCAAGCGGTTTGTGCACACCCGGCGTGTCAACAAAAACAATTTGACCCTCCTCGCGTGTCAAAATCCCCCGAATCCGTTTCCGTGTCGTTTGGGCCTTATCCGTTGTGATAACAATCTTTTGGCCTAAAATTTTGTTTAAAAGCGTTGATTTACCAACGTTTGGCCGTCCTATTATTGCTGCAAACCCTGATTTCACTTATTCACCGGCGTCTTTATCCTTCCAAATTACATTTCCCCCATTGTAACATAATTGTTAAGAATGGCAAATTTTTAAATGTTCGGTTATTATATTATTAATAATTGTTACAAGGGAAAATATGCGCAAAATTTTACTTATCCTAATTTTGGCGATTGGCTTGTCAGTGCAGGCGAACTCACTGGTGAACACCGAGCTGCGCAAATCCGGTGCGGATTCGGTTGATTTGATTTTATCCACCAGCGAAACCTACGCGGACAATATCGTTGTCAGAAAAAAATCCGACACGGAATATGTCGTGCTTATCCCGAAACTTTCCGGGACGGCCGCGCCTGTCTTGACAAGCAGCGTCAAAGAGATGGTGTCAAACGTAAAAGTTCAAAATATTGAAGACTACACACGCGTGACGATAACGACCAAAAAACCGCTCAACGTCCGCGCGTCGGCGAAAAAAACCTCCGCGCAGGAGCAGGAATATTCAAAACTTATCGCGAAGGCGACCAGCATCAAGAACAAACCCGCTGCACCTGTGAGTAAGCCGGCCGACCCGATGGCAGATGTTGTAAAATCCGCACAAAAGGCCGCACCGAAAGCTGCAACAGTGCCAAAAACACCGCCAAAACAAGCCAAACCCGCGCCAAAAAAAGAGACACCAAAAGCAGTTGAACAACCAAAGCAAACCGCACCGGTGTCTGCCGCGGCGCCGCCGGCTCCGACTGTCAAAACGCACGGTGTCGCACCGATAACAGAAAAACTTTTGCTGGAAGAATTGCCGGAACTGCCTGGTATTGAAGATGCACCGGCGGCGCCCGAAACAACTTCAACCTTCAAACCCGCCGGAAAACTCGGTAACAAGCATTATACGATTATCGCCGGATTGCTTGCCGCACTGTTTATAACACGGTTCTTAAAACCAAAACGCCGACCACAGCACATGTTTGGCGATGAAACAGAGCCGGATGCAAGAATACCCGGCGTTTACGCCAAAGACAGATATCAGGACTCAACCGAGCCGATTGATGTGTCCTCCGCCGGCTGGCAAAGTAAATACAACCTGTTCAAGACCGCCGCGGCCAGCTCTGCGGACAACCCGTTTGGTGCTGTGACAGCCGCTGCGCCGGTTGAAGTGCCGCAAACGGAAGAAGTCTTTGACGAGTCCGAAACACTTGATGAAACTTTTGCTGAAACGGCAGACCTTGATGAGCCCGAGTTTCTTGCACCGGAGGCGATAGACGAGATTCTTGAAGAAGAATTGGACGATGATGAAATCTTTGAACAGGAGCTTGCGCGATATACCTCGGAACGCCCTGCTATAAAAGGGTTTGCGAGTACGCCGGCGCGCATAAAAAATGCTCACAAGCGCGCGGAAAAACTTCGCAGCGACCGTAAAATGATGAACAAAGAAGTTGACAAACAACCCTTTAAACCCGCACGGAGCAAGATAACCAACCCGCTCGTGTCCGGGTTGAGCAAGCTTAATCCGCAGCCTGTCATGGTTGAACGGCTTGGGCTGATTGTCAAAGATACGCAAAAAATCAGCGACAACAAAGGGTTCTACCTTGTTGACCACAACGGTGAATACTCGCTGGTCGGCAAAATTCACGATCGGGTTTTTGTAATCAAAAAATTTGACAAACCAATGGACGTCAAAGTCCAGGTGCGGCAAGACAAAGACAATGTTTATATGGTCAGAGCCGGCGAATTTAAGTCGCTTGTTGAGGTAACAGACGATAATATGGGCGTGCTCGTTGAACTTTAATAAATTGAAAGTTGTTTTTGCGCTTTTGCTCGTGGTTTTGCTCACGGGATGCGCTGAAAACCGCGCGGTAGTGAGGTTTGCCAGCTGGGGCTCGCAGTCGGAAGTCGCAATAATAAAACCGATTCTGACCGAGTTTGAGGCGCAAAACCCTGATATAAAAGTGGATTTTATGCACATTCCGCAAAACTATTTCCAGAAAATCCACCTGCTTTTTGCGTCAAAAACGGCGCCGGACGTGATTTTCATAAATAATATATATCTGCCGTTGTATGCTGATTTTTTGCTGCCGGCGCGCGTGAATGAAAAAGATTTTTACCCGCAGGCGCTGCAGGCGTTGAGCTGGCAGGGCACGCTCTACGCGGTTCCGCGCGATATTTCCAACATGGTTATTTATTATAATAAAGATATGTTCCGCGCAAAAGGTGTCCCATTCCCGCGTGACAACTGGGATTTGAGGGAGTTTTTGCGTGCGGCACAGCGTCTGTCAGACCCGCCGCGGACGTTCGGTGTGAGTTTTGAGGAAGACCCAATCTACTGGCTGCCGTTTGTGATGAACGATCCCGATGGGCCGGATTTCTACGCGGACCTGCGCAAAAACGGTCTTGCGCCGATGAAAAGCGAGAGCGCGAGCGCGACAATGGCACAAATGTTTTTGCAAAAACGCCTTGCCATGCATATTTGCGGCAGGTGGATGGTGCCAAAATACCGGACAGACGCGAAATTTGACTGGGGTGTTGCACCGTTTCCGGGCGTTGTCCCGGCGGACGCCTCGGGCTGGGCAATTGCAAAATCCTCCAAACACCCGCAGCAAGCCCAAAAACTCGTGGATTTTTTGTCCTCGCACGACGCAGAGTTTGTTAAATCCGGCCTAATCGTGCCCGCCAGATGCGCAAACGCCGCGATGATTGAGGAAAAAGCATTCCTCAAAGCCGTCCAAAACTCGCGCCCGATGCCGGTTTCAAAGGATTACATCAGGCAGATGGATAACCTGAAAGAACAATTGCAATATAAATTTGATTTGTAGTAAAATTGTTGTATGAGGAAATTTTTATTACTTTTATTGTTTTTGAGCAACCTTGCCTGCACAGCGCTTGCCGCGCAGGTTTACAAGCTGGACAGCGGTCAAACCGTTGTGATACAAGAGGTTCGCAGCAACCCGATTGTCACGATTGACACCTGGATTAAAACAGGCTCAATAAATGAAACTGACGAAAACAACGGTGTGGCGCACTTTTTGGAGCACCTGTTTTTCAAAGGCACCACCAAACATCCGGCAGGTGAGTTCGACCGGATTTTGGAAAACAAGGGCGCGCAGACAAACGCCGCCACCAGCAAGGATTTTACGCATTATTATATAACAATCCCGTCCAAGGATTTTGAAACCGCCTTGAACCTGCACGCGGATATGCTTTTGAACCCGCTTATCCCGCGCAAAGAGCTTGAAATGGAGCGAAAAGTCGTACTCGAAGAAATCGCCAAGGACAAAAACTCGCCCGCCCAACTGGTTCACGAGAATTTGACAAAGCTGCTCTACCAAAAACACCCCTACAAACGCGATGTAATCGGGACAAACCACGTTATCAGCACGATTGAGCGCGAAAAGATTTTGCAGTTTTACGATAGTTATTACACACCGTCAAATATGATAACCGTCATAACAGGCGATATTGACGCGCAAACCGCTCTGGATGCGGTCAAAAAAGAGTTTGACGCGCCGGCCGCAGTTGCTGCCCCCAAAGAGTACCCGGTCTACGACAAAGAGCCGCCATTGACAGAGCAAAAGCGCACGGTGGCGCACTTTCCGGCGCAATCGGGGTATATGTTAATCGGCTTTCGCACCGTTCCCGCGGACGGTTCGGATACCTACGCGCTTGACGTTTTGGCTGCGATACTCGGCGAAGGCCGCTCCAGCGTGTTTTATCAGAACATCAAAGAGCAAAAACAGCTCGCCGTGACGATTTCCGCGGTAAATATGGGCATGAAAGACGACGGAATCTTTTATATCAATGCGAATTTCAAACCCGAAAACGTACAAAAGCTTGAATCCGCGATATTTAGCGAGATTGCCGCTATACAAAAGCAAGGTGTGACGCCCGCGCAGCTTAATTTGGCCAAAAATCTGCTTGAACGCGACACCTATTACTCGCGCGAAAGCACCTCCAACATCGCCTCCGAGATTGGCTACACGATAACCGTAGCGGGCGATATCAGGTTTTACGACAACTATATTAATAATATAAAAAAGGTCACCGCGGCGGACGTTAAACGCGCTGCGAACAAATACCTGCAAAACAGCGCGGTATCAATTGTTTTGCCGGAACAAAATAATGAAAAACCTGTCAGCCACAAGACTGCGGCGGCAGATGTTGCGCCGGTAAACCTTATCATCACGCCAAACGACTCCAACGATATTGTTGCGATAAGCATTCACGCGGTCGGGGGGCGGCTTTTGGAGGATACACCCGGCACCGCGGACCTGATGGCCGCGCTTTTAAGCAAAGGCACCAAAAATTATTCCGCAACGCAGTTTGCCAAAACCCTTGAAGACAACGGGATTAAGATTGTGCCCGAGGTTACGCCCGACGCGATTGAAATATCTGTTCTGACCACAAAAAAAGATTACAAAAAAGCTGTTGAAATGCTTGATGAAGTGATTAACAACGCGGTTTTCCCGGAATCCGAGCTGGAAAAAACGCGCACCGAAAAACTTCACAATATAAAACGCAGCCGCGATATTCCGATGAATCTTGCGGTTGAGGGGTACAAAACCCTGATTTTTGAAGGCTCGCCGTATTCGGCCTCAAATAAGGTGCTTGAAAAAACGCTGCCAAAGGTGACGCGTGAGGAGATTTTGGATTATTACGAGCGGATTTTTACACCGATGAATATTGTGGTGTCGGTCAACGGCAATGTGGACGAAACGCAGGTGAAAAGCGACTTTAACAAGATGTTCCGCAGCGCTTTCCATCCGGCATCGTCGTTTAAGTATTCGCTGTTTGAAATCCCGCAGCTGCGTGCGCCAAAAACCGCTGTCAGCACGATAAAAGACGCCAAAACTGACTGGATAATCCTCGGGTGGCAGGCGCCGGGGCTGCTTGACAAGAAGGATTACGTGGCAATGGAGCTCCTTGATGCGATGCTCGGGTCCGGGATGAGCTCGCGGCTGTTCAAACGGCTGCGCGTGGAGAGCGGTTTGGCCTATCAGGTCGGCTCGCAGTACGGCGCAAATGTGCTGCGCGGCGCGTTTATTGTTTTTATCGGCACAAACCCCGATAATTTAGAGCTTGCGCAACGCCGGATGCTGGAGGAGGTTTACCGGTTCAAGACCGAGTTTGCGGGGACAAAAGAGCTCGCCGATGCCAAAGAAAAGCTTATCGGGCAGTTCATTGTGTCGCAAGAAACCAATCTGGACAAGGCATCCACGCTCGGCTGGTTTGAGGCAAGCGGCCGCGGCAAGGGTTTTGGCGCGGAGTACGAAAAATTAATCAACTCCGTCACCGTCACAGATATTATGAACACCGCGAATAAGTATTTTACGGGCAATTTTGTAACGTCAATCGTTAAGTGATTTGCAGAATTTGTCTATATCCAAGTGCATCATGAACGCCATTGTGTTGCCGTAAAATTTTAGCGGGAACATTAGTATCTTTAACAACGTCTTTAAACATATAACTATCATATTATTACACCATAAATTATCAGTCTAGAAAATATAATATACATAATATATGATAATGTCAAGTTAAATATAAGGTTAAATATATGGACAAAAAATTTATGAGAAACGGTACAAGTTGGGCGCTGGCAATAAACGCCACAATTTTGAAATTGCTAAACATAGATCCTGAAACGGATTTGGTAAAATTTACCGTTGAGGGCGACAGATTAATCGTCACCAAAAGCGAAAACAAAAGAACCGACTGAATTTACCAGTTAGTTCTGGTTAAAATCTGCCTGCCCGTGCGGTCGTACATCTTGTCCTTGTGCCAAATCCCTTTAAACTCACCGTCCGGCTCGTATATATACTGCGTATCACGGTCAGGGAAGTAAATATAGCTAACAGGCTTGCCGTTTGCCCTGTACTGGCGCGATGTGTAGGGGAAATTAGGGTAATTCTCCGACATCTTGTCAACATAATACAATTTGCCCAACAAGCTGTAATAATAAGCCGTTCTCGGCTCGTCATACCGGCGCAGCGCATACATAATAAGGACTTTCCCCTTATAAAACGCGCCAAGCTCAGCTTTATCAGTAGTCTTGATGCCGTCTGCCACCAGCATAACGTGCCGGCGGTAGTCCTTGTCCTTTTTTGGCCCGAAACGCTGCTGCGCACCAAAGGCCTCCGGTTTGAACCGCTCAATTTGCTCGTCGCGCGCCTCCTGATTTATCTCAAGCCACTCAACACCGCCCGCCAGCTGTTCGGCGCCCACGCCAAGCCCAAAAATCATCACTAAAATTAACAAAATCTTTTTCACAAAAATCATTTTAACATGGATATTTAAATGCCGTTGCAGACTTTGTAACAAATTGTAAATATGAGTTTCAAACAGGGCAAACCCTGTCATAATCGGCGATATGATACGATATGATTGATGCGTACTGTGAAGATTCTGAGGGTTTGTGCCGTTGATAATACTGTTACAAAAATAGGAGGTATGGTACATGAATGAAGTAAATGAATGCAATACACCGTATAGGACTGAATTCATAAAAATTGTCAATGAAACTAACAATCAGATTGCAAACATCAGACAAAGCGGGTTAAGTGCGGAAGAACAAAATAAACTAACAGAAGGTCTTATGATGAAACATAATGAACAAATTAAAGATTTGCAGACAAGATCTTTTGGTAACCCTGAAATGATGAGAAACAATTCTTGTAAAGAAAGTTTTGGAGAAGGATTTGTTCCGAAAATGCCGACACCGCCGGTTTTGTCGCCCCCCGAAGCTAATATTAAACCGACAGAACCCAAATACATCGGAGATGCTTAGGTACCATCAAAAACATTAAACCCGAAGATGAAAATCTTCGGGTTTTTTTATTGAAGTGTAATTGTTACAAAACTTCAAATCATGTACTTGACTGTAAATTTTTATGTAGTACGATAAATCATTATGCGGTTCTATCCGCCGGCCGGAGTATCTGGAACCCGGAAGCCCTTGATACAGTAGGTCTTTACCCCCCTTCCGACGTTAATAACTTAAAAAAGAGGTAATTTGATGTCAAATACACAATACGCAAAACGAGTAACTCCAATGGGTATCCCCCACACCAGATTGGATGATTTACCGGACCTTATTGAGGTGCAGAAAAAATCGTTTGAATGGTTTTTGAAAGAGGGGCTTAAAGAGGAGCTGCTGTCGTTCAGCCCGATAAAAGACTACACAGGCCGTTTGGAGCTTCACTTTTTGCCGAACTACACATTTGACAACGCGAAATATACGATTGAAGAGGCACGCATCCACGACGCCACATACGCCAAGCAATTGCGCGTGATGGTTCGTCTGGTTAACCGTGACAGCGGGGAAATCAAGGAACAAGAGGTCTACATCGGCGATATTCCGACCATGACCGACAAAGGTACATTCATCGTCAACGGTGCGGAGCGCGTTATCGTATCGCAAATCGTTCGTTCGCCGGGCGTTTACTTCAAACGCGAGATTTCGCCGACAGGAAAACGTCTCTACAACGCGACAATGATTCCTAACCGCGGTGCGTGGCTGAAAATTGAGACCGACTCAAACGACCTTATCTACGTTAAAATTGATAAAAACCGTAAAATCCTTGCCACAACGCTCTTAAAAGCGCTTGGTATCACGGTAACCGAGATGGAAACAATGTTTACGCACTTTGAGTTCCTGAAAAAGACGCTGGATAAAGACACAACGGAAACAACCGAAGACGCGTTAATCGAGGTTTACAAAAAACTTCGTCCGGGCGACCCTGCGTCAGCTGCGGGCGGACGCTCAATCCTTGAAGCGCGTTTTTTTGACGATAAAAAATATGACATCGGACGCGTCGGCCGTTATAAATTAAACAAAAAACTCAACCTGAATGTTGCAGGCAGCCAAAGAACGCTTAGCGTTCAAGATATTGTTGCGTCGGTTGAATACCTGATAAACCTGACTTTTGACGAGGGTGTGGTAGATGACATCGACCATTTGGGCAACAGACGTATCCGTTCGGTTGGCGAGCTGCTCCAAAACCAGTTTAGAGTAGGGCTTTCACGTATCGAGCGTATCGTAAAAGAGCGCATGACTTTGCAAGACAGCGAAACTTTGACGCCGCTTAATCTTTTGAACACAAAACCGCTTGTGGCGTCGTTGAAAGAGTTTTTCGGCTCGTCACAGTTGTCACAGTTTATGGACCAGACCAACCCGCTTGCGGAATTGACGCACAAACGCCGCGTATCGGCGCTTGGGCCGGGCGGTTTGATGAGAGAACGCGCAGGGTTTGCGGTTCGTGATATCCACCCGTCGCACTACGGACGTATCTGTCCGGTAGAAACGCCGGAAGGTCCGAACGCAGGTCTTATCGGTTCGCTTGCAACGCACGCGAAAGTCAACGATTACGGATTTATTGAATCACCTTTCTTTGTTGTAAAAGACGGTGTGGTGACCGACGAGGTTCACTATTTGACAGCCGATGAGGACGAAAATTTCCGTGTTGCGCCGTCGGACGTTCAACTGGATAAAGATAACAAATTCAAGGCCGAGTATGTCCCGGTCCGTTACCGTTCCGAGTTTACTATGGGTGATTCCAACCGCGTTGACTACGTTGGTGTTTCACCGATTCAGATAATCTCTGTTGCAACATCTTTGATTCCGTTTGTTGAGCACGATGACGCAAACCGTGCGTTGATGGGCTCAAACATGCAGCGTCAAGCGGTGCCTTTGCTTATCACGCAGCGTCCGGTTGTCGGCACAGGGCTTGAAACCCGCGCCGCAAAAGACTCCGGTATGGTTGCGGTAAGCGAAGTTGACGGTACGGTTGAGCGCGTTGTGGGTGAAGAAATCGTCATCCGCGACAAACAAGGCAGCCCGCATATTTATCCGTTGATGAAATATGTCAGAAGCAACCAAGATACTTGTATCAACCAAACTCCGCTTGTGCGCGAGGGTGACAAGGTAAAAGCCGGTGATATAATCGCTGACGGCGCGTCAACGCGCGGCGGTGAGCTGTCGCTCGGTAAAAACGTGCTTGTTGCGTATATGCCTTGGGAAGGTTACAACTACGAGGACGCGATTTTGCTTTCAGAACGCTGTGTTCACGATGATGTGTTCACATCCGTTCACATTGAAAAGCTTGAAATTGACGCGCGTCAGACAAAACTCGGACCGGAAGAAATTACCCGTGAGATTCCGAACGTGTCCGAAGATGCGCTGCGCCACCTTGACGAACGCGGTATTGTCCGTATCGGTGCAAGGGTTTACGCGGACGATATTCTTGTAGGTAAAGTCACGCCAAAAGGTGAAAGCGAACACCCGCCGGAAGAAAAACTGCTCCGTGCGATTTTCGCGGAAAAAGCCCGCGATGTAAAAGACAATTCGCTTAGAGTACCTCACGGTGAGGGCGGACGCGTGCTTGACGTAAAAGTATTTGACCGTGAAAAAGGCGACGAACTGCCGCCGGGCGCAAACACAGTTATCCGCGTCTACATCGCGCAAAAACGTAAGGTATCGGTTGGGGACAAACTTTCCGGCCGCCACGGTAATAAAGGTATTGTATCGCGCGTACTTCCGAAAGAAGATATGCCGTTCCTGCCTGACGGAACACCTGTTGATATCGTGTTGAACCCGCTGGGTGTGCCTTCGCGGATGAACGTCGGCCAAACTTATGAGCTGCTGCTTGGTTTGGCGTCATATTTGACCGGTGACCTGTACGAGGCGCCGTCTTTTGACGAAAGATACGGCGATAACCAGTCTGAACTTGCGACAAGAGCCGAGCTAATCCGCGGTATCAAAGAAAGCGGATGCGACTGGGTTGACGAAAGCGGTAAAGTAAGGCTGATTGACGGCAGAACAGGTGAATATTTTGATAACCCTGTTGCGGTCGGACTCTCTTACATCCTGAAACTTGTCCACCTTGTTGACGACAAGATTCACGCACGTTCAACAGGTCCATACTCGCTTGTAACACAGCAGCCGTTGGGCGGTAAAGCTCAATTCGGCGGCCAGCGTTTCGGGGAGATGGAAGTTTGGGCGCTTGAGGCTTACGGTGCGGCATATACGCTGCAAGAGATGCTTACAATCAAGTCTGATGACGTCAACGGCCGTAACCGTGCGTACGAGGCGATTGTAAAAGGCGACAACATCCCGCGGCCGGGTATCCCGGAATCGTTCAAGGTGTTGGTGCGCGAGCTTCAATCAATCGGGCTTGATATCACCGTTGCGAAAAAAGACGGTATTGAAGTCGATTTGATGACCGATATGGACGATATGCGCCGGTCGGCACCGAAAAGAACACTGTCGGATATTGACTCCGAGTTGTTGAACATCAACTTCTTTGAGCCAAGCTCATCAGGCGGCGAATTCTAGACGGCCAGACTGAGCCGGCCCAGCCGGTTCTTGACGCCCCAAGTGCGGCAACAAAGTATCCAGATATAAAAGGAAAAGGAAAAAAATGAGCACAAGCATAGATTATTTTGATTACATACGAATCAGCATCGCATCAGCCGAGCGGATACTGAAATGGTCATACGGCGAGGTCACAAAGCCCGAAACCATCAACTACCGCACGCTAAAACCTGAGCGCGAAGGGCTTTTCTGCGAACGGATTTTTGGGCCCTCAAAAGATTGGGAGTGCTATTGCGGTAAATACAAACGCGTGCGCCATAAAGGTATCATCTGCGAACGGTGCGGGGTTGAGGTAACAGACTCAAAAGTCCGCCGTCAAAGAATGGGCCACATCAAGCTTGCAGCGCCTGTTTCGCACATCTGGTTCCTTAAAGGAATCCCTTCATACCTTGGCCTGTTGCTTGATATGACATTGAAAGACCTTGAACAAGTCATCTACTTCAACAACTACGTGGTGCTTGACCCCGGCGAGAGCGAGTTCAAAAAACTCCAGCTGCTTTCAGAGGAAGAGTATGAAGACTACATGGTTGAGCACGAGGAATCAACTTTGAAGGTCGGTATCGGCGCGGAGGCGATAAAAGAATTGCTGGCGCAGGTTAACGTGAAAGAATTGGCCGAAGAAATCAGAACAGAGTTGGCCGGCAACGTGACGTCAGTTCAGCGTAAAACCAAACTGGTTAAGCGTTTGAGACTGTTTGATGCATTGATTTCGTCAAACACTGACCCAACGTGGATGATTATGGACATTTTGCCTGTGACACCGCCGGATTTGCGTCCGATGGTTCAATTGGACGGCGGAAGGTTCGCAACATCGGATTTGAACGACCTTTACCGGCGCGTAATCAATCGTAACAACCGTCTGCAAAGACTTTTGGAGATGGGCGCACCTGAAATCATTGTCAGAAACGAAAAACGGATGCTGCAAGAGGCGGTTGACGCGTTGATTGACAACGGCCGCCGCGGAAGAACGGTTGTCGGACCAAACAACCGCGCGCTAAAATCGCTTTCAAATATTATTGAAGGTAAGCAGGGCCGTTTCCGTCAAAACCTTTTGGGTAAAAGGGTTGACTACTCCGGTCGTTCGGTTATCGTTGTCGGGCCGCAGCTGAAACTTAACCAGTGCGGGCTGCCGAAAGAAATGGCGATTGAATTGTTCAAACCGTTTGTCGTGAACAAACTGATTGAGCGCGGATATGTCCAAAACATTAAATCCGCGAAAAAGAAAATCGAGCGTTCCGAGGCAATCGTTTGGGATATCCTGGAAGAAGTCATTGACGGGCACCCGGTATTGCTAAACCGTGCACCGACCCTTCACAGACTCGGTATTCAAGCGTTTGAACCGAAACTGGTTGAAGGCCGCGCGATACAGCTTCACCCGCTTGTTTGTACAGCGTTCAACGCCGACTTTGACGGCGACCAAATGGCTGTTCACGTACCGCTTTCAATTGAGGCGCAAACCGAGGCGCGGATGCTTATGCTGGCAACAAACAACATCCTTGCACCGTCAACCGGTGTGCCGATTATCACGCCGACTCAGGATATGGTCTTGGGCATGTATTACCTGACCATGATTAAAAACCCTGAGATGAAGCCGAAGGGCTACTTCTTCAACTTCCAGGATGCAATATCTGCGCTGGAAGCCGGAGTTATAGAGCTTCACGACAAAATCATCGTGCGTGATGAGAAAAATGAACGCATAGAAACAACCGCGGGCAGAATTATTTTCAACGAAAAAGTTCGCGCAGCGATTGGATGAAATTCTGAAACAAGTTCAGAATGACGAATATAACAGGAAAAAGGAAATAAAATGAGAAATACGAAGAAAACACTTGGTTTCATTAACGAACAGATGGATAAAAAAGCGCTAAACAGGCTTTTGACCAATATCTATCTTGAATTCGGCGGCGCGAAAACTGCGGAGCTGGCCAATAACCTTAAAGACCTTGGCTACAAATACGCGACCAAATCCGGTACGACTATTTCTATCACGGATTTGCAGGTGCCCGAAAGCAAAAAGGATTTGCTTAACGACGCTGAAAAAGAAATCGAGGTTTCAACCAACCGCTACCTGAAAGGTGATATCACCGAGGTTGAGCGTTATACAAAGGTTATTGACATGTGGTCTGAGACAAACGCAAGGCTGACCGAGGAAGTTGTTAAAAACTTTGACAAGCAAAACCCGGTTTATATGATGGCGTTCTCCGGTGCGAGAGGTAACCTGACGCAGGTTTCACAGCTTGTCGGGATGCGCGGTCTGATGGCAGACGCGGAGGGCCAAATCATTGACCTTCCAATCAAATCCAACTTCAAAGAGGGTCTTTCGGTAACCGAGTACATCATTTCATCATACGGTGCGCGTAAAGGTCTGGTTGATACGGCCCTGAAAACAGCTGACTCAGGGTATTTGACCCGCCGGCTTGTTGACGTTGCACAAGATGTTATCATCCGCGATGTTGATTGCGGCACCTCAAAAGCTATTTTGATGAAATCCATTATTGAAGGTGAAAACGTTGTTGTTCCGCTGGCGGACAGACTGCTTGGCCGTACGATTGCGGAAGATATTAAAGACAAAGACGGCAAAGTTATCGTGAAATCCGGCACAACAATGGATCGTGACGATGTAAAGGCTGTTTCAAAACTTGACCTGCACGAGTTGAAGGTTCGCTCGGGTCTGACCTGCGGGCTTGAATACGGTATTTGCCAAAAGTGTTACGGCTGGGCGATGACGACCCAAAAACCCGTTGATGTCGGTGAGGCTATCGGGATTATTGCAGCACAATCAATCGGGGAGCCGGGAACGCAGCTTACGATGAGAACATTCCACACCGGTGGTGTATTTATGGGCTCCGGCGCGATGAAAAATATTGAAACAGGCGTCGCCGGCGAAATCATCTCTAAACTCAAAACCCGCGAGGTTCGTACCCGTCACGGTGATGTTATGAATGTTGCTATGTATGAGGCGGACGTTGAAGTTAAGGGCGAGAAAAAGTCTGAAACCTACCACATTCCGGCCGGTTCGTTCGTGTTCTTTGCTAACGGCCAAAAGGTTGAAAAAGGGTTCAAACTTGCGTCGTACGAGCCTGCCAGCCAGAGCAGCGACATCCGTTTGACCGAAAAAGCCACAAAAGATATTACATCTGACCTTAGCGGCGAAGTCATCTACGAGGACTTTGTTGCGGACGAGAAAAAAGACCGTCAGGGCAACATTTCACGCACAACAAACAAGCAAGGTATTATCTGGGTGCTTGGCGGGGATGTTTACAACCTTCCGGGCGGCTCAAAAGTGCTTGTCAAAAACGACCAGAAAATCGCTGCGGGTGAAAAACTTGCCGAAACTTTGAGCGTGTGCGAACACGGTGGTGAGGTCCGCTTTGGCGAGGATCTTGTTGTTGAAGAAATTAAATTTGACGGCAAAAAAATCAAGAAAATTGTTCAAGGTAAAGAGCTTACAATCGTTATCGCGTCTTTGATTCCGGATAATGCCACTTTTGAACAGACGAAAAAAGAACAAATCTGGACAGTCGGCAAAAACGGCGAAAAATATATTGTGAAAGCGCCCGTTGACACACCTGTTGAGAACGGTATGATTATCGCCGAGCTTATTGATGATGAGTGCGCGGTGAAGTCTTCCGGTGAAATCCGCTATGTTGACGTTGAAGTTGATGATAACCAAATCATCACAAAACCGGGCAGTGTCGTGTTTATCCCTGAGGAAATCCATCAGGTTAACAAAGACTCAAGCCTTAAAATGGTTGAAAACGGCTCGCACGTGAGCGCCGGCACCGAAGTGGTTAAAGATATTTACTGCCACATTGACGGTGTCGTTGAGTTCAAGGAATACAACGATGTTATCCACGAAATCACGATCCGCCCGGGCGAGGTCCACACTCTGCCGAGCATGAGCGAGCTGAAAGTTGACGAGGGCGAGGTCTTGAAAAAAGGCACCGTTGTCGCAGAAGGTATCAAAGTTAAAGAAACTTCTATCGTCACGATTATGGATTCGGCAGCTGATGATCTGGATATTGATGATTTGGATGAGGAGCTTGACTCCGGTCTGACTATTGATGAAGACCAGCTTTCAAACCAGCCGGTGCAGATTTTGGTCCGTCCGGTTCAGGTTCTGGATGTGAAACAACGCGATGTTTCAATTAAATTCAACACATCAGACAATTTGATTGATATTGTGCCTGTGACCCAGCTGCAATACAAAGACGGCGCGCGCGTGCGTAACCTTGACGGTTCAACAATTACAAGAACATCGCTTGTGCTGCAAATGCAAGGCTACCTGTCACACCTGAAAGGTATGATGGAGCTTGACGATAAACAAAATCTGCGGATTGTCGTTTTGGAACACTTGATTATCCGCCGTGAATTTGAAAACAGTTCAAGATTGATGGCGTCGCTGCAAACAGAACTTCTGGTAAAAGACGGCGAAACCATCCAGCCGAAAACTCCTGTTTCAAAAACACAGGTGCTTGCGATACACGACGGTGTCGCATCAATTAAAGACGAGAGCGCGGAGGCAAGAAGATTGCTTTTGACAAGCTCTGCCTACGAAACAGCCGTCAAAATCAAAGGTAAACCAAACGTTAAAAAAGGCGACTTTGTCAGATTGGATTCAATCTTGTCCGACGGAGGCGAGAAATCAACGATTTCCGGTCAGGTTATCGCGGTTGAAAAAGGCGAGATAACAGTCCGCCAAGGCAGACCGTACTTGATTAGCCCGGGTACAATGCTCCAGGTTGAAGGCAGCGCACTTGTTTTAAGAGGGGACGTTGTCGCAACGCTTGTATTTGAACGTCAAAAGACAGGTGACATCGTTCAGGGTCTTCCAAGGGTTGAAGAACTTCTTGAAGGCAGAAAACCGAAGGATTCGGCGATTTTGGCCGAAGAAGACGGTGTTGCGGAAATTGAAACCGACGATGATATGCCGCGTTTGTACCTTGTCAACGACAACGGCAGAGTTGAAATCAAATACACAATCGACTCAAACATTATTGTCCACGACAAACAGCAGGTCAAAAAAGGGCAGCCGTTGACAAGCGGTCCTTTGAACCCGCACGATGTAATCCGGTTGAACGGCGCAGAGGCCGCGCAGCAGTACCTTGTTGACGAGGTTCAAAGAGTATACCGTTCACAAGGCGTTGAAATTGCGGACAAACACGTTGAAATCATCGTTCGTCAGATGACCAAAAAGGTCAAGATATTAGAGGCAGGCGACACAACATTGCTGCCGGGCGAATTGATTGAGCTGCAAACGTTTGAGAAGGAAAATGCGTCAGTTGAAGGCGAAAAAGCGACTTGCGAATACCAGCTTTTAGGTATCACAAAAGCATCGTTGAACACCGACAGCTTTATTTCGGCAGCATCGTTCCAGGAAACAACAAGAATCCTCACCGAAGCTGCGGTTGACGGCAAGCGCGATGCGCTGCGCGGTCTGAAAGAGAACGTTATCATCGGTCGTTTGATTCCGGCAGGTACAGGTTATCACCACCTGACCCACGCTGACGAGGAAAAAGAACGTGAGGAGAAAAAACGCTCTGTTGCAATCAAAAATCAGGCCAGAAAACCATCCGCAATTTTGGAAGAAATTGAAGGTATGTTCGGCTCGCCGGATTTTGTACTTGAAGACGACGATTTAAACGAAATGGGCAGCATGTCAGCCGAAGACTTTGATGACGAGGATGATTTTGCCGATGAAGCCGTTGAAGAAATCATTGCAGAAGAAGAAACCAGCGACGATATAATTGAGTAGATTGTAATGAAATATTAAGCAAGTATATACAAATCATGCAATTTTTATATACTATTTTCCTTTATTATATTATCAAGGGATAAATTAGAGGAAAAATTGTTATGTGCGAGTTGACAATACAACTTAATAACCGCAGTGTGACTGTTTGTACTTGCGACCACCAGACAAGACATCAAGACACAAGCGCGTTGGAAAAGCTTGCCGCAAAAAGAGAACAGGCGGCGTTGCAGCAGGAATTATCGCAGCAGCTTAGCGGTGTCAAAGGTGATACCGTCAAGATATCTGATATAAAAGACGGTGATGCGCTTCGCAGGCTGCGCAGCTTGCACGCGGTTAACCATCGCATCAACGAGACAACGTGTGATTGTTTTCCTAATACCAGGGGCAACGCATCCGAGGTCGCGCTGGCAGCAAAGGGGTAAATAGGGGTAAAATAGGGGAAAATCGCGGTAAATTTGGGCCGGGTTGCAAAAAATCAAGGCCCAAAATATTGCCCGGTTGGGGTTTGGTGTAATTTCTTTTTGATGTATTATAAGTGCAGGAGGATTCATCATGAAGAAAAATTTTATTACAATTCTGGCGATATTTATTATGCCGGTGCTGGCGTATATGGGGCTGCAGCATTCAAGCTCGATTTCAACAGCAAAAAATGTTGAAGGTAAACCGCAAGTTGTAAAATTTTCGTCCGCTATGTGCAGCGATTGTCAGAAAATGACAAAAGTTTTTGAAACATTGAAACCAAAATATGCCGGTACGATTGAGTTTACTGAGATAAACGTTCAAGATAACAACGAGAATATTCAATCGCAGATAAAAAACCATAATATTACGCTTGTGCCGACGATTTTGCTGCTTGACTCAAACGGCAACCAGGTTCGGCGTATTGAAGGCGCGCTGCCGGTTGAACAAATGGACGGTTATTTGAAAGAACTAAAATAGGGGTAAATGTATGGGTTGCCTCGCACAAATTACAAATGAAGGTTGCAAATGGATAATTTAGCACAACTTATGACCGGCAGTTCAAGTTTCGGGCTGTTGTTAGGGATATCGTTTTTAGGCGGTTTGATTGCGTCGGTGTCACCGTGTTCGCTGTCAATGCTGCCGCTCATCGTTGGGTATGTGGGCGGCTGCTCAGAGCTGAACCCTGTTAAAACCTTTGTACAAATGCTGTTTTTTGTGCTGGGAACAGCGATTGTGTTTTCAGCAATCGGGGTCATCTGCGCGGTGACAGGCAAGGTTTTTGTATCGTTTTTGGGCGGGTATTTCGGGCTGATTCTGGCGGGTATTATTTTGGTCATGGGCCTAAAACTCGTCGGGTTCTTGGATTTTGAGATACCTGTTCTTGTAAAAGAGTTACCCGGTTCAAAAGGCAAAGCAAGTTTTTTATACCCGGTATTGCTTGGCGGCGTGTTCGCGCTTGTCGGAACCCCGTGTTCCACACCGATTTTAGCCGGTATCATGGCGCATGGCGTTTGCATCGTTGTCCGCCAACATCGCGCAGGCGGTTTTGATGCTGTTTTTGTTTGCGCTCGGTCAGGGCTTAATCCTTATTCTGGCCGGATTTTTGACCTCGCACCTGAAAAAAGTTGCCAGATTTTCCGAGATTTTAATGCGGTTTAGCGGGGTGCTGCTGATTTTGGCCGCGATTTATATTTATTACAAGATTTTTTCTCCGCTCATTTAACTTTGTGGTATAATTAGTAAAAAGGGAGGTCTTGTCATGATTTACGAAGGACAATTAATCGCAAAAGATGAGAAATTTTGTATAATAGTGTCGCGGTTTAACGATTTTATCGGGTCAAAACTTTTGGCCGGCGCGATGGACGAGCTTATCCGCCACGGCGTGTCAGACAAAAATATTGATGTAATCAAGGTTCCGGGCGCGTTTGAGATACCGCTTGCGGCGCAAAAATGCGCTAAAAAATATAACGCGGTGATTGCGCTCGGTGCAATTATAAAAGGCTCCACACCGCATTTTGATTATGTGAGCGCGGAGCTGTCAAAAGGGATTGCGCAGGTTAGTTTGCAAACAGGTGTCCCTATTGCGTTTGGCGTTTTGACAACAGACAACCTTGAGCAAGCCATTGAGCGCGCCGGTGCAAAAGCCGGCAACAAAGGCTCAGACGCTGCAAAAACAGCGATTGAGATGGCGAATTTGTTGAAAACATTGTAAATGAGATTCTGAAAAAAGTTCAGAACGACGTAAAGAAAGTGAAAAAATGAGCGAAGTAATTACAGAATATCGGAATGAGAATACGAAAGACATAGACCTTTTATCAACAATTGATATGGTTCGCAAGATGAACGAGGAAGACAAACTGGTCGCAGGCGTTGTAGCCGGCGAGGCCGCAAACATCGCAAAGGCGATTGACCTGATTGCAAAACAGTTCCTCAAAGGTGGCCGCCTGTACTATTTTGGTGCGGGAACATCAGGCAGGCTCGGGGTTTTGGACGCATCGGAGTCCACACCGACGTTCAGCGTTGACCCTGATATGATAAACGGTATAATCGCCGGCGGCGAAAAGGCGCTCACCCAATCAATTGAGGGCGCGGAAGACGATTTCAACGCGGGTTATCAGGATGCAAAAGTTTTGAACGACCGCGATGTTGTTGTTGCAGTCAGCGCAAGCGGCAACCCGAAATACCTGCTCGGCGTGCTTGAGCGCGCATCGGAAGTCGGCGCAAAAACCGTCGCACTAACGTGCAACGCCAAAGGTAAAATCGTTGACGAGGCCGGTGTTGTTATCTGCGCGGAAGTCGGCCCGGAAGTCATCGCGGGTTCAAGCAGGCTCAAAGCCGGTACCGCGCAAAAAATGATTTTGAACATGCTTTCAACCGGCGCTATGATAAAAATCGGCAAGACTTATGAAAACTTTATGATAGATTTGCAGGCGGTGAACGAAAAATTGAAAGACCGCGCAATCAGGATAGTCGCGCAAATCGCCGAGGTTGAGCATTCGCAAGCGCTGGCAAAATTGCTTGAAAGCGGCTGGGCGATAAAACCTGCAATCGTATCGTTAAAACTCTTTTGACGTAGAAAAAGCGCGTGAGGAACTGAAAAAACACCGCGGCGTTTTGAGACTGATTATAAAAGGGTAAACGAAGGGGGACTGGTGGCGAAATTAGCTGTACTTGGGGCCGGATATTGGGGGTTGACGCTTGCGTGGCTGCTGGCGGAAAACTTTGACGAGGTTACCGCGTGGACGCGTGATATAGCCGAGTGTGCGCCGGTCGGCGTTGAGCTGCCTGCAAAACTTGAAATCACAACAGATTTGTCTGCCGCAATCAAAGGTGCCGAAATTATTTTAAACGTCGTTTCAACATCAGGTGTGCGTTCGGTGTGTGAAAAATTAAAAGAAGCGCAAGTTAAGCCCGAACAAATTTTAGTCAACGCGTCAAAAGGGCTGGAATTGCCGTCGCTGCTGCGCATGAGCGAAGTTATCAAAGATGTTTTGCCGACAGTAAAATTGGCGATTTTATCAGGGCCGACGCTTGCAAAAGAGGTTCTGGCCGGCAAACCGACCGCGGCGTCCGTTGCGTGCGAGGATTTGCAGGTCGCGGAATTTGTCCAAAAAGCGTGCAGCGTTCCGGGAAAATTCAGGCTCTACACAAACACCGATGTCATAGGCGTTGAGCTTGGCGGGAGCTTGAAAAACGTGGTCGCGATTGCAGCAGGGTTTGCGCAGGAGATGGGTTTGGGCGACAACTGCGCAGGAACGATTTTAACCCGCGGCATGGCTGAGATGGTTCGCGTCAGCGTGAAACTGGGGGCAAACCCCGCAACGCTCTACGGACTGTCCGGCATGGGTGATTTGATTGCGACGGCTTCAAGCCCGCTGTCACGCAACTATTCGGTCGGCGCGCTACTTGCAAAAGGCAAAAAAATTGACGATATTCTATCAGAGCTTGGCTCTGTCGCCGAGGGTGTCAAAACATCCAAGGCTGTGTGCGAGCTTGCAAGAAAACTTGATATTGAGGTGCCGCTTTCAAATGCGATCTATGAGGCGGTCTACACCGACATCGCGCCGCAAGCGCTTTTGGATAAACTGATGAATAGAACGCTTAAAGCAGAAAATTAGTATAATCCTCTTTGTCAAAATACCCGAACGCAAACTCTGCTGTTTGGGCGCATTGCGCGTCCGGTACAGGAACCGGCGGGCCGGCAGGCGTTGTACGGCAAGGGTTGTTTGGGTTTGAAATGATACCGGTGTTCCGGCAAAGCGTGATGAGCAAATCGTTGCCGCACACCTCATACTCGGTCAGCCCGTTTGTCACCACCCCGAACCCTTGCGCCCAAACAAACCGCTGCATCGGCGCGGTGTTGGTTTTGGCCTCCATCCCTTTTTTAGGCAGCGGCAATTGTGCACGGATATCGTATGACGGATCAAACTCGCGCCGGATAAGGGTGTTCATATCTTCCGAAAAAGTTTCCGTGACAGGGTCGGGCAAAGTGAATTTCACCTGATAAAGCGAATCGGGCAGCGTGTCGGTAAGGTCAACTTTGACATGCGTTAAGCCGCCGCGCTGCGTGATTTGCGCCGGCAGATGAGCAATCTCGCCTTTGTCGTTTTTTACCGCGCCGAAATTGTAAGTGTCACCGTGGTCTTGAAATCTTACGAATGTCATTGCAAGCGAACTTAGTGAGCGCGGCAATCCGGTCCGGATTGCTTCGTCGCGCTGCTCCTCGCAATGACAACGCCAATCCTCTGTCACAGGAATGCGCTGTGTGTCGTCCAAAATCTCACGCGCAAACCCCCAGTTATCAACACCGTTAATTTCGTTTGTGATTTGCAGAATCTTCTCGTAGCGCGTTATGTTTTCGCGCCGCACCAAATCCGTTGAACAGCCGCAAATCCCATCGTGAGCCTGGTTTTGCAAAAGCAGTTTGTAAGCGTAGTCAATGACGGCTGGCTCGTGGGCAAACGCCTTGGCGGCTTTTTCCAGCGCGGCCATGCATTCGGTGTTGTATCGTTTCAAATCCATGCGCGCCGAATAACACCCGGGCAAAATAAATGTCGCCGAATTGTCGCGCAATTCACCTTCGTGGATGTATTGCGAAAATCTGTTTTTTACCCCCGCAAAATAATCAAACGGGCTGCCAATCACGATTTCATAATCGTCAAGCACGGCGTTCACCGCGGCGATTTGTTCTGCTATGTCAAGCTCCACCCCGAGGTGATCAGCGCCGATTGGCAAAAGTAAAATGTTGCCTGAGCGCGCCGCGATTTTGTCTAAATTTTCTTTGAGAAGGGCGGCTTTTTTTTCAACCGGCACGCGGGCCGAAAAGATGTCCATAAAATATCCGCGCACCATGTTGACTGTGTCTATGCCGTTGAATTTAAACTCCGACGGCACATTTTTCCCCGCCCCGCGCCAGACCATGCATTTGTCAACACCGTGCTCCAGCAGGATTTTCGGAACGTTTTGGCTGTGGCCAAATGTGTCCGCCAGATACCCGATAAAATCCGTGCAGCCAAAATCGAGCGCCACCTTCATCCCTATCTCCAGATTCTTTGAAAAACAGGCGCGGTCCGTTAAAAACTCGTCAATCAAACAATAAAACGGCCCCACAAAAAGTTTTTTTTGCGTGCAGAGTTTGCGAACAAGAGGTTCTTTTTCCGGCCGGATTTCAAGGTAATCCAGGAGCGCGGCAACCTGTCCGTCAAAATAAAACGAGGGGATTTTACCGCCCTCAAGCATATCAAGTACGCGGTCAAACACCCGCAAAAGCCGAAGCCTAAACGGTTCAAACTCGCGGTACCACTCTCTGTCCCAGTGTGTGTGCAGATATGCGATAACTTTCATGATGCTATTATACACATATTTTCGCGAATTCGCAATACTTGCATTCACCTTCGCGGCGCGGATAGTTTTTTGCACCGGCGATTTTTTCGCAAATTTCAACAACAGGTTTTTCATCAACGCAGTCAATTATGTGGTCTACCTCTTCTTTTAGACCGATGTAGACAAATTTGACCGGCGAGTATATTTTTTGCGCGGCCAGCATATAAACCGGCGCTTGAAAATCGTTTTTCTTTGGCACGGCACCTGTTTTGTAATCCAAAATGTAATACCCATCATCATCTTTTACCAGCGCATCAAGCCGGCCGCCGACCCAAAAATCGCCGACGCGGCACGACAAATTGTATTCCGAGTTGACATAAGTTTTTTGAAAATACTTGTTTGATTTTAATTTTTCCCACAAAATTTTCTCGTCCGGCGCCAGCTCAAATTTTGAAATATCATCACCGCGCAAGTGGTAATGCGCCAGCGCGTGGATTTTTTTACCTGTCTCAAACACCGCCGGCGGCTGCGGAACGCTCACGCGCTCAACGTATTTCAGGTAATATTTTCGCTCGCACTCGGCAAAAGTTTTTAGCATGTTTGGTGAATAAATCATGTTAACAGCCCCTCAAAAATTATACTCGGTTTGACCGGCTTGTTGTAATATGTGCTATCTTGCGATGCGCTCAAATGCAGTTGTTTTTTTGCGCGCGTGATTGCAACATACAAAAGCCGCAGACTCTCATCAAGCAATTCGCGTTTCAATTCATCCTGCGTTTTTGGTTTGTAATCCGGATTTGTGCACCGGATATCTTCTGAAATATCATTGGCTTTCAAGTTGATACCGGACAAATCCAGCGACATATTCCTCTCGTGCAGCTGCGGCAAAAACACATAATCAAACTCGTCCCCTTTTGATTTGTGCATCGTCATAATTTGCACATTGCCCGCCAGCGAAGTATTCGCATCTTGCGTGAAAAAATTCATCCCGCTGATGCGCGACAATTTTGCAAGCTCGCCAAGCCGCGCCATCACCTGATCATAGTTCCCCTGCAATCTTTTTATCAAAGTTGAGACCAGATACACGTTTGATTTTTCTATTTCTGAGGTGAAATAATACAACCCGATTTTTGCAGCCAGCTCCTGCGGCGGCAGATTAAGCGAAAGCCAATATGTCAAATCCCAATAAAACCGTTCCAAATGCAGGTTGTTGATATCGTCGCAATTCATCTCAAAAAACGCGACCGGGCACTCGCGAATTTTCAGGGCAAACCGCGGCGGATAAAATCCGAGTTGCGAAAGTGTTTCGTAGGCACCGGCTACAACGTTGTTATCAAAAGGTTTTTGCACCATCTGCATAACGGCAAAAATCGCGCGGAAAACACCTTGCTGCTCAAGACAATCGCTTCGCAAAATCGCTTTTAATCCGCTGCCGTTAATAAAATTTGCCCAGCTGTTTACATCCGTGTTGCTGCGCACCAAAACCCCCACGGTTGCCAGCGGGTTGGCCGTGAAAATTTTGCGGATACTTTGCAGCACATAATTTCTTTCCTGCGCGCCGGTCTCAAAAATTTTGGCCTGCACGGCGTTTTTGCTTTCAGGATTTTTGCCCGTCGGTTTCATAAAGATTTCGTAAAACGCATCTTTTTTCCACCTGACCAAATTATTTGCGAGCGTCCAAACACCCTCACAGCAGCGCTGCGAGCAGTCCATCTCAACCGTGTTTGCGGTTTTTAAAAACTGTCTGAAACCTTCCACATCCGCGCTTGAAAACGTTGTCATAATCGCCTGGTTGACATCCCCGCAGCGCACAAGGTTTTTGTGTTTGCCGCTCAAAAGCCCGAGCAGCCGCTGCTGCACAACAGACGAGTCTTGCGCTTCATCTTCAATAATATATTCGCAAACCTGCTGATAATGTGCCAAAATATCAGGGTTTTCTTCCAACAGCCGCACAGCCGCCAGCAGCATGTCATCGTAATCAATAAGATTTTCCTCGTGCAAAATCCGCTCGTATTCCTGATAAAATTTAAAAAATTTCGCCAGCGGCCCGTCGGCTGCAACCCGGCCTTTTGAAAGTTTGAACACGGAAATCCCGGCTTTGAACGGCTCTTTTTCTTTCCTGGTTTGAAGTTTCATATTGTCCGCGATGGTGTCAATGATACGGCCTTTTTGCGTATCATCGCAAATCTCAAAATCGCTGTTCAGCCCGAGCCGTGCAAAATTTTCATTCTCTTTTAAAATCCGCAGCGCAAGCCCATGGATTGTGCTGATGTTTGGCAGCTGCGAAGAATCCGGCCGCAAAGTTTTTATCCGGTCGCGAAAATTTCTGGCCGCGGATTCCATGTACGTCAACACAAAAATATTTTCCGGTTTTACGCCATCGTCCAAAAGTTTCAAAATCAACAAAAGCAAAACAGTTGTTTTGCCTGCGCCCGGCACCGCGCAAATCCCCATCGCACCGTTCTTGTATCCAAGCACCGGTTTTTGGTCAGCGCGCGGTATGAACGGCGCAGCCGGTGCGGCGGCGGTTTGCGTCTCGGTTGTTTTTATGTAATCTTCCACCCCGCCGAAATTTTCCACGCCCGTGCCGTCAAAAAGGCTGGCGTACGGATAAATCTCATCAGCGCACGAAGTTAACTTTCGCAAAACCCGCTGCGTTTTGTCACGCGAGAGCGCAATATTATCCTCAATCGTAAACTCGTCTTTTTCCCAGCCGCGCTGAAAAACCCACGCGTTGTACAACGGTCCGGTGTCGTTTTTTATCCACTCGCTGCTTGTCACATCCAGCCAAAAACAATGCTTTGCACGAATCTGGTTGTCAATAATTTTTTGCGGTGTGCCGACAATCAAACCTTCCTCAATCTCCTCAAACGCCGGATTTTCCGAAATAATTGAGTTTTCAATCTGGTTCAAAATTTCTGCGTCATTTGCCGTTGCGCCAAAAACGCTCTCAAACTCTTGCAACTGTTTTATAAAAAAGTTGAATTTTTTCAAATCCTTTTGCGCAGCGAAAAATTCCGTGTAGATTTCGTAAACCTGCTCGGATAATTTTTCTTTGCGCCCGCGTTTTAAAAATCCGCATAATTTATTGTATTTTTGGGTGTACTCATCTAACGGGAATGTTTTTGGCGCGCCGAAATTTTCCAAAACCTCGCGGCAATATTTTAACGGGATGCCCAAAAACGACAGCACAGAGCGCATCTCAAACTCGTCTATGTTCGGAAATTTCAAGATAGTCAGCGCCGCCTTGACATATTTATCCTGCACCAATTTTTCGCTGCCGGATAAAAAAACCAAATTAGCATTGTGGATTTTTTCGCGCAGCGTGAATTTTAAAATATCGTCAATCACAGGCGTTACAATGACAGCATCTGTCAAATTAAGCTCGTTAATTTTTTCGCACACGGCATCAATCATCGCCGCACGTTTTGACAGCGATTTTAGCGGATGAATGACAGCGCGCGCGATGCTGTCAAGCTGCATGCTTTTCCCGCCGAACAATTCTTCAAACTTCCACACCGCGGTTTTGTCCGCGCTCAAATACCCGCTGCGGCTTGCGCCGTCGGGGTCGTAGGCGATGAAAACATCTTTGAGCTGCGGCGCAAGATGTTTCACAAAATCAAAACACACCGGCGTGATTTCGTCCCCGTCGTCTATTATCAAATATTTTATCTTCCAATATTTTTGAATTTGCAACACAATTTAATGCACTTCCCCCTGCTAGCACAAGATTATCAAGTCCTGTTACTTTTTTTGCCTCTTTAACAATATTAAGAAGAGCCTCTTCAAAAACAACTTGGATAGAGGCAGCTATATCCATATAAAATTGAGATGGAGTAGATTTTCTTAATGGTGGGTGTTCAAAAAGCTTACTGAATTTGCTTGAAATCATTTTTAAGCCAGATATGTAGCCAAAATACTTTTCGTTAAGCATCATCTTAATAACTATAACGGGGATTTTCCTATTTGGGTGATGACCGAACTATTTACCTTTGGTATGTTATCTCGGTTTTATGCAGACTTGCACACGCCTGACCAAAAAAGTATTGCCGGTAATTCATTTTCAACAATACCTCAAAATCTTAAAAGTTGGCTTCGGTGCTGTACGGATTTACGAAATATCTGCGCTCACTATGGCAGGTTGTATTATCGCCTGTTTAGTGCAATACCCGGAGGTTTGAATGTTGACAAGAATACAGAACGACGTTTGTTTTGGAACATCCTTGCATTAAAAAAGTTATATCCAGATAGGCAAAATTGGAACACCGAAATATTCTCTGCATTGAAAGATTTGGTACAGGAATGAGCCTGTCCTAAAAATTGTGTAAATGCTTATAAAGAGGTAAGCTATGAGCATGGCACGAAGAAGAGAAAAAAAAGAAAAGGACATCATCGATCAGTT
>QMCD01000905.1_pt1 | contig 42730 bp, 45 predicted proteins | sample 1821841 | NCBI WGS metagenome assembly QMCD01 (sample SAMN01991225, study PRJNA193472) | Termite gut metagenome, whole genome shotgun sequencing project. | isolation source: worker | host: Macrotermes natalensis
GCAAAATCTCAAGGAATAGACGCCGTTGCTTACGGCGATATTTTTGACGGTAGTCCCGGCGATTTGATTTGCTCGCGCGCAAAACAATTGGAAAAACATAATATGAAACTGCTACTGCCTTTGACCGGTTCGACCTTGGAGCTTGTACAAAAAAATATCGATACAGGTTTTCAGTCGATTGTTGTTGCGCTCGATAAACGAAAACTGGGTAAAAAATTTGTCGGCCGGGTTTTAGACAGGGAGTTTTTAGAGAAGCTGCCCAAAGATATTGACCCCTGCGGCGAGCTGGGTGAATATCACACATACACTTTTGCCGGACCTGTTTTTCGTGAGAATATTAATATTAAAAAAGGTAAGGTTCACGAAATCGGCGACAATTATTTTTGCGAGCTGGTGGGTTTGTGAAAAGGTAAAGACAATAACGGTTGACAATACGGGGCTGACTGTTATATTATTTTAGTAGTCGTCACGGGCCTTGTTGGCACTGCGGCGGATAAGTTAAAGTCGTCACGGGCCTGTGGCGCAGCGGTAGCGCAGAGGACTCATAATCCTTTGGTCGTGGGTTCGAATCCCTCCAGGCCCAATTATCAAGTAAAATTTTGAAGATTTGAAGCATTATAAAATCATTTAATAGTTATAATGAAAAAAAATGGAATGGGGGATATTTTCTTTTTGGCAGAATTCGGCGATTTCGGATTTCAAATCCAGCCAGTATTTTTTGTTGTGACGCACATAAATCTCCACGTACTCGTTAAAATATTGCGGCCGGGTATCTTGAATATATTTCATCACCGTATTTTTATAAGGGTGGCGCAAATTCAAATTCTCAAACCAGTATTCGCCGACAAAATTTTTTGACGCGTTTATTATTTCGCGAAAATCAGTAATAAAAGGAAAAATCGGCGACATAAAAAGCACGGTGCGTACACCTGCTTTGTGCAGGGCGATCAAGGCGTCAAGCCGGTTTTTAACGGGGCTTGCTTTGTCCATATCGTTTTTAAAATTCTCGTCCAAAGTGTTTATTGAAAACGCAACCGTAACATTTTGCATTTGTTTCAAAATATCCAAATCCCTCAAAATCAGATCCGATTTGGTCGTAATTGTAAGGTCACAATCAACGTCTATGAGCTGCTGCAAAATTTTTCTTGTTGCCCCAAAATCTTTTTCAAGCGGGTTGTAGCAATCAGTCACCGAGGACATAAAAACGCTTTTGCCCTGCAGCTTTTTTATGCTCAAAGGTTTGACCGGAATTTTCACATCACAAAACTCGCCCCAGGGCTCGGGATTGTTGACAAATTTTTTTAGAAAACAGGCATAGCAATATTTGCACGCGTGCGGGCAGCCGATGTACGGATTAATCGTGAAAGCCGCGCCCGGAATATTTGATTTTGAGATGATTTCTTTGACTTCAATTTCTCTTGTAAGCATGCCAATATTTTAACCTAATTATTTTGTTTGAAAAATTTGGGTGAAGCGAAATAAAAAACTTTAACAGGGCAAGTCCCAGCCGTTGAGTTTTGGAACCCAGCGGGGAACATTTTTTTTGTACAGAAGATACGGTTCACCAAATCTTTTTTCAAGGTCTTTTTCTTCAAAAAGCGGGAAGTAGATTGAGTTTACCAAAAAAAATAACACAAAAAGCGCGCCGGTTTCAACCGAGGTCAGCAGCAGGGTTTCGGCCAGCAGTATTGTCAAAACAGAGGTTATCATCGGGTTTCTGACGTGCCGGTATGGGCCTTTTACGACAAGGTTTTTGGGCGGATCCCACGGTGCGGCTGTCCCTTTGCCAACAAATGCGAACAAAAACATTGTCCAAACCGCAAGCGACAAACCCGCTGCCAGCAGCAAGATTCCCGAAACCCCCGCCCAAATCGCCGGCGGCGAATAAACATAACCTGTAAAATACAGCACAATCGCAGGGATTACAACAAGCACATTGAACGGCAGAAGAACAATCGCTTTTAACCACGCCCGCATAATTTAAACCACACTTTCGCAGGCCGGTTCGTAATCGGCCAGGCCGGCGATTTGCGCGCACCATTGCGAAAGGATTTCGTCCTCCGGCAGCTCCCACGAAATAGGTTTGCCGATATGAATCTCAACTTTTTGGCGGGTGAACGGTTTGAGTTTCGGGTAGCCGGAAAACTTGGCTATCGCAACGGGGATAATGTCGGCCTTTGCGTGTTTGGCGATGACGATGAACCCTTTTTTTAGCCCGTCCAATTTTCCGTACGGCCGCGTGCCGCCCTGCGGGAACACACCCAGCGACCAGCTTGTAGCCAAAATGTCGCGCACCGTTTTGAACGTCGCGATTTCTGGCTTTGTTCTGTCAACCGCGAACGCACCCAGCCGCTTAATCAACCAGCTGCGCTTATCGCTTTTGTCAAACAATTCTTTCTTCGCCATAAACGCAATCGGACGGCCGACCGCCAACCCAACAAACGGCGGGTCAAGTTCCGACACGTGGTTTGCGGTATAAATAAATTTGTCGCTTTTGCGGTTGCGGCCGGTAAGGTTCTCGCGGCCGGTTATTTCGTAGTCAAAGAAAATCGCCATGTAAGCACGCACAACAATCGCAACAAAAGCGCTGAAAAAAAGCGTCCTACCCAAATTGTATTCGTAAGGATAGCGTCTGTTGAAGTTACGTTCTTTCATTGCAGCCCTCATACGTGAACCCTGTTAACCCTTCTATTGCGCGCCCCCATTGGTCTACAACAGCGGCAGTATCATCGCTGAACGGGATTATCTTGCCGATTTTGACGGTTATCTGACCGCTGAACGGTATTTTCAGCGCCTCTTGTGTCCCGAGAATCCCGACGGGCAAAACATTGCACTTTGTCACTTTTGCAAGCCCCGCAAACCCGCTTGTGACATTGGTTATCACACCCGGCTCCTGACGGGTCCCCTGCGGAAAGATGCCCAGTACCCATTCGGATTTTTTGATTTCGTAAACGGTTTTTATCGTGGATGAGCCGAGTTTTTCCCTGTTGACGGCGAACGCGCCCAGCCAATCAAGCCACCAGCGCAAAAAAGGTATCTCAAACAACTCTTTCTTCGCCATAAACGCGATGCTGCGCGGCATAACCCCGACCAGCATCGGCGGATCAAGCGTTGAAAGATGGTTTGCGCAGACGATATAATCGTTTGTCTTCGGGATGTTTTCGCGCCCCTCAACTTTTATCCGGTAAACGAGTTTTAACCGCACCATATAGCCGATTTTGCACACCAAAAACTGGAAAAATGTGCGCCACCTGTTAAAATCACTTGCTTTTCTCTTGCTGTAATCTGTCATTAGATTATTGTACCATGAATTTATTTTAAATCTTTTAAAGATATGTTGAATTTTAATATGCAGCAAACACCGATGGCTGTGAGCATAATCATCAAAATCGCCTGATGCACGGCAGAAACGGCAAGCGCTGCGGCCTTGTCAACGCCGAAAATCCCCAGTGCCAGAATATACGCGCCCTGATACGGCCCCAAATACACAGACATAGAAGGTATCATGCTTGAAAACGCGATAAAACTTATCACAAACAATCCGGCCGCCAGCCCCAAACCGAGCCCAAAACTGTTCACTATCAAATACGCAACGCAGCACTCAATCGCCCAGGCCGTAAGGCTCGCAAGGTTTGCGATCAAAAAGCAGCTTTTGCACTCTAAGACCTCAAACCCCGCCATAAACCGGGTCAAAAACTCCGGCAGCGGCAAGGCATCGCGGAACTTGTACACAAAAAACGCGGCCAGCAAAGAACCGAGAAACAACGCACCGATACCGTAGGCCAAATGCAGTATCCACGGCTGTTTGCAGTACAAAAGCGTTGCCGCAAGCAATATGAAAAACACATAAATCCCGTCCAAAATCCGCTCCAAAATTATTGAGCCGAAAACCTTCAACTTGCTCTCTTTTTTGATGTTCCCGAGGTAATACGCCCGGTACGCGTCGCCCGCGCGCATAGGCAAAAACGCGTTTAGCATCCCGCCGACGGTAAAACCCTCCGCCAGATGCAGCCGGCTGTATTTTGGGTCGTTGAGCAAAAGCGCCTTCCACCGGACTCCGCGAACGTACAACCCAACCACGTACAAACCCAAAATCAGCAGCATATACTTGGGATTAAACTCCTTGAACGTCGCAACAAGCTCTACCCAGCTCAACTTGTGAAAAATCAACCACAACAGTCCGGCAGTGACTATTAAAGCTAGAATATGCCTTTTTTTCATAATTATTTTGCGGTGAGTTTGTTAACTGCAACAGTCAAACGGGATTTTTTTCTTGCGGCGGTGTTCTTGTGCAAGATACCCTTACCCACGGCCTTATCGCAAAGCTGGTAAACCTTTGACATCGCTTGTGCAAGTGTTTTGTTATCTTTTGCCGCGGCAAGCTCAAGAACCTTTTTTACCGCCGTTTTGATGGAAGATTTCCACGCAACGTTGCGCACACGGTTCTTTTCCGATGTTAGTACACGTTTCTTTGCTGATTTAATGTTTGCCATTGATATTTCCTTAATTAGTGTCGTCTTAATTACAATAGTACAACAAAAACCCGCACGGTCAAGCGCAGTCAATGTAAAGTTTTGTAAATTATCCGGGCGAATTAATCCAAAAGGACTATATGTTTTTAATACTTTGTAATATACTTATTATGTCAACTAGGAGAGAAAAATGTCAGTCGGACAATTCGTATTTATGTTACACAGCCACCTTCCCTACTACCGAAAAGCAGGTATGTGGCCGTTTGGCGAGGAAAACCTGTACGATGCGATGGCTGAGGTCTACATTCCGCTGCTTAACGCGATTGGTGAGCTCTACGACGAAGGTATCAAGGCAAAATTGACCGTCGGCATAATCCCGATACTTGCCGAGCAGCTTAATGACGAGTATCTTCAAGAAGGGTTCATAAAGTACATTGATTCAAGAATTGAGCAGGTGGCAGGCGATTTGGAACGCTATCCGGATGAAAAAGTGCCGCACTCGCAGCACCTGAAATATCTTGCCAAGTACTATTTTGACTGGTACAGCAACATAAAAGATTGTTTTATCAACAAATACAACAAAAATTTGGTCACCCAGTTCAAAAAGTTTCAGGAATTGGGGTTGATAGAAATCACCACATCCGGTGCGACACACGGGTTTTCACCGCTGCTGGCAACAGACAGCAACTTGAATGCGCAGTTTAAAATCGGTTCTGACACGACAAAACGCTTGTTCGGCAAGAAAGCGCGCGGTGCGTGGCTGCCTGAATGCGCGTATAGACCGGGTTACGAGTATGTCGGCAAAGACGGCGAGAAAAAATGGCGTCCGGCGATTGAGGTTACGCTTGAAAACAACGATATTGAATATTTCTTTACCGAAAGCCACGTTATAGAAGGCGGAAACTCCATCGGAAACCGCCGCGTAATTGGGATTTACGGGAACATTGAATACATTCCGCTGCCCGAGCGCGAAAAAACAGGCTACGATACATACTCGGCGTACTGGCTGCCTGATGCACAAGTTGCGGTTATGGGCAGAAACGAGCGCGCGGGTTATATGGTGTGGTCTGCGGCTGACGGTTATCCGGGTGACGGCGTGTTCCGCGAGTTCCACATGAAAGACGCAAATTCCGGGATGAAATATTGGAGAGTTACTTCACCGAAAACTGATTTGGGCGATAAAATGCTCTACGATCCTGTGCTGGCGCTGAATAAAATTAACGAAAACTCCGACCACTATACGACAATGATTTATCACATGTTGAACGATTACAAAATTGCGACCGGCAAAGAGGGTCTGGTGATGGTTTCGTTTGACACGGAATTGTTCGGTCACTGGTGGTTTGAAGGGGTTGAGTTTATCAAACAGGTTATCAAAAAATTCCACACATACACGCCTGAAGTTGAAAGAATGACGGCAGGTGAGTATTTAAGCGCGTATCCGCCGACAGAGGCTATCCAAATCCCTGAAAGCTCGTGGGGTAACGGCGGGCATTTCTACGTTTGGAACAACCATTTGACAGAGTGGATGTGGCCGATTATTCACGCTTGCGAAAAGCGGATGAACGAGATTGTTGACCGGTATCCTGATATTCCGGAGGACAAACTTTTGCACCGCGCATTAAACCAGCTTGCGCGTGAGAATTTGCTGCTGCAAGGGTCAGATTGGCCGTTCTTGATTACAACGTGGCAGGCAAAGGACTATGCGACAGACAGGTTCAACGGGCATGTGGAGCGGTTTGCAAAGATTGCCGATATGATTGAGTCGGGTATTCTGGATCCGACCAAGGTTACACGTTCGGCGCTTGAAAATGCCGCTTCGGTAGCCGTACCGTGTGTACGCCTCTATTGAAGAGGGCTGTATTCCGCAGCAGTGCGAGAAACTGTCACATCTGTATCAATAAGTTATTGCATTTTTTTTTTTAGCGTTGTACAATTGACTAATACGGGGGCGTAGCTCAGCTGGTTAGAGTGCCTGCCTGTCACGCAGGAGGTCGCGGGTTCAAGTCCCGTCGTCCCCGCCATTAAAAGCCCGCAGTTGCGGGCTTTTTAATGTAATTCAGTCCTCTTTAAGAGTTTAAACATCTATAACTACTACATTTTTCCAAAATGCTTTCGCAAGCTGTTCTCCCAGCGCCGTTGCATCTTCAGCGCTCATCCTTGCATATTTGGGCTCAGTCATCCGAAAACTCGGCTCCACAGGTCGTTTGGTTTCCATATCAAAAAATTTAACATCTTTAAGCGCGTTGTCCACAATGTTTTTGTCGTTTTTCTCCGCGCCCACAACTATTTCACTCAAAGGATCCTCAAGATATATTTTTGAACGGCCAAGCGAAGAGCGCTCGCCCAGAAAAATTCTTATCCCCTGATCCGGCTTGGAGTCCCTTGTTGGCGCTTTTAAATAAATATTAGTTGATATAACAGTGTCTCTATCAACCCAAATCTCACCGGTGGTTGTTAAATCACCCACTTTTTTGGGTTTGTAGAGGGCAATAAGACTACAATCAATATTCCCGGCTGTTCCTCCTTTATCTACGGATGCAATCTTGGAGCTGATAATGTTGCCCGCTGTCGCATTTTGCCACACATATACATCAAAGCCGCTGTTAATATTTTTTGCTTTTGACCGAGGCTGCAAATACACCGTCTTGGCAGTAGTGATATTTCCCGCTTTTTGACCGGAGGGTATGTCCACATATTCTGTGCTGACAATATCTTTTGCTTTTGCGCCAAAACTAACAGTGTCGGCCTGCAAACCGTGCATCTTTGGCTGCGCCGTTTGTCTTGAAAGTGCGGTAAAAGCGGTGTTAAAAGATGTGGCCAAAGGCGCCGCAGACATAATTTTCGTAACTTTCATATATTTTTCCTCCTAAATTTGTGCGTAACTAGATATTAAGCTTTTTTGCCAGTGCGGGGATTACCTGCTGCCACGCGTGTCCGGACGGATGTCCCACCCCAAAGTCCTGCAGCTGCGCATCCAAAAACTGCCATTGCTCCTTGCCCACGATAGAACCTACCAAATCCTTTGTGTAAACCACTGTTATCCCCGCGTCTTCAATATCTTTCCAATTATCATGGTCCAAAAATTTTGCCATGTCCTCCGCAGCGCCCCTGTCAGGGTGGTTATACAAGTCTTCCCCTGTCTCTATATCTTGATAAACAAGCAATACCAGCTTTGTACCGGGCCAATGTTCTTGTATGATTTTGTCGGACTCCTTGAGCATCGCTTTATACAGCTCATTGTGCTGCTCGGTTGAGGTTAAACTTATCTTCCTTGTTACGTAGGTGTAGAAATTGCTCAAAAACCTGTCTTTGTTTGTATATTTGGCCCACATGCGCAAATCATCAGGGTAAGTTCTGTACAAATGGTTGAACATGGTTATGAATATAACGTATTCAGGCTGCGGGTAGTCCTCATACAGTTTTGGGTTGATTAAAACCTTAAACATTGAAGCAACACCCTCGCCCGGCACCCCGAAGGTATAAACATTTTTGTTGGTATATTTGGACAGTACACCTGACGGTTTGTGGTCTTTCCAAATATATGCCCCGTCTACATACGAGCAGCCAAAAAGGATTATATCACCAGACGGATTTTCCGGCAAAACATCTCTGTAATCCTCGCCCGGTGTGTGGTAATAGCCGGCAGTAAAATTTGTAAACGCAATGGGTTTTGGTATCTGCATCCTTTTTATAATCTCAGATATTTCCCAAAAATGCTGCGGATTTTTTGCGTGCAGTTCAAACGCAAACACTATTATAAAAACCAACAACAGATTGACTATAACAATCTTCAATACTTTCATTAACTTTTCCTTCCCGAGTAAACTCCATCATAAAATAAATCCCTGCGGAATGCAACAATTAGTTTGCCGCCGAAAAATTGCCCGAATGTTTATTATTTTTTTGCCCGGTCTGCGTTAAAATTATGAAAAAATTAGGAGATATTATGTCAATGAAAGATTTTGTAAAAGAGTTCCAAAAGTTTGCCCTGAAAGGTAATATGATTGATTTGGCCGTCGGTGTGGTAATTGGCGCAGCGTTTGGTAAAATGATTGACTCGTTTGTCAAAGATATTATAATGCCGCCGGTCGGCGCGCTGCTTGGCAACACGGATTTTAGCAACCTTTATATTTTACTAAAAGACTCTGCCGTCCACGGCGCACCATACGCATCGCTTGCCGCAGCACAGGCCGCAGGCGCAATCACAATCAACATCGGCTTGTTTATCAACACAGTCATAAGTTTTATAATAATCGCATTGTCAATTTTTGTCGTAATATCCATGCTGAACAAATTGCAGCGCAGCGCCCAAAAAGCGCAGGATGCCGCAACAAAACAATGCCCGTATTGCATGTCAACAATTGACATCAAGGCAGTCAAGTGCCCGTTTTGTACAGCTGACCTGAAAAAATGAAACCTGCCGGCTCATTTTGACAAGCTGCTTTTTTTGTGACAATATAATTTATTGATGAATAAAACAAGCAAAAATCTAAAAACCCCATTTGTGGCTCTGACGTTAGGGTTTTTGACCTATTTGGTGGTCGGGCTTGCGCTGGTGATGACGCCGTTTGCGCAAAAGACACCCGTGGAATTTATGGATAACCTGCTTAACGTAACCTCGGCACTCACCACAACAGGTCTTTTTGCCGGCTCAATGCCGGATCTGTACACCGGGTTTGGTCAGCTGGTGCTTTTGGTTTTGATACAAATCGGCGCAATCGGTTATATGACACTGACATCGTTTATCCTGCTTGCCCGCGGCGACAAGCTTTCTTCAAACAGGCTCCAGGTGCTCTCGGCCGAGTTTTCCATGCCCGAAGGATTTAATATCAAAGAATTTATAATTGATATAATAATTTACTCCGCGATAATTGAATTCATTGGCGCGGCCGCGCTGTTTTTTAATTTCAGACATCTGGGACTGGATAACTCTGCGTGGTCCGCGATATTTCACGCAATTTCGGCGTTCGGGACAGCCGGGATAAGCATTTATGCCGACAGCCTGACGCAATTTAAGGACAACACAGCCGTTTTGGCGGTAATTTCCGCGCTTTGTTATATCGGTGCGATAGGGTTTATTGTGCCGCTTGACGTTTACAGAAGATTAACGGGCAAAAGCAAGGAAATAACGTTCACCACAAAAGTAATACTCGTCATCACGTTTTTGCTTTTGTTTATCGGCACGTCGGTTTATATGTGGCTTGAAGACGTGAACCTTTTGACCGCGTTTTTCCAAACAATGTCAGCGTCTACATCGGCCGGGTTTAACACGGTGGATGTTGGCTTGCTGCGCGCGCCGGTGCTGGTTGTGCTGATGTGTATTATGATAATTGGTGCGTCGCCCTCCGGGACAGGCGGCGGGCTGCGGACAACATCGCTGTCTGCAATCATCGGTGTTATGACAAGTGTCCTGCGCGGGCATCCGGACAAAATAACGTTTATGGGCCGGCTAATCCCGACTAACCGTGCGACAACAGCCGTTGCGTCTGCGATACTTTATGTGGTTATTTTTCTGGCCGGAATTTTTGTATTGTCTATAATAAACGGCGAGCGCCAATTTATAGATATTTGTTTTGAAGCGGTTACGGCGCTTGGCAACACCGGGCTGCACATGAACGCCGATGCCATCGCCGGCTCGTCCTTGTGGAACAAGCTCACCCTTGTTATAATTATGTTTGTCGGCAGGGTCAGCCCGTTGACCTTTGGCTATGCGTTCTTTTACGTCGGCAAAAAATGCGCACACAGAGAATGCGACCTTGCGGTTTAAGATTTTTACGCCCGCTTGATTTTGTTTAACACAACATGCAGCGCAATCCCTGCCGCGACCGCCGCAATCAGGTTTACAAAAACCGTCAGCAAGAGCACCGTCATCATCACAGCCACATCGGTTTTTGACGCAGCGCGGATGTTTTTGAAAAAATCATAATCTATTATATCTACCCCGACTTTAATCAAAATCCCCGCCAGAACACACAGCGGTATTACTTGCGCGGCCGGCGCGCACACAAGCATTATCAAAAGCAGCATTAACGAATGAATCACACCTGACAGCCGGGTTGTACCGCCGGATTCAATGTTCACCATCGTCCGCATTGTCGCGCCCGCGCCCGCCAGACCGCCAAACACACCCGCAAACATATTTCCCAGCCCCTGCCCGATAAGCTCACGGTTGGAATCATGCGTAGTGCCCGTTTTTTTGTCAGCAACAAGCGATGTCAGCAGCGAATCAATTGACCCGAGCAGCGACAGCCCGAACGCCGCAGGCAAAATCGCCAAAAACGCCCCAAAATCAATCGGTGCAATCTTTATCCCCGGCAGCCCGCACGGAATCGTCCCAATCGTCGCAACATCAAAATGGAAAAATACGCTCACCAGCGTGATTGCGACCAGCGCCAAAAGCGACGGCGGTACAGCCTGCTCAATTTTTTTCGGCGTCAAAAATACTATCAGCAATGTCAGAGCGCCAAGGATTACGCTCGGCGCAGCGGGGAACGAGCCTAATTGAAGCTTTATTACAATGCACCCGATACCTGTCATAAACCCCGATATAACAGAGTTTGGCACAAGGTGGATATACCTGCCGATTTTGGTCAGCCCGTAAATTATCTGCAAAAGGCCGCTTAGCGCGATGACCGCAAACACAACCGCCAAATTATCCGTATAAACCGCCGCGATTGACGCGGCAATAACCGTCATCGGCCCGGTCGGTCCCGAAATCTGGGTCGGTGTCCCGCCAAAAATCGTAGCAAACAAGCACACAATTATCGCGCCGTATAAACCCGCCGCCGCGCCCAGCCCGCTTGCCACGCCGAACCCCAGCGCCAGCGGCAGCGCGATTACACCCGCGGTTATACCGCCGAATATGTCCCCTCTCACGTGTTTTGCAATACTTCCCATTACTAAAACTTACCACCAACTTGCTCTTTTTGCAACTTTTGTGTTAAAAATATTATATGAATAAGTTTTTAAGAGCGCTCACGGTTTTGATAATATTTTTTGCGGCAAATGCGCCGGCGCACGCGGCTGATTTGGACAAGGCCTACAAAAAACAAATCCTGAAAGACGCCGGATTGCCGTCCGCCGACCTCAAAGCCCTGACCCCTGTTGTAGGCCCTGCGGAACTGGCAAAAATTATAAAAAAATACGACGAGTCCGCCGCGAACTACACCGTTGACAAGGAAGGTGTCCTCAAAGCCAATCTGCACCTGCACACAATTTATTCCGACGGCACCTTGAATGTTGAACAGGTGCTAAATCAGGCGCTGAACGAGTCGTTCGCCCGCCGGCCGGTTATTATCGCGTTCACCGACCACAACAACATCGGGCAGGATAAAGAAATTATTGATATCCTGATCAAAGACCCCGAAAAATACAAATCGCTTAAAATAATTCTCGGTATTGAAATCTACACGCTCGGCACAAATTTCAAAAATACGCATACCCCCGTTGATATCCACATGCTTGCCTGGGTGATAAACCCTTATGACAAGGTGCTTGAAGAGGCTTTCACCGTTGCGCAAAAAGACCCCAACAATCCCAACAACTGGCAGTATCGCACCTTTGAGGACGCAATCAAGCTGATAAACAACCAGCAGTACGGGTTTATCGGTATAGCTCACCCGATGCGCGAGCTTGAAAAAAGCATGGCACCGGAGAATTTTAACGATTTTATTGCCGAAGAATTTGCGCTCTACAGCACGCTTTCAAAAAAAGACGTTAAATTTGCCGAGGTTTATTACAAGCCCGGCCGGCTCTACGACGAGCATAACGCGTTCCACAAATTCATAAATGAAATCGCCGTCAAAAATAATATCACTCGCACAGGCAGCTACGATACGCACGGACTCAGTATCTTCGCCCCTTAACCTTGCAAAGTACATGCTCTAATTCCAGCGCGCCGGTGTGGTTCGTTTTGACCTGCCGGCACTCAATGTTGTCCACGTCAACGTACGGCCTGAACGGCTCAAAACTCAACGGGTACCTGAATTTTGTTACGTTCAGCAAATAAACCTGCTCGTCTTTTGCCCAGCTGAACGCCTTAATCAGCTCTTCTGTCTTGTCGTTGAACTTGAACGGATAAGCCTCCTGTGCCGGTTTTATCCCGAAAAACCGGGCTCTGGGGTTTTGGAACACCGCCCAAACCGCCGTCGGATAAGTTCCCGCCGTCAGCACAACCGCGTTATCCGGCAGCTGCAAATCCTCAAAATACACCGGCTCATACTTTGTCGTCCTGTGATAGTCGCTGTAATGGGTCGTGGAAAGCAGCACCACCGCCAGCGCCAAGAGAATCCATTTTGGCTTGTCCGTCAAGTAGAGCACCGCCGCCAAAATAATCACGCCCGACAGCAGGCAAACCGGCATGTAATAGCGCACCAGCGAAAACATCCACAACCACACCAAATACGACACCGCCGCAAACAACACAACAAAATGCAGCCGGTTTTTGTCAAAGAATTTGGTTTTGAACGGCCGTTTTATCGCCTCGCACCCGATTATGACAAGCGCTGCAATGTACGTTAGCAAATACCGAAAATCCACAAACAAACCCTCAATATAAACCGGCTGGCTGCCTGACGGATTGTTCCAGAAAAACGGATAAAACAGCCATTGGAAAAGAGTTTGCGGCTTGCCCCTGTCATCTGTGAAACTCATCTGCAGCGCCAGATCGGATTTGAAAAAATCGTTAAAATACGGGAAAAACGGGTTTTTGAAGAACTTCCACAAGACCACCATCCAGTACCCGCCCGTTAACGTGAACCCCAGCGCAAGCGCCGCCGCTGTTACACCCAAAATTTTCCACGGCGACTCAAACCGTTTGGCCATCAGGCACAGCGTCAAAAAATACGTTAGTGCAAAAACGCCCGCGGTGAGTTTCAACCCCGTGCCGAGCCCGAGCAAAAGCCCCGCCGCAAACAGCAGCCGCGTGCGTTTGACACCGTCGCCGGAAAACAAATATTTGACCGCCAAAAATACCGCTCCCAGCACAAAAACCGCAACCGCGTTATCGCCCATCGTGCTGCCCGCCTGCGCAACCGTCAGCGCGCCCGTCATCGCTATCACCGTGCAGAAAACCACGAACACCGGTTTGCCCTTAAAAATTACATCGGATATTTTGTACACCAAAAATCCCGCCAGCCCGTAGGATTGCCCGAGCAAAAACGTTATCAAAACCGGATGCGCGCCAAGATGTTTTATCATCAGATAATACGGCAGGTCAATGAGCGGGTTTATGTATGTCTGAACGCCCGCCGGGAACGCGTCAAATCCCAATTTGCCGTTCAAAAACGCAAACGGCCCGTACAAATGGTAGTTTGCCCAGTCCCAGGAATGGTCAAACCCTTGCCAGACGCTCACCGCGCCCGCAACCAAAAGACATAACACCAGTACAACAAAATCTTTTTTCATTAAATATTATTGTACCACGATTTTGCGCGGGCCATGTTACAATCTGTTAACATGGTAACAAAAAAATATTTTCACCGAACTTAAAGCAGGACATGGAGGAAGTAAGATGAGAATAAATAAAGTAGAGTACAATTACCCCGGCGCCGTGTCACAACAGTCACAGGCTAAATCAAACCCAATCGCGGCGACGCAAACGCTAACAGGACTTGCCGCCCCGTCATATCAACACTTTCAAGGATACAATTATCAGACGTTTACCGGCGGCGGTTCAAATAACAAAATAAAATTCATCAACGATAATCTCAACGGGCAGGGCGAAGAGCTGATGAAAGCGGCGACCTCTCTTGCGAAAAAACACAATAACTCCCAAATAACCCAGTATCACATGCTCTCTGCGGTGCTAAGTCAGGTTAACAAATATATTGATGACCTTGATTCCGGCAAAAAAACCTACAAAGAAGGCGATGATTTCAACCCACTGGTAACACAGTTTGAAATAAATATAACCAAGGATATGTTCAAAGACAAAGATCAGCGAAAAGCCGTCAAACCCGTCATTGAAAAAACAATCGCGGATTTGGACAAGATAATGGAGCAGATGCCTAAGTCTAAACTACCTTTCGCAACCAAGCCTGCATTTGAAAAGCAGTTTGTAAACGATATATATCAAGAGGCAACCGAGTCGGCCGTGCCAACAGAGGACACGGACGGCGCTACTGCCCCGCCTGTGACAGTTTCTCCGGATAGCTTGATGAGGGCAACAATGTTTACTCAAAACCAAAAATTCTTTGAAGAGACGTCAGATCCGTTTATCATGGCGCTCAAAGACGCGACATATCTTGACAAAACACCGGTTGAGGAAAAAACCCACCTGTCGTTCTATGATGGCAAGGCGGAAAATATTTGGAAAAACCTTGCAGTCGGCACAAACTCCGTTATCCTCTACGACAAAGGTGTCAACCCCAAACACCTGGTTAACAGCGTGCTGACTGTTTTTGACAAAAATCCTGACGGGTTCAAAAACCTCAAAAAAGATAACACCGAAATCCTTAACATAAAATTTGACGAGTGTTTTGATATGGACTATATTGAGTCAAAGATGCGTGATTTTGCCAAAAACAAGGACAAAAACTACATCATCATCACCACAACTATGGACAAGGCTAACGATGTGACAAACCTTTACAAATACAGAGTAGAAAAGCTCAAAGAGACGCCCGAGAACGTCAAGTTCATCATGATGGCCGACAAGGATAAATACTACTCCGAGTGCGACTCGGCCGTGAAGGAATACTACACTGATTTTGCCGAGGTGACTGTGCCTGTTATGAACATGCAGCAGGCTAAAAAAGCATTTGAGCAGCAGCCAAAGCTTATGGAAAAAATTAAAAAACCGTTCACAAAAGCTGCCGTTGACAAATGTGTTGAGGTATCATCAGTGCTGCCGGGCAACTATCCGGAAAAAGCTTTGAATACAATGAAATTGGTCGCGGCATACTGCGTTGACAAAGATAAAATAACACCGGAAGACGTTTCAAAATACGTTAGCGAAGCAGCGGAAAGGTTCAAAAAAGTTGATAACAACAACTCCGTTAAGACCGTTCTTGATACGGGAATCACGTTAAAAGATATGATTGGCGCGCCTTCGACAAAAAAAGAGGCCCAATCAATAGTTGACCGGATTAAGCGTAACTCTCACGGGACCAACGGTTACATTGTTTATTCACAGGACTGTTCTGTCGGCGCCGGCAGAAAATATACCGCAAAAACCATCGCGGGCGAAGCAAAAGTTCCGTATGTTGAAATCAACGCCGTTGATTTCGGGACGGAAAAAGTCAGCTTGTTTGATGATTCCAGCATGACGCCGGAAGCTTCAATGAAGAAACTATTCTCACAAATTAAAGCTCAGGCCGAAACCAACCCGCACAAGTCAGCCGTGTTGTTTATAGAAAACTTCATTTATTTTTCTGTCGGGGAGATGGTTTCTGAATACCACGAAAAAGCTATGTCGCAGTTGATTCGCGAAATGAACCAGGCGGATGAGCAAGGGTTCAACATAGCGGTAATCGGTTCTACAAACGATCCTACTTTGGTCGGGGAGGCTGCGGCAAAATCGCTTAAATTTAATAACCTTATAATGGTCGATGCACCGGGGTACTACAAAGAGCTGCGTTCTGAAATCCTTGAATTTAACATCAAAAAGCAAGGCATCAAACTGGCAGGTAAAGACGATGCGCAGAAAAAAGAGGTTCTTGATTTTGTCGCGCAAATAACGGAATATTTCCCTCACGTTTACATACTGGGCTTGCTTGATAAGGCAAAGAATGTCGCAAAAGAACGCGGACACAAAGCTATTGATAAGGCGGATTTCACAGAGGCCTATTTGCAATTGACAACCGGCCGGCCTGCACCGAGTGAGGACACAGTCGACAGAACAAAGATTGTCACATCACACGAATGCGGCCATGCGTTGAACCTTGTTGTTATGCAGAACTTGATGAAAAATTACGGAAAACCTTGGCATATCGGCAACAAAGTAAACTTCATCACCCTTGACCCAAGAGGCGATTACGGCGGTGCGGTATACGACGGCAGAAACGGTAACAATGAACACTCATTTGAAGTAACGTTTGCTGATTTGGTCTGCTGCTTTGGCGGAACATCGTGCGAAAACAAATTCTACGGCATAGACGGAAGCTGGGGAATTACTCAGGATATGGCTCAGGCGACAAATTCTGCAACTATGGCGAGTGCAATAATGGGGCAAGGCGCCTTCTTTGGTAAAAAATCGCTTAACGGTGCAGAGTTTATGGGTGATGATGACAAAGAAAGAATCAACGCCGATATCCGCACGCTGCTTATCAACGCGCAAACAGCATCGGATTTGATAACAGATACCTATTCCGATTTTATTAAGGAATGGACCGACAAGCACCACAGTAAAGTCGGTACGGGTGAATGTCTGATTCTTGGCGAAGATTTTGAAAAAGAGCTTGCCGACTGGACGGCAAAACAACCTGCGCAAAAACAGGCGGAGTTTGCCGCAGCCGATGAAATGCTGCTGGATATCATCAAAGCAGCCAAAGCCGGCAAAATCGTTATGTAATTTCGCGTATTTTGTGCGATAATGTCAGCTATGGACTTACGTAACCTTGCATATCTTGGCGATGCGGTCTGGGAACTGCACGTCAGAGAAATTACGACAAAAACCGATTTGAAATCGCAGCAGCTGCACAAACTCACGACCGATAAAGTCAACGCGCAGTTTCAAAGCGGTTTGCTCGCGGTGCTTGATGAAATTTTGACGCCCGAGGAGGCTGATATTGCGCGCCGCGCGCGCAACCTGCCAATTCCCGCGGGCAGAAAAAATATTCAAGCCCAATACCGGCAGGCAACCGCGTTTGAGGCGCTTATCGGCTGGTGGCACGTGAACGACAAAGCGCGCCTTGAAGCCATAAAAGAGTTTTTAAGTAAATATTTGTAAACAAACTGCCGGAATTAATAAAGTTTGCCCCAAAACATGTCGTCCAACATGGAAAGTATTTATAAGGGGACATTCCATGGCAAATATAGGTAGAAATCAAGAAATTAAAATCGGCGATCAAACTTACAATTGGCAAAATAGTAAAGTGCTGATTGACTCGCAAGCGCTTCAAACTATTTTTGGCGGCGTGCAAACAAAGGGCGCGGAGAAGCTCTTGAAAGATATAGATGGCGAGGGCAGCTTGTTTGGCCGCGATAACAGTCTTGATGCCGATGAAGCAGCCAAAATTTTGAAGTTAGGTAAGAACGCGACAGCGGAAGACAAGCAAGACGCGCTTACTAAACTTACCAACCTTGTGCAGCTGCAAACCAAAGGGTTTTATGACGACAACGAGGGGCTAAGACGCTACGCCGACGGGTCTGCTGCCACGCCAACAACACTTGAGGACGGACGCGTAAAGTATGAACACAGAAGCGCCAACGGTACTCTTTTGAAAACAAGATTTGTTAACGATCTTGGCAGCGGAAGATTTAATATTGAAGAAACCGACGCCGAAGGTAAAGTAACGGTGGAGTCAAACGGCGTCCAAATAGGTGATGCAGACCCCAGAGAGTTTGATATAAAAACCGCCGCAAAACGTGCGGAAATCCAAGAGCAAGGCGTTGCCAACCAAAATCGTGACATAGGCGAGACAGTTACGGACGTCACAATAAAAGACGGTGTGACAACAACAATCGTCGCAAAACAAGGTCCGAACGGAACAACCGGCGAATTTATCGAAAAGAAGGTCGAAGACGGCGACAAAACGACGGTTGAAAAACCTGTGACCGAGCGATTTAACGAAAAAGTTACGACTGTCGGCACCGGCGAGTATGCAGACGTGACAACAGAAATTCTTGACAAGGCTGATCAGGACAACGAGTTTGTGACTTACAAAAAGGATCCTGACGGCGAGATAAAAGCTGAAATAACGAATGAAACGAAACAATTTTTTGTTGATAATTTACCGGGAAATGACCGGTTGAAAACACTGTTGACCGTGGATTCTTTTGACGCCACTCCGCAACAACGCTATGCCAAGGATTTTATTGACAGAAATGAAAACTCAACGCTGGAAATTAAGCCAACAGGTAATGTCGAAAGACAAGATGCAACGGATGAGATTGGCCGTGTGGTCAAAAGCCAGATGTACGGATACGAGGGCGATAGGCTCAAAACTGTTGATTCCAGTACCGGTATTGATGAAAAATTGAACGACCAGGTGACGGTTACTTTTAATGCAGTCGGTAATGAAGAGTCCAGACGCGTAATCCACTTTAACAAGGAAACAAATACTTTAAACGATACCATAGGCCATGCTGTAACAAGCAACGGCGGTAACAGAATACAGACTTTTGGCCCGGGCACCGTAGCCGCGGATGAAATCGGCAAGCCGATAACTGATGTTGAAGATGCCAAGCCGGTTCGCGATACTAATATCAAAAATCGTGACGCTGACCGCAACCCGACAGAGGCACGGGTTACCGAGTATGACGAAGCCGGCAACAGAACGGTTACGGCGTACAGCACCGCAGCTGATGCAGTGACAGTGGGCGAAATCAAATATGACGGCAAAACCCCGACAGAAGCAGTGTTTAATAAATACGCGCCGGATACCAAGCTCACATTAAACACAAGCACAGACCCGATCGCAGGTACGGGCAAGATAATTTTACCTGAGGACGCAGAGCCTGTTGATACGATACTCGTCAAAGCCGACGGCACCGACGCTGTTGTCACGCGCGAGATAAACGGTTACACAATCACCGATACCAGAGAGGGGTTTGATTTTAATGACCTGAACTCCGGCAACTCAAAGACAAAAATTTATGCCAAAGATAGTGCCGACCCTATAACAATGACGTTTAAAGACGGTGAGGTGTCATCTGTTAAAGTTGGCGAAACAACTTATACTTTTGCAGACGGTATAAAAGAAGCCGAGCTTGGCAACACAACCGACGGGTTTAATCCTTCAAGCTGGAAGTTCACCACAAAAACCGAAGACGGCGTGACAACAACTCGCCAGTACCTGCGAAACGAAAACTACAAAGAGCAAGTGGGCAATAACGACCCTGTCTGGTATACCCCTGCCGGAGAAGAGATAAACCTCCCGGGGGAGTAGAGGCCCTTAATACACAACTCGCCGAAGAGTTAAGGGCTAACGACAGGGCACAATCATCAAGCGCACCGCCGCCTGACGGCGTGCCAAAACCCGGCATAACCCGCAATGCGGACGGTACCATCACAGAGGTTTCCACAAAAGATCTCGGCGACAGAGTTGAGGTTACCATCACAACCACCACCCCGGGCAGCCACAGGTCAGGCTCAAGCTACAGTCAGGCAGGCATGGGCTACAGTCCGCTGGGAATGGGCGGCGGTATGATGTTCAACCCGTTTATGATGAACATGTTCAACCCGATGATGTTTAACCCGATGATGATGTGCATGCCGGGGCTCGGCGGCGGTTATTTTGACTCCTGCTGCGGCGGCTTTGGCGGCGGTTACGGCGGTGGCGGCGGGATGCCGAACGGCACAGGTCTGTTCCTTGGCGGCGCACTTGCAGCGCTCGGCGGCGGACTTATCGTGAACAACGCCGAGACCAAATTCGGTAAAGTCTTTGGCGGCGTCCTGCTCGGTGCAGGCGCGATAACCGGCACAGTCGGACTTGGTAAAATGATTTTCACATAAGTTTAAGGCGCACACCCGGTGTCGTCCGCATCAATTTTCCCGTCAAAATCGTTGTCAACCCCGTCCTCGCACGACCCGATTGACCACTTGCTCTCCGCGCGCGGGTTTGTCTTTAAATACCTGTCCGGAATCTTTGCCCACAAATACTCAAAATACCCGCGGTAAAACCCTGCCAGAGCAGCATCTTCCAATATTACAACATTCTCATCGTTAATCCGCTCACCGCTGTAAGAAAAATTCATTGACCCGACCCCAATAAATCTATCATCAATAATCACGCTTTTTGAATGCATTTTCCCCGCGTAGTTTTCCGCCTTGACTTCCACACCCGCCTGTCGCAGCGCCTCGGTCTTTGAGCCCGGCCCGAGCGGGTTTACCGCATCGATTATCACCTTGACGTCGACCCCGCGCGCCTTTGCCCTAATCAAACTTTGCGCAAACCCTTCGTGTGTCACAATAAACGCCGGCACATAAACATACTCCCTTGCCGAATCAATCAGCGGCACAAGATGGCCCGCCACAATTGTATCGTTTGGCGAAAAATAAACCCCGGCTCCGCTTTGCGCCGCAGCACCCGTGTAAAGACGCTCAAACTCAGACGTAAACCGCACCGCCGTGTCCGTGCAATTAATCACAACAACACTGTTCGCGTTGAACCCCGAAAACCCCGTCGCAGTGAAGTTCATAGAGCCGGTGAAAACCTTCTGCCCGTCAAAAATCGCAAATTTGTTGTGCATAAGTTTGCCCGGGGCACGCGCGCTGACACGGTTTTCAATCAACGCGGCAAGATGCGCCGTGCCCGGGTAATACGGCTGCTCGTCGTAAACCAGCCTGATTTTCACCCCGCGCTCTGTTGCGTTTTTAATTGCATCAGTCACCGCAGGCACATCATCCCACCCGAAAACCGCCATATCAATTGTTTGCTTTGCATTGTCCACCAGCGACACAAACTCGCGGCAAACCTGCGCCCCGCAGCCGTTGTCAGGTTTTAGTACCTTAGTGAAGTCTGTCAAAATCAGCCTGACCTTCCCGCTTTCAAACGTCAGCGGGTAGGATTGCGGCGCAGGTTTCGGTTTCGCAGCCGGTTTTGGCGCCGATTTTTGTTTTTGCGCAGGTTGTTTTTTTGGCGCAATTTTTTTTGGCGGCTCGGGTTGTACCGGCGGCACGACCGTTTTCGGCTCAACCACATTTGCCGGCGGCCGGCTTATCTCAAACGCTGCAAACCCCAGAAAAACCAAAATTATTCCAAGTATTAAACCCTTATTTTGCAAAATTTGTTATCTCAAATCCCATCTGTTTGATTTTTTGTTCAAGCTCTTTGCTCTGTGTCAGCCGAAACTCGGAGCTGCCGCCTTGAAGCGCGCGCGGATGGATGATACCCTCAACTATCCCGTCCCCTTCTATCGCGCGAAGCCCGTACTCAACAGTCTTTTCGTCCATCATACCCGTGTAGCCCACCCCGATTATATAATCGTTTGTTTTCAGATCGCCCAACTCTTTCCGGTTTTGACGCGTAAAATGGTTCAAAAGCCCGACTTTAACAAGGTTCACAGGACTCACCCGTCCCGGCACAAAATACAGCTCCTCATACTGCGTGCGCACAAACGGTATCTCGTATTCGCGTGCGAGTTTTACAGCCAGCTTAAAAACCCGCGGAATCGCGTGCACATGAACGTGCGAGTCCAAATGGCTCACCTGCGTATGTTTTAGAATCTTTTCTATCTGCGCGCGAAACTCTTTTTCCGTCTCGTTTATGTCCGCCGTGAACATCTGCAAAAAACTCTTCGCCGAAGTGCCCGTCAACATTTTGCCCTCAATAATATTAAGATGCGCCCCGACGCTCAGCCCCGGGCACTCGGGCAAAATCTCGTGCACCGCAGCACCAAACTCTTTTCCGTTTGCAACAAGGCTCGCGCTTTTTAAAAACCCGTAGTTATAACCGTTCAAAACCGCCTTGTTATGCGATTTGGACATCCCGAAGTCGTCAGCGTTCAATATAAACTTTTTCATGGTACAATTGTAGCATGAAAAATCCTGTACTTGCGATTATCATACCGTGTTTTAATGAGGAATTAAGCGTCAAACCGGCGGCCGAAACGCTTTTGGCGCTGCTTGACGGCATGGTTAAAAAGGGCAAAATCAGCAAAAAAAGTTTTCTCTATTTTGTTGACGACGGTTCGTGCGACAAGACCTGGGAAATTGTTGAAAAACTCCACAAAAAAAACCCGCAGGTTAAAGGGATGCGTTTTGTTCGGAACTTTGGCAACCAAAAGGCGCTGATAGCCGGGCTTGAAGGCTCGCGTGAACTCGGATGCGACTGCGCCGTCTCAATTGACGCGGATTTGCAGCAGGACGAGCGCGCGATAGAAAAATTTGTTGATCAATACCTGAAGGGCGCCGATATTGTCGCAGGTATCCGCAAAAGCCGCAACACCGACGGCCTTATTAAAAAATGGTCCGCGCTCGCGTTCTACAAGATAATGAACCTTTTAGGCGTGAAAATTCCGCCTAACCACTCGGATTTCCGGCTTGTCAGCCGCCGCGCCCTTGATATTATGAGCCAGTACGGCGAAAAATACCTGTTTCTGCGCGGGTTCTTTAACGAGGTCGGCCTAAAAACAGCCTATGTCTATTTTGACGTAAAACCTCGGCTCTACGGCGATACCAAGTTTAATTTTATGACGCTGACCGCAATGGCGCTCAACGGTATAACCTCATACAGCGTCGTTCCTCTGCGCATAATCACGGCACTCGGATTCCTAATGGCGTTTTTTGGGTTTGGTGTCGGCGTCTGGACGGTTTTTGAGAAAATATTTGAGAAAATATTTTTTGATGAAAGCCCGAACGGGTTTGCGACCGCGATTATTCTCTCAAGCCTTTTTGTCGGCATCCAACTGTTTTGCCTCGGTGTAATCGGCGAGTATATCGGCCAAATTTACCGCGAGGTCAAAGGCCGCCCGCGGTATCTTAAAGATACTGACTTGAAATAGTTAACTAAACACCAAAACCCGATGTCTTGGTTTTCTTTTGCTTACTTTTCTTTTTCCTAAAAGAAAAGTAAGGTTATGGATGCAATACTAGTTCTTGAGGATGGCAGCTATTTCCCGGGCACGCTTTGCGGGACACGGTTCAACGGCTCACGCCATGAAACAACGACACGACATAATCATTCTACCACAAATTAATCGTTCAGGTAATGTAAAACTTTTCCAACAGTCGTATTATTTTAGCATAGACTCTGGAAAGGACAAAAATGATTAATAAAAAATTAGAAAGTGCATTAAATGAACAAATTAACAAGGAATTTTATTCGGCTTACTTATATCTTGCTATGTCGGCTCTTCTTAGTGAAAACAGCTATCTTGGTCTTGCCAATTGGGCAAGGGTTCAAGCCCGCGAAGAAGTTGACCACGCAATGATTATATTTGACCATATCCTCGCGCGCGGCGGAGAGGTTCACCTGAAACAAATTGACACCCCCGAATATACATCGGGCGGCCCGCTTGAAATCTTCCAGCAAGCCTACGAACACGAGGTTTTTGTCACGCAGTCAATAGATAAAATCGCAAAACTCGCGCAGGAGGAAAACGATTTTGCAACACGCAACTTCCTCAACTGGTTCCTGTCCGAACAGGTTGAAGAAGAAGAGCAAACGCTTGATATCGTGAACGAACTGAAACTCTACGGTCAAGATTGCGGCGCGATGTTCCACATAGACGAAAAACTCGGTCAGCGCAAATACGAACCGCCTACGGGTTTGTGAAGATTTTGCCCGGATTCAATATATTGTCCGGATCAAAAACTTTTTTTATCGCGCGCATGTACTCCATCGCAAGCGGGTCCGTAAACTTGCCCAAATAAGGCCGTTTCAAAATCCCGATGCCGTGCTCGCCTGATATCGTGCCGCCAAGGCTGCGCGTCAGCTCGTAAATCTCCTCTTTTGCAAGCCCGAGTCTTGCGCACTCGTCCGCGTCCTCAAAATCCACCGGAATCTGCGGATGCACGCTCCCGTCGCCCACATGCCCGATTAAACACGAAATCAAATTGTGCCGCTCGCAAATCTCCCGGATGCCGCCCACCAGCTTGCCCAAATTCTCACGCGGCACAATCACATCATCTGTTGTCACGTTCGGTTTTAGTTTCGCGCACATGTCCCACGACGAGCGCCGCGCCGCCCAAATCTCCTCATACTCGTGCTCATTTTTTGAAACCCGGCAGTCTTTTAAATTGATTTGGGCCGGTTCGTCAAACTCAATCAGCAGCGCGGCCTGTTTGTCTTTTGCAAGCCCCGAGACCGCCAGCGCATTCTTGTCCATAAAATCAATAACCGACGGCCGCAGTTTTATCATATCGCCCACCGCGTCAATCGCAGCCTCCGTCGTATCAAAAAACGCGAGGCAAACCTGTTTGTGCTGCGGTTTTGGGATGAGTTTCAGCGTCGCCTCAACAATTATCCCGAGCGTGCCCTCGCTGCCCACAAAAAGGCTTGTCAAATTGTAACCCGCCGCATTCTTTATCGTGTCAGACCCCGTTTTCATAATCCTGCCGTCCGCGGTCACAACCGTCAAACCCAGCACATAATCTTTCATCCCGCCGTATTTGAAAGTCCGTGCGCCCGCGCTCGCCTGCGCTAAGCCGCCCCCGATTGTTGAAATATTCAGCGCCGACGGATCAGGCGGAAAATAAAGTCCCATATCCTCAACCTGACGCTGGAAATCGCCCAGCACCACACCCGGTTCCACACGCGCGGTCATATTTTGCGCGTTAATCTCAAGCACCTTGTTCATCTTCTCAAAGCTTAAAATTATCCCGCCTTCTTCCGGCACGCACGCGCCCACAACGTTTGTCCCCGCACCGCGGCAGATAATCGGCAGACGGTGTTTTTGCGCTTTCAGCACAATTTCTTGCACCTGCTTTGCTGTTTTCACAAATACAAACGCCTCGGCCGGCGCACTCAACCCGGACGAATCCTTCAAATAATCATCAGGTATCCCCGAACCAACCCAATCCCAGGAGGATGCGTTCTTGTCAGCGCCCTCATCAATCCACATAGGCCGCCAGTTTTTCCACGTCGCCTGTCAGTTTTGAAATCTGCCGCTCAATCTTGTCAAGTTTGCGCGCTGTGCGCTCGTCGTTTTCTATCGCCGACAAAACCGCCTCCAATTTCTTCTCCAGCCTGTCCATCCGGTTCTGCTGCCGCTCATACAACTCCTCAATATCAATATCCGGCTCTGCTTTTGCTCCGGTTCCGTCAAGTTTGTCCGAAATATTATCAACCCATTCGCCAAGATAATTGAGCACCTGATGCACAACCTTGTCGTGCTGCGCTTTTTCAACCGCCATCGCATCCAGCCGCTCCAATTTCTGTTCAATTCGCTCATTCAGCGTGCTTTGAATCCGTGTTTCCAAATTAGCTATCACACTGTCAAACTGTTTCAGCGTGTTGCCCAGAATCTTGCCCGACTCATCCGAGTTGATCAAAATCTTGTTCGTGCGCGTGCTGATGCTCATAATATCTTCGTTAATCTTTTCAAACGACTCTTTCAAAACGCACATCTGCTCTTGTGTCAGGCTAGACGACAACTCGTCAATTGACTGCGTAATCCGGCTCATATCATCGGACAAATTCTCAATAGAACCCTGTTTTAAAAGCAGCTGCAGCTTGGCAATATCGCTTTCCACATCCTGAAGCGTATAGGAATAATCCTCCTCGCTGACCAATTTTTTTAGCTGGTCGTTCACCTTGACAAGCGTCTCGTTAATCTCACCGGTCTTTTCTTCCACAAAATCCTTGATATCTTCGCTTTCTTCCGCAAAAGAAATCTGGTCAAAAACCGTCGCAATTGAGGACAAAATGGATTCCTTCACATTATAAAAATCACCCGGCGAGCCCACATTATCAAGCCGCTGCTCAATCTCAATAACCTTTTCTTTTGAGATGACGCTTGTTAAAAGCTTGCGCTGGTCGTTGATAAGTTTTTTTATCTCGTCAATCCGGAAACTCAAATCGCCGTCATCATGGAGCATCAACAAGTCAATTTTGCCGTGCACAACACGCAGAACCTCCGACAGCTCGTGCTCGTCAGCCAGCAATGTGTTGAGTTGATCGCCGATTTCGCTAAAATATGTGTCATCCGAAATCGCCATCAAATCAAGCTTTGAGTTAATATCATCAATTTTGTCGGCCGAGCGCATTATGTTGAGCTTCAGCGCGTCAACCGCCTCCATAACAGGCGTTATGCTCATTGGCGAGCGGCTCATGACGTTGTTGACCTGAACCTTCATCTCGTCAATAATATCTTCCGTGAACCCGCTCATCAACATACTCTTCAACTCGGTTATAACCCCGTTGCAACCCGAGTCAAAGAAGTTTCGGATATCTTTTTTCAGCGGCTCAAACTCCTCATAAAGTTTTTTGTATTTGCCTTCTAAAACCTGCACCAAATCAGTGTTTACAAGCGAAACCTCCTGCGATATCCTGCCGATTTTTTCTTCCAAATCAGCACCGCCTGACAGGTTTTTAACATCTTCAATCAGCGCGTTGAGTTTTGCCTCGGTGTCGCCAAGGTTTATATCAACGCTCATCCCGTGTACAATCCCCGCAAGCTTTTCCGTCAACGCACCGTCAAGCTCACCAATCGTTTCAAGCACCTTGCGCAGCTCCCCTTTAATCTGATGGAGCTCCAGCTCGGATTTTGCAAGCCGCGCGTCAGATTCCAGGTTGACGTTTGTCGCAGCATCAATAAAATCCGTGAGTTTTTTTTCAACCGCCGCAAGCTGGCCAACGCTGTTGCTATCAAGCTTTTGCGCGATATCCTCAACGTATTTGCGCATGCTCTCAATAACATTGTTTATAAAAATCTTGTGTTCGCCAAGCGCGCCCGTCACCGCCCCAAAATCAATCCCCTCAAAGGATTCTATCACCGCCTGCGCGTTTTTATCCAGCACGGATTTCAAATCCGTTTCCAGCGCGCCGAGCTTGTCGCTGATTTCCGCAAAATCCCTGTCCGCATTCAACCCGTTGGCGTCAATCGCGCCCAAAATCTTTTCATACGCCGCCCCGGAGCCCTCAAGCCCTTTCACGCATTCTGTCACCGACTCTTTGACCGCGTCAACTGCCGCCGCAATACTCTCAATCTCTTTTGCCAGCGGTTTTAAAGCATCCGAATTATCGCTCTCGTTGATTGCCTTCAACATCGAGCGCAAATCCTGATCCATATCAAACAACGATGCCCCAAACCCTTGCGTTGTCTTTTCAAGCGCCTTAAACTTCTCCTCAAGTTTTTTCTCGGAGTGCAAATACACCTCACTCATTGACTCAAAAAGCGAGGTCTGCATATCTTCCGTGTTGGTGAACTCTTTGACGTGGTGCTTAATCTCGGAAACAGTGTTCGTAATACCCTTTTCATAATCGTCCAGCTGCGCAACAAGTTTATCCGACAAAAGCTGGATGTTTTGCTCAATAATCTTTAGCTGCGGCTGCTGCTCGTCCTTTAACACAGCAGGAAGCCCGGTTAAAAGGTTCTTAATCTCTTTTATGCTGTCAGTCGGGTTGAAAGTCGTGTAAATATCAGCTATTTTGCCGTCAAGGTTGCTGAACTCCTCTTTGATGTCGGTGATAAAGTTAATTATGTCAACCTTTGTCAGCGTACCGGCATTTTCAAAAGACAGCTTGTTTTCAAAATTGCTCACAACATCTTCAAGTTTTTTGAACCGCTCGTCAGTGAAATCGTGTTCGGACTTCAACATCGTCGTCACATCGTTCAAATAAATCTTAACCAAATCAACTGTTTCGCTTTCTTCCGCGAGGGTGTCAAGTTTGGAGCTGATTGTGTTGAGCAGTGCCCCAAAAATGTTGCTGTTGTTAAGGCTGTCATCCCGGATGGACTTTATTAATGATGATATATCTTCGTTTGGCATAGTTTACTCCACGTCTCATACTAACAGATTGCAGGCTTTGCGTCAAAAATGTTACAATTGTGAAGTGATATTTGTGTTAAAATGAATCCATGAGTCATGTCGTAATAAATAAAGAATGTTGCAGGGCTTGTTACCTTTGTATCAACGAATGCCCGAAAAAGCTCATTAAAATTGGCGAGGAGCTTAATGATATGGGCGCAAAGATAGTGGAATTTGACGGAAAAGAAGGTTGCATCGGCTGCGCTATGTGCGCAATCCGCTGTCCGAGCCTTGCTATAACGGAAGTGTACAAGGGGTAAATTCAAGATGAATGCTGCAATCACAGACGGAAAAGTTTTGACAAAAGGCAACCACGCCATAGCACAGGCCGCGCTCAATGCCGGGCTTGAAGCGTATTTTGGCTACCCAATCACCCCGCAGAGCGAAATAGGCGAATACCTGAGCGATAAAACAAAGGCCTACGTCTGTGCGGAAAGCGAGCTTGCCGCGATAAATATGGTGCTTGGCGCATGCTCAACCGGCGCAAAAGCCATGACATCCTCATCATCGTGTGCGGTCGCGCTTATGCAGGAAACCATCTCATACGCCGCATCAGACGAACTGCCGCTTGTTCTAATCAGCGTTATGCGCGGCGGTCCGGGGCTCGGTTACATCTATCCGTCCCAAGGCGACTACAATCAAGCGCTCACAGGCGGCGGAAACGGCGACTACAAGTGCATCGTGCTTGCACCGTCCGGTGTCCAGGAGTGTGTGGATTTGACTTACAAGGCCTTCCACCTTGCCCACAAATGGCGCAATCCCGTTGTGCTGCTTGCTGACGGGCTGCTCGGCCAGATGATGGAACCCGTTGAGTTTGGCAAATACCCGTATCCTGATATTGACAACTCAGACTGGGCTCTAACAGGCGCGAAAGGCCGCGAGAGCCGTACAATCAGCTCCCTGTGTGTTGATGTTGATGAACAAGCACGCCACATTGAGCACCTGTTTGAAAAATACAGCCGGATGGAAGCCGAGCACGAGGAGTTTATGTGTGATGATGCCGATATAATTGTGACCTGCTTTGGTTCAACCGCCCGTAACGTGCGCTCTGCCGTCAAGCAGTGCCGCGAATCCGGTATCAAAGCCGGCATGTTCCGCCCGATTACGCTGTTCCCGTTCCCTTCATCAAGGCTGGCCGAGCTTTCGCCGCGAATGTTTTTGGATATTGAGGTTAATATGGGTCAAATGCTGCGCGATGTACGCTTGGGGACTAAATTGCCCGTGGAATTTTTCGGCAAACCCGTCGGCGTGCCGCCTGCGGTTGAAGATATTGTGGAGGAGATTGAAAAATGGGTTCGCTAGTTTTTGAAATCCCGAAAAGTATTGTAAAAGGCGCGAAATACTCGTTTTGCCCGGGCTGCGACCACGGTGTTGCCCTGCGGCTGGTAGCAGAGGTGCTTGACGAGCTTAACCTGCGCGACAACGCAATAACCGCCGGTTCTGTCGGATGTTCCGTGTGCATATATAATTTTATTGATGTTGATACAATTGAAGCTCCGCACGGGCGCGCGCTTGCCGTTGCAACCGGTGTAAAACGCGCAAAACCGGATAAATTCGTGTTCACATACCAAGGGGACGGCGATTTTGCGTCAATCGGGCTTGGCGAGAGCCTCAGCGCTGCCTCCCGCGGCGAAAAAGTCAGCACAATCTGTATCAACAACACAACGTATGGCATGACAGGCGGCCAGCTTGGCCCCACAACGCTTATCGGGCAGGTTACAACAACCTCCCCCCAAGGCAGAACATCAAAAGACTACGGCCACCCGATAAAAATCGCCGAGCACGTGGCCCTGTGTGACGGCACAGCCTACGCCGCGCGGGTGTCGCTGGATACCGTGGCCAACATAAAAAAAGCAAAAGCTGCCATAAAACGCGCTTTTGAGGTACAATTGGAAGGCAAGGGATTCGGGTTTGTTGAAATCCTGTCAACCTGCCCTACTAACTGGAAAATGACGCCAAGCAAAGCGCACGAGCACGTCAGAGAGCAGATGATGGAGGTGTTTCCGCTTGGAACTTTCAAAGAAGGTTGAAAATTGCAAAAACAAAGACCGCTACGAAACATACGAACAGGCCAATGCGGCGCGGGTTTACCTGAGTTCAAAGGTAGAGATATACAAATGTGATGTGTGTGATGGCTGGCATTTTACAAGGAGAAAACATGGAGAATAGTTTTATTATAGCGGGATTTGGCGGGCAGGGCGTGCTGCTCGCGGGTGAGCTTCTGGCAAACGCGTTTATGGATGACGGCAAATACGTCACATGGTACCCGAGCTACGGCGCCGAGATGCGCGGCGGTACCGTTAACTGCGAGGTCGTTGCAAGCGATGAGCCCGTCAGCGCCGTCAGCAAAAAGGAAGTAGATTTTCTCGTTGCGCTCAACCAGCTTTCGTTTGATAAGTTTTTAACCAAAGTCAAAAAAGGCGGGATGGTCATCGTCAACTCCTCGCTTGTCAAGGAAATTTGCAGCAGAGCCGATATTACCTGCGTGTTTGCGCCGGTCACAAAGCTTGCCCAGCAGCTTGGCAACATAAAAATGGCAAACGTTATCGCGCTTGGCGTTCTGGCGCGCGCAAGCAAGGCCGTCTCTGCCGAAACGCTCTCAAAAGTGCTTGAAGCAAGCAAAATTAAGCTGCTGCCCCTCAACCTTGAAGCCTTGAAAATCGGTTATGAGTATGAGATGGTTACGGCCTAAATCACCTAAAAAGTTGATTTAAACCGGACAAAAAAGTTGTAAATTAATATTGTCGTTACCCCTTGTGAGATTTACTATGCGAGAAGATTTAAAAAAGTCTATCAAAGAAAAAGAAGTGCAAATGGCAAAACTGGTCAAGCATGCCGGCAAAAGTTCAATCTGCGCCGAGCTGTACAACAATGTTGTGCTTGAAAAAGCTATATTGAAAAAGGAATTGGATGATTTGGACCGCAACGCGTTCGTTGACAACATAAAGCGCCTGATGCCGCGCAAAAAGGTCTATATTTGTGACTATTTCACCCGCTGAGCGGGTTCTGACCGCTAAAAGCGGTCTGTGAACGCCGGATGTGACGCAAAAACCGCGGGGCTCTCGTGCGTTGACATGTATTTTTATTATGTTTGTGTTATGATTTTTTCAAAGGAAGTACTAAAAAAAGGAGAAATAATCATGACAAACAAAAGAGTATGGCTTTTTCACGAAGGCAATTCAGAGATGAGAAACCTTCTTGGCGGAAAAGGTGCAAACCTTGCCGAGATGACTAATATGGGGCTGCCGGTGCCTCCGGGGATGACTATCACCACCGAAACCTGCATGGACTACATCAACAACGGCAACCAGATGCCTGACGGCCTTATGGCGGAAGTTAAATACGCGCTTGGCGAAATTGAAGGCCAAATGAACAAAAAATTCGGCGATGCGTCAAACCCGCTTTTGGTTTCAGTACGTTCCGGCGCGCGTCTTTCTATGCCCGGTATGATGGAAACCGTTCTTAACCTCGGTCTAAACGACGAAACACTTGACGGTATGATGAAACTTACCGGCAACGAGCGTTTCTGCTACGACTCTTACCGCAGATTCCTTACCATGTACGGTTCTGTTGTTATGGATATTGAGCGTATGCACTTTGAACATATCCTTGAAGCAGTGAAAGAAAACGAAGGCGTTAAGCTTGATACAGAAATTTCAATTGAAGGCCTGAAATCGCTTATCCCTGCTTACAAACAGCTTATTAAAGAACACACAGGAAAAGACTTCCCTCAAGATCCGTACGAGCAGCTGCAAGGCGCGATTGAGGCGGTTTTCCGTTCTTGGAACATCCCGCGTGCGATTGCGTACCGTAACCACTACAAAATTGACCACAACTTCGGTACCGCGGTTAACGTTCAATCAATGGTGTTTGGAAATATGGGCGACGACTGCGCAACAGGCGTATCGTTCACCAGAAACCCGTCCACCGGCGAAAATAAATTCTACGGCGAATACCTTACAAACGCACAAGGTGAGGACGTTGTAGCAGGTATCAGAACTCCAAAACAAATCGCAGAACTTGAAACCGAAATGCCGGAACTTTACCGTCAATACGTTGATATCGCGAAAAAATTGGAGATGGGGTACAAAGACGTTCAAGATATGGAATTTACCATTGAGCGCGGCAAATTGTACATCCTTCAAACACGTAACGGTAAAAGAACGGCAAAAGCTGCGGTTCGTATCGCCGTTGAGATGGCTAACGAAGGCATCATCACAAAAGAACGTGCAATCCAGCTGGTTGACCCGTATCAATTGTACCAGCTGCTTTTGCCAAGCTTTGACCCTGCAGCGAAAAAGAACGCAACAGTTCTTGCAACAGGCCTTGCAGCGTCCCCAGGTGCGGCGGTTGGTAAAATCGTCTTTAACACCGACGAAGCAGCCGAGCGCGGCAACGCAGGCGAGGATATTATCCTTGTCCGTATTGAAACATGTCCTGATGACATCCACGGTATGATTTCTTCAAAAGGCGTTCTGACGCTTCGCGGCGGTATGACCTCCCACGCGGCCGTCGTTGCAAAAGGTATGGGTAAACCATGCGTTGCAGGTGCCGAGGACCTTAAAATCAACCTGAACGAAGAAACGCTTACAACATCATCAGGCAAAGTCTTCCGTAAAGACGACATCATTTCGCTTGACGGCGGAACAGGTGAGGTTATGGAAGGCGCTGTTGCGACCGAAATCGCTGAAATGGATTCAAATTTTGAAACATTGTTCAGCTGGGTTGACGACATCAAACGTCTTGATGTCCGCGCAAACGCAGACACACCAACCGACGTTGCAAAAGCGCTTGAACTTGGCGCAAAAGGCGTCGGGCTTTGCAGAACAGAGCACATGTTCATGGATCCGGACAGACTCCCTTGGGTTCAGAAAATGATTCTGGCAAACAACGTGGAAGAAAGAAAAGCGGCGCTGAACCAGCTGCTGCCTATGCAATACAACGACTTCTACGCGATGTTCAAGGCTATGGGCGAGCTTCCGATGACAGTACGTCTTTTGGATCCGCCGCTTCACGAGTTCTTGCCTAACAAAGAAGAACTGATAGCGACCGTTGCGACTAAAAAGGCGCTTGGTCAAGAGCACAAAGCGGACGAAGAAATGCTTCACGTTGTTGAAAACCTTTCCGAGTCTAACCCTATGATGGGGCTTCGCGGCTGCCGTCTTGGCTTGACTTATCCGGAAATCAACGAGATGCAGGTGCGTGCGATATTCAGCGCTTGCTGCGACCTTAAAAAAGAAGGGGTTGACGTGAAACCTGAGATCATGATTCCGCTTATCGGCCACGTGAATGAGCTTAAAACCGTTAAGGAAGTTCTTGAGCGCGTCGGTAAAGAAGTCATGGCCGAAAAAGGCGTGGAAATCAATTATATGTTCGGTACAATGATTGAAATCCCTCGTGCGGCACTGACTGCGGACGAAATCGCCGAATACGCAGAGTTCTTCTCGTTCGGTACGAACGACTTGACCCAAATGACGTTCGGTTACTCACGTGACGACGCGGAGAGCAAATTCCTTACAAAATACGTTGAGGACAAAATCCTCCCGCGCAACCCGTTTGAGTCTTTGGACACAACAGGTGTTGGTCAGCTGATGGAAATCGCTATCAAAAAAGCGCTTCCGGTTCGCGCTAATCTTAAACGCGGTATCTGCGGCGAGCACGGCGGTGACCCTGATTCGGTCAAATTCTGCCACAAAATTGGGCTTCAATACGTATCTTGCTCACCGTTCAGAGTGCCGCAAGCACGTCTTGCAGCAGCTCAGGCAGTTGTTGAAGAAAACTCACTGGCCCACAGCCAACTGTAGTTTGATTATACAAACCATAAAAAATACCGGCCTAAACCGGTATTTTTTGTACTTTTTAAAAATAACGAAATATTATTAATATATGGACTTTTAAAATATGTTATAATAATATTGGATAGCAACGGGAGTGTTTATGAAAAAACTAACAGAAACAGAAAATGCAGTTTTAAATCTGGTTAAGTACGGGTATGAGAACCATGAAATCGCAGCCCAAATGTTCATCAGTAACCACACGGTCAAGGCTCATATTAGTTCCATATTGACCAAGGTTGAGGCGCGCAATCGCACGCAGCTGGTCTATTTCGCGATGAAAGCTAACTTGATTGACTAAATTGTACCATACCCAAAAGGGTAGAATTTTGAAAACAGAATTTTTCCAAAAAATCCGGGAAACGTTTACCACATCTGTATTACAGGTGTACGATACCCCCGAAAGCCGCTACCCAAAAGGGTAAAGTTTTTAAAAATAGAATTATTTTTGATTTTTAAATACATTTTTTATGATACACTCTATCTTGGAGGTGAAAAAGATTTATGACAGAAAGAGAAAAACAAATCCTGTTCCTTGTGCATCACGGATACAAGAATAACGAAATCGCGTCTAAACTCCATGTTAGCAGTAATACCGTAAAGGCGCACATTACCGCGATGATGCGTAAAATGAATGCGAAAAATCGTGCTCATCTGGTCTATCTGGCTTTAAAAGACAGACTAATCACAATATAAATTCAATGTGCACAAAAAAAGCTCCTTTTTGGGAGCTTTTTTGAATTTCTAACGTTTTGAGAATTGGAAACGTTTTCTTGCTTTTTTGCGTCCGTATTTTTTACGCTCTTTTACGCGCGGATCGCGGGTCAACAACCCTTCCTGACGCAGAACATTTTTATAATCCTCATTGATTTTAACAAGTGCGCGTGAGATACCGTGCTTAATCGCGCCGCATTGCGCAACGATTCCGCCGCCGACAGCTTTGACTTTTACATCGTATCTTTCCGCGTTATCGGTCAAAACAAGCGGTCTAAACACCAACATCTCAACCGCCGGCATATTGCCGATATAATTTTTCAACGTTTTGCCGTTTACAAAAATTCTACCCTTGCCTTTGACAAGCTTCACCACAGCAATCGCGGTTTTGCGGCGTCCTGTCGCAACTGTCGCAACCGTAGCTGTTTTGCCGTCTTTGCGTATAACTTTTTCTGCCATTATTTACCTTCCTTTTCAAGTTTGATTGGCTTTTGTGCTTCGTGCGGATGCTCGGCTCCCGCGTAAACCTTTAATTTTGTAAACTGCGTATCACCCAACGTATTGTGCTGCAGCATGCCTTTGACAGCTTTTTCTACCGCAAGTCTTGGGTCTTTTTCCATCAACTCGTTAAAACTCGCGCTTTTCAAGCCGCCCGGATAGCCCGTGTGGTGATAATAAATCTTGTCGGTTTCCTTTTTACCTGAAACCTTCACCTTGTCAGCGTTAATAACCACCACAAAATCGCCGGTGTCAACGTTTGGTGTGTACTCAGGTTTGTGTTTGCCGCGTAAAATGTTTGCGACACGCGTTGCCAGGCGCCCTAAAATCTTGCCTTCCGCGTCTACCAAATACCATTTGCGTTCCACCTGGAGCGGTTTTGCACTGTATGTTTTGTTTGTTACTGTCATTTTTTTGTCCTTTTTCTTTTATTTTTTTGCGGTAATTATTTACCCTTAGTATATTACTTCTACCAGCGTTAATCCGTACGGACTCGCGGTTTTGCCCGCCTTTGTCCTGTCTTTTGCCTCGATTACCGCTTTCATATGCCCGGCCTCAAGGTCTTCCTTCTCAATAAAAAGAAGGGTTCCGACGATTGTCCGTATCATCTTGTACAAAAACCTGTCCCCGACAATATCAATCGTCCTGCCGTTTATAACGGCGCTTTTTATAAAACAGACCCTGCTGGGATTGGCTGTCCCGGCGCACTTGAAACTCGTGAAATCATGCTCGCCTAACAGGTGGTTAAGTGCCGCCTGCGCCCGCTGATGGCCAATTTCTTGGTCAAGCTCATACCTGTAATGCTTTAATTTAGCGCTTTTTTGGGCATGAAAGCTGCCATCGGCCGGCCGGATTTGTGTCACTTGAATATCTTTCGGCAAAAGCTCGTTTATTGCATCGCAGCTGAGCTCACCGTCAAAGTCAAAGTGAACAACCTGCGCCATCGCGCTCACGCCGGCGTCGGTTCTTCCCGAGAAGACTGTTTTAATGCTATTTGCGGGGTTTGCGGGAAGGTCTCCCTTTGCCCCTGTTGTGAATGTTCTAAGTGTTCTTTCAAGTTCACCTTGAATGGTTTTGGCATTTGGCTGAATCTGGCTTCCTGAATAATTTTTGCCGTCATATTTCAGCGTGAGGACCCACCTCATACCAGTTGGATTAGCGCCATTTCCGACGCATCACCGCGTCTTGGCGGGAGCCGGTATATTCTCGTATACCCGCCGGCACGATCTGAGTATTTTTGGCCGATGTCGCCAAAAATCTTTCTCAACACGGTTGTTTCCGCGATTTCTTTGTCATAAACGAATTTCGCGGCGTGTCTTCTGGCGTGTAAATCACCGCGTTTTGCAAGCGTAATCAGCTCCTCCGCGTACGGGCGGAGCGCTTTTGCTCTTGCCATCGTTGTTTTTATCTCACCGTAGGTAAAAAGCTCGGTCGCAAGCGCACGCAGCAAGGCTTTTCGCTGGTCCTGTGCTTTTCCTAATTTGTGTCTTTTAACTTGGTGTCTCATTGTCGTTTTTCCTTTACCTTTAAGTTGTGACGGTCACGCCGTCAGTTTTTACCCTGCAAGTTCCTCTTCGAGTTCAGGGTTTGGCGCAAGGTCTAAACCAAAATGGTGAAGACGCTCAATCACCTCATCCGATGATTTTTTGCCGAAGTTTTTAATGTTCAACAAATCATGCTCGGATTTTTTAAGCAATTCCTGCATAGAGTTGATGCTGGCACGTTTAAGGCAGTTGTACGCTCTTACCGACAATTCCAATTCTTCAATCGTCATTGTAGGGCTTGATTCTTCACTGGCAACGCTTTCGGTCTCAACAGCTGCGATAGTTACAGGTTGCCCGGTTATTGATGCAATCTGCGCAAAATGGTCAATCAGCAGGTTTGATGCCTGTGACAGGGCCGTTGTTACGTCAGTTGAACCGTTTGACCAGATTTCCAAAGTAAGTTTGTCAAAGTCAATTTGATCGCCAACCCGCGCGCTTTCTACGTTGTAGCTTACGCGTTTAATCGGCATAAACGTCGCATCAATCGGCAGCATATCAATAGAAACACCCTTTGAGTCTCTCGGGATGTCGTTTGCAATATAACCTTTGCCGGTTTCAACGATAATATCAGCGTGGAAACTACCGCCGTCAGCAACTGTTGCAATCAGCCAGTCGGGGTTTACAACCTTTACGCCCGCAGGAAGCTGGATATCGCTTGCAAGCACAGGGCCCGCGTGGTCAACATCAATTCTTAAATGCTGCGCCTCTTTTGAATCGGTTTTTACAACCAAACCTTTCAGGTTCAACATTACATCAATAACATCTTCCAAAACACCCGGGATAGCCGTGTATTCGTGTGTGATACCTTCAATTCTCGCCGACGTTACAGCCGTTCCTTCCAAACTGGACAGCAATACCCGTCTTAAAGAGTTACCAATCGTTGTCCCAAACCCTTTTTCCAACGGCTCAATGATAAATTTACCATACTGCGAACCGTCTGAACTGGTTGTTGTATTAACATTCTTAATTTTGAGTTCCATTTATGTGTGTCCTTTCAATTACTTAGAATAATATTCAATTACAAGCTGTTCTTTGATTTCCGGATCAAGCTCTTCGCGCTCCGGCGCTCTGTCAAAAGTGATTTTTTGAGCGGCTTTATCAATCGTCATCCACGCAGGCGCACAAGCCAAATCAATCAAGCTCTGAACGGTTTTTACATACTCGCCGCTTTTTGATTTAACCGTGATAACATCACCCGGCTTTGCCAAAAACGACGGGATATCAACTTTTTTGCCGTTTACAAGCACGTGCCCGTGGTTAACAATCTGTCTTGTTTGCTTACGCGTAACACCAAACCCCGCCCGGAACAAAACGTTGTCCAGTCTGGATTCCAAAAGCTGCAGCAAGATTGTACCTGTTACGCCGCTTCTGCGCGCCGCTTCCTTGTAGTATTTCGCGAACTGCTTTTCGCTGACAAGGTAGGTCAATCTGATTTTTTGCTTTTCGTTCAGGTGGATTGCGTACTCAGAAAGCTTTTTTCTCACCGCGCCGTGCTGACCTGACGGGTTTTGACGCATTGACGAGGTCAATTTGCGGTTTGATAAATCCTTCACACCGTAGTTTCTGAATAATTTGTTTGTAGGTCCTGTATATCTAGCCATTTCTTCTCCTTACACCCTTCTTTTCTTCGGTGGACGGCAGCCGTTGTGGGGGATTGGGGTTACGTCCTTGATTAAAGTGATTTCAAGCCCTGCCGCCTGAATCGCCCGGATTGCAGTTTCACGACCCGACCCCGGGCCTTTTATGTAGACTTCAACCTTTTTCATGCCCTGATCAATGGATTTTTTCGCCACCGATTCAGCCGCTGACTGCGCCGCAAACGGGGTGCCTTTTCTTGCGCCCTTGAATCCTGCAGCACCCGCAGTCGCCCACGCTATCGCGTTGCCCTGCGTATCAGTTGATGTCACTATCGTATTGTTGAACGTCGATTGGATGTGCACGACACCCTGCAATACGTTTTTCTTTTCTTTCTTTTTGGTTTTTACCGGTCTTGCCATTTTTATTTCCTTCTAATTATTACTTCTTCTTGGCGATTGCCATGCCTTTTTTACCTTTGCGGGTTCTGGCGTTGGTTTTTGTCCGCTGTCCGCGCGAAGGCAGGTTACGCTTGTGGCGCATCCCTCTGTATGAGCCAATCTCTTGCAGACGCTTAATATTCATGGTCACTTCACGTCTTAAATCACCTTCAATATCGTATTTTGAAAGCTCTTCACGAAGCACCCGTACATCTTCATCGGTCAAATCATCCGTGCGCAGGTCAGGCGAAACACCTGCTGATGCCAAAATCTTCGCGCTCCTTGCCGGGCCTATGCCGTAGATGTACTGTAACGCTATTATCATTCTTTTGTTACGGGGTAAATCGACCCCTGCTAGTCTTGCCATTTTTTCTCCTTATCCTTGGCGCTGCTTGTGTTTAGGGTTCTCACATATTACGGCGATTCTGCCTTTTCGTCTTATGCATTTGCATTTGTCGCAAATTGGTTTTACTGATGAACGTACTTTCATTTTTTTATTCCTTATTTTATTTAAGCCTGAATGTTATTCTGCCGCGGGTAAGGTCGTATGGTGTCATTTCGACTTTTACTTTGTCGCCGGGCAGGATTCTGATGAAGTTCTTCCGAATCTTTCCCGAGATATGAGCAAGGATTTCGTGACCGTTTTCCAGAGTTACGCGAAACATTGCATTGGGCATTGATTCAATGATGGTTCCTTCTAACTCGATTACGTCTTTTGACATTTATTCCTCATATTCGGCTCATATTTATCTATCATATTCGCTAAATATTAGATTGCAAGCGGTTTTGTAAAATTTTTTGTAAATTTGTTAAGATTAGTTACAAAACACTTGAAAACTGAATAAACCGCCCCCAAAAAGAGTTAAAATATATAAGAGAGGATTTTTTCATGGCCCAAATTGAATCAATTGATGAACTGAGAAAACTTCGCGATGCGGAGAAAAATACCATGGCGCAACCCACGGATTACAGCGCATGGCAAAAAGATATGGAAAAGCTTGACCAGCTCGGGATTCAAGGCACAGGCTCGGCTGCGGGCGACAGAGCGCTGATTAAACAAATGGAGATGGCAGCCCAAGAGGCCGCAAAAGAAGCCCAAATCCAGCAGGCGCAGCAGCAAAACAACGACCAAAACAATAAGCAAGACCAGCAGGTTAAGTCAATGTCCGAGACCGACAACGAACAAAACCTAAAAGCAACGGTCGCAAACGCAACAAGCTCGCAGATTTTGGACAATTACATCAGATGGCAGATGATGTAATCTTTTATGTCCGCAAATGATTTGAACCCGATTGCATGCTCGCAATGCTTGAGCAGCGTGCCTTTTGCGAACACGATGTCGGCCTGCTTTGAGCCGCAAAAATCAGAGATGCCGTCGCCAATGTAGATTATTTTTGCTCCCGGCCGCGTGAATTTGTTAATTACGCCGCATTTGCATGTGCCTGAAAGTCGCTCGCATTGCGGGTTTGCGTTCGGAAACTCCAAAGTGAACTCCGGCGTCAAAACGTTTGAAAAGAATTTTATATCGCCCAGTCCATGGTTTTCCAAAACAGTTTTGATAAAGAAGTCCAGTCCGTCGCTTACGATATAAAAATCAATATTATTTTCCTTCACAAAGCTGTGAAACGCCGCGAATTCAGGGTCTACGCCAATCGTGTCCAAAAACTGCTCCAATTCACCCGCTTTTGGCCTTGGAATGAGTTTGAAATGCTCAGCCAAGCACTCTTTTGACCCAATCTCGCCGCAAAACCATTTTTGGCTCAACTTTTCCCAACCCGGCAGCGAAAACGCCGGCAAAAACCGGTCAATTGTGTCCTGCGTCGTTATCGTGCCGTCAAAATCACAAAAAATTTGTATGTCCATGACCTAATTTTACCACGATTTAATTGGACAGAATTTTCAGCGCGGCTTTGAGGATGTCTTCGGCCGGGGCGTTTTCTTTCAGCGCGGATTTGGCGATGGCATCTTTTATCTCGCTTGCCGCATAACCGAGCGAAACCAGCACAGTCTGCGCGTCTTCAAGCGCAACGTGGTCCTGTTTTGACGATGTTTTCACAGGCGCCGTGTTGGTGTAATTCATCAACTTGTCTTTCAGTTCCAAAATGATCTTCTGTGCAAGCTTTGGTCCCACGCCTTTTGCACGCGTGAGCTCTTTGAAATCACCTTCAATCACAAGCCCAATCAGCTCCGACGCGTCAAACTCATCCAAAAGCGTAAGCGCCATACGACTTCCCACCCCCGAGACCGAAATCAAAATATTAAAAATATCCCTTGCCTCGCGCTGCAAAAAACCGCACAACCCCATCTTGTCCTCGCGATGCAGCAGCACGGTATAAATCTTACCTTCCTCGCCGACAGCCGCTGAATTAAGGTCGCGCGCCGTCAACTCCAGCAAGTACCCTATCCCTCCGGCCTCAACAGTAAGCCCGCTGCGGGTTTTCCCAACAAATTTGCCCCTTATGTAGTCATACATTTTTTTATCTCCGATATGGTTTTACCCAGTTCCTTATTGGCTTTCGCCTCTTTTTTAATCTTTTCGTAAGAATACAGCATAGTCGGGTGTTTTTTGTTAAAATATGCCGCGATTTCTTCAAAGCTTTTGCCGGTGAGCTCGCGCACCAGATAAACCGCCACATGCCGCGCCCCGGAAACCCTTTGGCTGCGTGAGGTGCTCTTGAAATCTTCCAATTCCAGTCCGTAATACTTTGCGGTTGCTTGCGCGATTTTACCAATCTCCAATTTTTTACCCCCCTCGCATTTTAAAACACGCCGCGCAAACTCAATATTGATGTCGGTTTTTTCAATATCGGAGTAGGCGCTGACCTTGTTGAACGCGCCTTCCAACTCGCGCACATTGCTGACAAAATTGTTCGCGATGTACTCAAACACCTCAAAATCAACCTCGTTTGCCAGCTCAGCGGCAAGATTTTTCAAAATCGCAACCCTTGTCTCAAAATCCGGCGGGGTAATATCCACAACCAGCCCCATCTCAAAGCGCGTGCGCAGCCGCTCGGGCAGCGTCGGGATATCGCGCGGCTGACGGTCGGATGTTATCACAATCTGTTTATTTTTGTTATGCAAACTGTCAAACGTGTGGAAAATCTCCTCCATCGTCCGGTTTTTTGACTCAATGAACTGGATATCGTCAATCAATAAAACATCAACATTGCGGTATTTTTGGCGGAATTTTTCCATCCGGTCGGTGCATTCTTTGGCCGTGCCGCCGTGCTGCAAATTTTTTATAAGCTCGTTCACATACTCCTCGGTCTTGATATATTTGACCTTCAATTTTGGTTTGTTGAACATAGTATAGTGCCCAATCGCCTGCATCAAGTGGGTTTTGCCAAGACCCGACGCACCGTAGATAAACAAAGGGTTATATTTTTTAGCAGGTGATTGCGCGGCCGCAAACGCCGCTGCGTGTGCAAAACGGCTGTTCTCGCCCACAACAAAATTCTCAAAATTATATTTCAAATTCAGGTTTGAAAACGATTGCATCTGCGTCAAATTCTCCATCGCGGCGGTCTGCGGGTTTGCCGCGCCGGCGTTGACTTTTGCGCTCTCTTTTTTCTTTTCCTTCTGATACTTTTGCGCAAAATCCGCATCATAATTTATTGAAAAATCTACCGTCTGCCCGATGATTTTTTCAAACGCGTCGCGCATCTGCACATAATAACTCTGGCGAATCAGCTGCGGCGCCATCATATGAACGCTGAGCAGCGCAAAATATATGGTGGAGATGGGTGACCCGCGCGCGGTGGATATGATCGCCGCACGGGCGGCGGACACACTCTACACGTCGACCCGCAACGAGACGGACGAGGCAGACGAGACCAGCGACAGCGCGGACGATACGGACGACACCGAGCAAAACGACACGGGCGAAGCGCTGGAGGACTTTCCCGAAGCCGCCGAGCCTGTTGTCCCGGTCGACGTTGAAGCCATTACCGAGCCGGAGGACGCACGAACGCTTGATAATGTTTCATATCTTCACATTTTGGCGCATGCCCAATAGACGACACGGCACGGGCAACCCACCCATCACCGAATCATTCACCCCATCACAGACGAGGAG
>QMCD01000421.1_pt1 | contig 42693 bp, 33 predicted proteins | sample 1821841 | NCBI WGS metagenome assembly QMCD01 (sample SAMN01991225, study PRJNA193472) | Termite gut metagenome, whole genome shotgun sequencing project. | isolation source: worker | host: Macrotermes natalensis
GGCCGCGCCCGCGCCCGTCACGTTCTCAAGCAGCGCGTCCAGCGTGCTCACCGCGTATACGGGCTTTCCCAGCGCGTAGGAAAGCGCGGATACCGTCGCCGTGCCGATGCGGATGCCCGTAAACGACCCCGGGCCGCGGGAAACGGCAAACGCGTCTATTTGGGGCAAGGGAACGCCGGTCACAAAAAGCGCTTGATCTACAGCCGCAAGCAGCGTCTGCGAGTGCTTTTTCCCGATGTTTACAAACGCCTCATACAAAAGCGTGCCATCGTCCGTTATGGCAACGGACATGCTTTCCCCCGTTGTGTCTATCCCGAGCAATCGCATTCGCCCACCCGCTCTATCGCAATCTCGCGCGCCTGTTCGCCGATATACCGGATGGCGACGCGCGTATGGTTTTTTGGAAGCGCGTTTTTTATACGCTCCGCCCATTCGCACACACAAACGCCGTCCCCTTCCGCGTAATCATAAAACCCGACATCCAAAAGGCCGTCTTCACCGGCAAGCCGGTACGCGTCGTAATGGTAGAGCGGCAGCCTGCCCGATTCATACACGCGCAGTATGGTAAATGTGGGGCTTACCACGTTTTCTTTTACGTGAAGCCCGCGCGCGATCCCTTTCACAAAAGCGGTTTTTCCCGCGCCCAGTTCACCGTCCAGCGCAACAAAACAACCCGCCGCAAGCGTTTTCGCAAACACCGCGGCGCAGGCTGTTGTTTCTTCTTCGCTGTTTGTTTGGTACACTGCCATAGTAGCCCGCCTTTTTACGGTTGCTATTATACCAAATAATTGGGGTTTATGCAATATGGCGCGTGTGCAGGGGCGTGGCCGTTTTGCGCATCCGGCATGATCGCCATAGTTTCAATCCCAAATGAGATTATTGCAGCTCCGCCTCCGCTTTCAGGCTTTGTATCACCTTTTCCAGTTCAGGCAAAACGCGCTTCTCCCCTTCCTGCTGAATCTCATTCAACCCTTGTTCGTCATAGTTAATACGCTGTAACATGATAGTAATATACGAGTACTTCCCTCCAAGTAACAGTTTTGTTTTCGCAAAAAAGTACGACCGTTTATGATATTCATCCTCAATTCGCTCAGCTCGCCCAAGCACTATGATGCAATCAGTATCCGCAAGTGTCACCCAATACTCATCATCAACTTCATTGCTTCCCACGATGTTTTCAATACCTTGATGATAATCGGATATATCATAGTCAGTATCGTCATCAACAAAATAAGTATATTCATATATTTCTGTGGCTTTCGGAAGTCCGCCTGTTCGAGCCGATAAATTCATATTGAAATCAGTAACATTTCTCAGTCCATCATCAGGTGGCAGGAACGCAAAAGCATTCCACTGAATTGGATGGGCGTAATAACTTTCACCCGAATACAGATTGCGCTTATCCGAATAATCGTATAAATCCGGGTCAACCTCTTTAGGATAATATGTGGGCATAAAATACTTCGTTCCAATCTTTACGCGCGCTTCTTCCAAGTCAGAGTAAAAGACACGAAACAATACAGGTGGTCTTGATACAACAAACACCCAAAACAGGATGAAAAGCACGGCAGCTATCAACAAGTTTTTGACCACTGTCCACCCCTTTTTCCACACATAATATGCCAAGCGCAAAAGAAAATAACACCATATAAAAACACAGGCGCAAAGCATCATCACCGAGCGGTCGTACTCATACGTGATAGCGGCATAAAGGATACAAAAAACCGCAACCATAGCACCCGTAAAAATGGCTTCCGCTTTCTGTTTTTTAATGAGCACCACCAGAAAACGGACAAAAAGAAGCGCAACAAGAACCCAAAACCAGATTGTTAAAGACCTGTAGATTCCAGTATCCGCACCGGTCATATTCAAAATACCTCATGGGTGAGTGGTTATGTTATCATGACTGATATGTTATTATTATACATTGTTTGTACATTGTGTCAATTATCTGCGTGGTGCTTCGCTTCGGCATCATTTCACCGCAAATCTGTATGCCCATCCCTGCGCGGGTTGATCGCGCGTAAAATCTTCCCGCCCGGCCGAACGTCCGCTTCAATGGCGCTGCCCGGCGGCGCCACGAGGAATTTATCGTAATCCCAAACGCCGTCCAGAAACTCGAGCATAAGGGCGCTGCTGCCCAAAACACAGTCGTATTCCCAGCCGCGGTAGGCCGCCGCGTCCCGCGTATACTTCTCATACTGCGGGAAAGAAAGCTCGGGCCACTTGATGTATGCCGCGCGTGTATAGTTTTCCGTCATCTCCGCCTCCAGCAAAAAAGCCGCGTTTTCCTCGCCATACTTTTCGGCGTATACCGCCATCATTTCCCTGTCCGTCTGTTCGGAAGGCGTCACCGCGTTTTCGATCCACGACGCGTTGTACCAGAATGTGCCGCCGTGCTCCTTAAAGTACGCCGCATACGCCTCTTTCGAGCCTAAATAAAGCGTGATGCAATCGTGCGCGCGCGGCACGACAACCGGATACTTCTTCGAGCCCACGCCCACAATGCCGTTGGAGCACAGGCCGTACCCCAAAAGAATGGCGTCAAAATCGCGCCTGTCGTAGCGGGCGCTGTACGTGTGGATATCGTCGCCGCTTTCCACCCTGTCTATTTCATCCTGTATGGCCCGCCGCAATAAATCGGGCGTGTCGTGCAGCCCCTGCCGCAGGTAGGTCGCGTCGATAAAATTCTCGCTCTGCGCCGCTATGAGCGATGCTTCGCGAAACAGCGCTTTACAGGCGATCAATTTCAGTCTCATGAAAACCTCATTTCAGCCGGGCGAATATCATGCGCCCCGCCGCCGTCTGCAATATGCTTGTCACCGTTGCCATAACCGTTTGTTCGCTCTTGCCTTTTGCGCCCTCGACCACGACCATAGTGCCGTCCGCAAGGTACGCCACGCCTTGCCCTTCCTCCTTGCCGTCTTTCACAATGGTGACGGCCAGGTCCTCGCCCGCTTGCAGGATGGGCTTAATTGCGTTAGCAAGCTCGTTGATATTCAAAACCTCCACGCCCTGAACCACCGAAACCTTGTTCAGGTTGTAGTCGTTTGTGACCACCTTGCCCTCTATATCCTTGGCAAGCTTTAAAAGCTTGGCGTCCACATCCGGCGTGTCGTCGTAGTCTTTATCCGTAATGTGCACGGGCGCCAAAAGCTCCTTTTGCATACGCCCTAAAACATCCAGCCCGCGCCTGCCGCGCATGCGCTTCATATCGTCGCTTGAATCGGCAATATGCTGCAATTCGGAGAGCACAAATTCCGGCACGATAAGCTCGCCCTCAAGCACGCCCGTTTTGCAGATATCAAATATCCTGCCGTCTATGATCACGCTGGTGTCGAGTATTTTGGGCATGGCGTAGCCCGCCGCTTTATGCTGCTCGCGGCCGCCCCTGCGCGTCTGTATAAAATTCGCGATATCCACCCGCCGCTTCACGCCGGTCGTCATGCCGAGGTAGCCAAAAATGATAAAATCGATTATGGTAAGCGGCACGGCGACCCACGCCACCGGGATAAGCCCTATGATAACCGAAAGAAGCGCCGCGATTACCAGGCCGATCACCAGGCCGATCGCACCCGACAAAAGAGAGAGCGCCGGCGTCTCCGAAAGCACTTTTTCCAGTTTGGCGATCCCGCGCTCTATGGCGGCGGCGATGCGCCCGGAAAGCAGTATAAAAATAACGCCGGACAAAAGGCCACACGCTATGTAAATGAGCGGCAGCACCCACGGCTGAAGCAAGGCGACAAGCGATGCCTTGGCAAAGTATTCATACAGGTTTTGCAGCATAGCGACCACGCCAAACCCGATCACAAAACCGACTGCGGAAACAAAGACTTTCAGTATCCTTGTAAGCACTGCTTTTCCCCTTTTCTAAAACAGCTTTTCCAGCACGTCAAACAGCGTGCCCACACCGACGACATCTATGTTATATTTCATTCCTTTTTCGATGCTGCGGCGGGGCACAAAAACGCGCTTTAAACCCATGCGCTCGCACTCCGCCATGCGCCTTCCCAGTTGCGCCACATGGCGGATCTCGCCCGAAAGGCCCACTTCGCCGATGAGCGCCGCGTCACGCGGCACAGGCAGGTTCCGAAGCGAGGAAACAATGGCGGCGGCAAGCGCCATATCCGCCGCGTGCTCGCGTATTTTAATGCCGCCTGCCACATTCACAAAGATATCCTGTGTGTATAGCTTGAGCCCGACCTTTTTTTCCAGCACGGCGCAGATCATGTACAGCCTGTTTACGTCGAAGCCGGAGCAGAGCCTGCGTGGGATATTGATTTGCGTGTGCGCGCAAAGCGCCTGCACCTCGAGCAGCATGGGCCGCGTGCCCTGCGTGCCCGCGAAGATGCACACACCGCCCAGCTCGGCGTGCTCGCTTTCATACAGCATCGCGGGGTTTTTCACTTCGGTCATGCCGGTGTCGCGCATCTCAAAAATGCCCACCTCGTCCGTGGAGCCAAAACGGTTTTTCACCGCGCGCAGTATGCGGAAGTTTGATGTGCGTTCCCCTTCAAAGTACAGCACGGTATCCACGATATGCTCGAGTACGCGCGGCCCGGCAATTGCACCTTCTTTTGTCACGTGCCCGATAATGAACGTGGCGATATTGAATGTTTTCGCCATTGCCGTGATCTTTGTGGCGCAGCCGCGCACTTGCGCCACACTGCCCGGCGCGGAGGAAAGGGAAGCGTCATATACGGTTTGTATGGAATCGATGACCAGAAAATCAGGCTTTTCCTGTTCCACACCCGATAAAATACTGCCCACCTCTGTTTCGGACATAAGCAGTATACCGTCCTCAATAGAAAGCCTTTTGGCGCGCATCTTGATCTGTGCGGGCGATTCTTCCCCGGAAACATACAACACCGCACCGTATTGGGAGAGTTCCCGCGCGATCTGCAAAAAAAGCGTGGACTTACCGATGCCCGGTTCGCCGCCCGAAAGCACCACGCTGCCCGGCACCACGCCACCGCCCAGCACGCGGTCAAACTCGCCTATACCCGTCTTATGCCGCGTTTGCGACGTCTCGGGGATTTCCGCAAGCCGGTAGGTTTTGGCGGGCCGGGAAACACTCTGCCGCTTTCCCGGCTGCGCCGCGGGCAGCTCTTCCTCCACAAGCGTGTTCCAACTGCCGCACGAAGGGCATTTGCCCGACCACTTGCCGCAGGTAAACCCGCATTCACCGCATACGAACTGTGTTTTTGCTTTTGGCATAGTACCCCCCTCCGGGTTACTCGATCGTCACATACATCACGACCTCGTCCGTTAAAATGCCGTCCGTGATGTCATAATAAACGAGCGCGTTCCCATCCACGCCCACCAGCAATGTTTTCGCGATTTCCGACGTGACCGCCACCGTCTTCTGCTGGTCGGTAAACGAAACGTACACCGTATCATTTTTTGTGTACGCGACGAAATTATCGCCCACGTCGTAGTTCAGCACATTTTCCGCGATCTTTACCGGTTCGCTGCCGCCGGTGGAAAGCATTAGGTCACCGCTCGTAATATCATGCGTCGTCGCAAACACGATATCCTTTCCGTTTGTCTTTGGCTCGTATACATCGTCGCCGATATCATAGTTCTCAAACTGCGAAGATCCCTCGGAAAATACGATGCGCTTTAAGGCGGCGCTTTTTTTACCCGCGTCCGATTTGTATTCCGACCATACCATATCCGTATCGGATACGTCTGCGGCGCTGTTGCCGACCTCCGTATCAAATAAGCGTATGGTGACCGCCTCACGTGTGGCCACATTGTAGGCGTAAAGCCGCTGGCGTGTATCGCCCGCCCACTGCATAAACGTCAGTATATCGCCGTCCAGCGAAAGCTGCGGCATGGCGTAGCCGTATTCCTTTATTACAAACTGCTTGTTTGTTAAAAGGTCGTACCCCACAATCCTGCCGCCGCCGTTCGCCATGCTGTCGATCCACACGGCGGTGTTGCCTGAGAGAAGGGGGGAGAGCAGGTTGTCATATTTCTTTTCCACATTGGGCAGCATCTGCGCCTCCTGCGTTTCTATGTTGAACACGCCCACCGCGTCCAGCCGGTACAGCTTGTCCTCCTTGTCCACGCGCGTGGTGAATATAATTTTATTGCCCGAAATATATGGGTCGTTCTTTGTTTTATAATCCGCCAGATACATCTCAGACGGCTGGTATTCCTCCTCGGTCGTCTCGTGCTGCTGCGTGGTAAATTCTTTTTCTACCTGCGGCTTGTACCGCTCCCTGGGGTCCACCTGCTTTATCAGGTCCTCTATCAGCGGAAAGCCATACAGTATTATCACCACAACGCCAACCGAAACACCGGCAATCAAAAGAATGAGCTTTATTGCCGGCAGTGCGTGGTACAGCCTCATGTTCGTGATCTCGACCGGGCGGCGCCCGCTGCCCAATCTTTTTTTATACCTTTTCATAGTCTTTATCGTTTCTGCAAAATACACACGGCCTGCGCCGCCGCGCCTTCCCCGCGCCCCACCGCCCCTAAAAACTCCGTGGTGGTGGCTTTGACATTGACATAAATCTCATCCATATCGAGCGCCCGCGCGATATTCTTTATCATCCGGGCGCTGTAGCCGCCCACCCTGGGCGCCTGCATAATGAGCGTGCTGTCTATATTTACGATCTTATACCCATATTTTTTCAGCACATCGCCCACTTCTTTTAGCAGCCGGAGCGAGCTGATGTCCTTGTAGCGCATATCGCTCGGCGGAAACAGCTTGCCGATATCCCCCAGCCGCGCCGCGCCCAAAAGCGCGTCCATAATGGCATGCACCAGCACGTCCGCGTCCGAATGCCCGTCCAGCCCATACTCGCAGGGAATCTCCACCCCGCCTAATACCAGTTTGCGCTCATCCGCAAAAGCGTGCATATCAAAGCCGTTTCCTATGCGGATATCCGACCCTTTGGACTGCTCCTCCGCGATCTTTTCCCCCTCGGCGATATCCGCCTTTGTGGTGAGCTTGATATTATCCGCCGAACCGGAAACGATGTATACCTTTTCCCCAAGCCGCTCTACAAGGGAAGCGTCGTCCGTTCCCAAAAAGCCGTCTTCCACTGCCTTGCGGTACGCGTTTCTGAGCACGTCGGCACGGAACACCTGCGGCGTCTGCACGCACACGAGCTCATCCCGCCTAAGCGTCTCCGTCACCACGCCGTCTTTTATGCGTTTGATGGTATCCGTCGCGCCGATCCCCGCAACCCCGCTGCCAAAACGGATGGCGGAAGAGACGCAGTCTTTCACGATCTTAGGCGTAACAAAACAGCGGGCGGCGTCATGCACCGCGATAATATCCGCTTCCTCCGGCACATACTCAAGCGCGTTTTCCACCGAATACTGCCGTTCCGCCCCGCCTTCACAAAACAGGTATGTGTTGCCTTTTAAATAACGCGCCGCCTTGCGTTTTATGATATCGCGCTCTTCCGGCCTGCACACCACGACAATGCTGGAAAAAAGGCCGGCCTCTTCAAACGTTTTTAAGCAGCGCACCACGGCGCTCTGGTCCTCAAATTTAAGAAGCACCTTGTTTGTATCGATATCCATGCGCTTGCCGTTTCCGGCCGCCAAAATAACAGCGCAAACATTCATGGGCGCTCCACCACCTCGTACATGCCCGCCGCATCCGCTTTTTTTGTGGAGTCTTCCACCAAAAGCACGCGTACGAAAAGCGGCTGCCTGCCAAAGGCAATCTCTATCTCGTCGCCCGGTTTTACCTGATACGCGCTCTTTTGCACTTTGCCGTTCACCGTGATCAAACCGCCCTCACAGGCGGATTGCGCCACGGTGCGGCGTTTTATAAGCCTTGATACCTTCAGGTATTTATCCAGTCTCATACGCACCCCATATATGTTTTATATTCTTGTATTATACTCAATTGTGACGAAATATTCAAACAGAGGTTTCGCCGCACGCCCCATTGTTAAAGAAATATTCATACTTCTTTGTGCTTGTCGGGAAAGTTAAACTGATAAAAATAAAGGCAAAACAGCGAAATAGTTTTGTGTTTTCTCGCAAGGATACCTTGCTTGCTGTGCACTAGAATCGCCGGGCGCATTCCCTTTTCCTCTATTTTCCCCGTCTGGCGCGCGGGCGGGCGGCGAAGAATGATTAGAAAAAACACGACTTTCTATACTGGTGTTTTTCACTTCTATGCGGCAGTGTTTTTTCTCATAGCGGAGTGCCCTTACTGTCTAATCATTGACGGAGCGTCTGATGAGACGCTTGTGCGTGTGCCAGGCGACACACCAACACCTTTCCCGCGCTGTGCGCGGGAAAGGTTCTAACAATCAGCATAAAAAGTCTGTACCGCCCGGCGCAACAAATAATACACGCAAAACAACCACTCCCACGAATCGCGGCATGGAAACGATGACACAAACATCAAATGGGAATGGCATAGCTTGTAACCGATATAAAATATTCCGCGGCGGGTTTGATATTGACGGGAAATTGTTATATAATGAATAAAGTGCAATGAATAGTATGCAATATTATCAATAGAATAAAACGACAGACGGAGGTTTTAATATGAGTGCTGCTTTGAAAAATGAGTATGGTACGATTACGTATGAAGACGGGTATCTTGCCAGTGTTGCGGGCCTTTCCGCCACAGAATCTTACGGCCTCGTGGGGATGAACGACAAGCATATCGGCGAAACGATTGCGGGCCTGTTTACAAGCGGCAGCCTGAAAAAGGGCGTGGAGATCAGGTCGGACGGTTCGGAAAACCTAACGGTGAAGCTTTATGTGACGATGAAATACGGCGTATCCCTCTCCGCTGTCGCGGAAAATATCATTGATAAAGTAAAATATACGGTCGAAAAAGAGACGGGGCTTAATGTGGCGAGCGTGGATATACTGGTACAGTCTATTCAGGTATAGCGGCCAGCCCCCCTGTACGTAAGGCATATATGTGGGGCGTTGCGGGGAGGAATTGTTGTTGGTTGAGACATTGGGGGGCAAGTACTTCAAGGATATGATCCTTGGAGCGGCTGCCATACTCGAAAAAAATAAGGACGCGCTGGACGCGATGAATGTGTTTCCTGTGCCGGATGGCGACACGGGAACGAATATGTCGCTCACGATGATTTCCGCCGCGAAGGAAGTGGCGGCGATTCCCGAGGGTGATCTTACGCTGAAATCTGTGATGGCGGCGATGAACCTCGGTTCGCTGAAAGGTGCGCGCGGTAATTCCGGCGTGATATTGTCGCAGATATTTGCGGGTTTTTCCGACGCGGTGATCGAGGCGGACGGGCCCATTACGACCGCGGTGATGGCGCGCGCTTTAAGGCGCGGCGTGGAATACGCGTATAAAGCCGTTATGAAACCCAAAGAGGGTACGATCTTAACGGTGGCAAAGCGCATCGCGGACGCGGCGGAAGAGATTGCCCCTAAAACGGATAACCTGTATAAACAGCTTCTGTTCTGCCTGCGTGAAGGTGAAAAAACGCTGAAACAGACGCCGGATATGCTTCCCGTGCTGAAGGAAGCCGGCGTGGTGGATGCGGGCGGCGCGGGTTTTATTGTGCTTTTGATGGGCTTTCGGGCCGTGCTGATCGGCGAACAAATAGACAGCGGCGACCTCCTTTCCGGGGAATCGATCGCCGATTTTTCCGCTGTGCGGCAGGAAGAGGAAAGCCTGGAATTTGCGTATTGCACGGAGTTTTTTATCCGGAATTTGTATGACACGATAAAAGAACGGGATATCGACACGTACCGGGGCAACCTGGCCAAAATAGGGGACTGTGTGCTGGTGGTGGGGGACCTTTCCCTAGTGAAGACGCATGTACACACAAACGAGCCCGGCCTGGCACTGCAATACGCGCAGGTATTGGGGGAACTTTCCAATATCAAAATAGACAATATGCGCGAGCAGCACCGCCACCTTATCAATGAAGAGGAACCCGCGCCCGCCCCCGGGCAGGAAAAGAAAGACGTCGCCGTTGTGACGGTGTGCACAGGTAAAGGGATTTGCGATGTGTTTGCCGACTGGCAAGTGGACACATTTTGCGAGGGCGGACAGACGATGAACCCTTCAACGGCGGATATCCTAAAAGCGGTAGAGCAGGCAAATTCGGATAATGTCATTGTGCTGCCCAACAACAACAACATCATACTCGCTGCCGAGCAGGCGGCTGACATGAGCAAAAAAAACGTGGTTGTGATCAAGACAAAATCCCTGCCGCAGGGTATTGCAGCGGCGGTGGCTTACGACCCGGAAAAGGATATCGGGCAGAATGCCGAACGCATGAAAAACGCGAGCAGGTTTGTGAAAACGGGGCAGATCACCACGGCGGTGCGCGATACAAAGATGCATGGCTCGGCGATACGGGAAGGGGACCTGATCGGCATCGCGGACGGGGATATCGTGGTGAACGGAACGGATATCGGCGCGGTCGCGGCGGGTTTGCTGGAAAAACTGGTGGACGATGATTCCGAAATGCTTACGTTCTATTATGGGGAGCAGGCTTCGGCGGAGGACGCGGCAAAGCTGGCGGAAACAGTGCGGGCAAAGTACGGTTTTTTGGACGTGGAGCTGATAGACGGCGGGCAGCCGGTGTATCCGTATATCATATCGGTGGAGTGATTTTTCCGGGTGTTTCTTTCGGGTCAATGGATCAATTCGGGCTGCGCGGCATTTTTGCCTTTTGTGGGAGGCAGTGTAACAGGGTCTGTATATATTCCGGTTAAGGGGACGAGATTTGAACGCGCCCCTGCGCTACTGGTGAAACGGTAACGTTTTCCACCGAGGATAGGTATGATGCTGCCGCTGGGCGTCAAGGGGGGCAGGGGGATTCGGAATTTCCACCCTTCGCCCCCCCTTGACAATCCCCCTCTACCCCTTGAAGCCGACTAAGGTCGGCGACCTTAGTAATCTGGGAAGACTTACCGTTCAGCAATGTAGACCAGAATACGGAATAAAGAGATTGTAAGGCATGGCTTCCCTCTATTGTTCATGTCTTTGTCTTTAAGGGAGTTTTTAGAACCGTAGGTTCTGAACCGCCGGAGGCATATAATGCGCCGCAGGCACCTTGACCACAGAGGAATACCTAAAAGCAAACACAAGATATTTGCACAATAAAATATGGGTTCGTATTTGGGCGGACAGGGATACGAACTCTCTTCAATAAACGGTTACACAGAACCATGCAGAGGATAAAAAATGCGGCTGGAAGAATCAGTACAATCACTTGCCGGTATAGGCGATAAAACAGCCAAAGCGCTCGACAAAGTGGGCGTTTTTTCGGTGCGCGACCTGCTCTACTACCTGCCGCGCGCATACATCGATTATTCCCGCGTGCGCAAAATAAAGGATATGAAGATTTCGGAGAGCGGCCTTATTGAAGCCGTTATCTTCAGTTCACCCAAAACGCGGTATGTGCGGCAGGGTATGGAGATCACCAGCTTCCAGGTTTCGGATGGCAGCGCGGTAGCGCGTGTGGATATATTCAACCAGGTGCACATCAAAAAGTTCATCCACGAGGGCGACACGGTTTATATCTACGGTAAACTGGCGGTGCAGATGAAGAAACCGTGTATCACATCGCCGGTCTTCTTTTTTAGAAAGCCGGAAGACCCGTTTTACCCGGTGTATCCGCTGACGGCGGGCTTAAAGCAGGCTGTGCTCAGAAAGGCGCTTAAAGAAGCGCTTTTGCATGTACGCGTACCCGAGCCGTATTCCGCCGGGTTTTTGGAACGGTTTGCGCTGCCAGGGCTGCACGACGCGCTCAGAAAGGCGCACTTTCCGGAAAACATGGAGCAGGCGGACGCGGCGCGCGGGCGTGTGGTGTTTGACGAGCTGCTGGTGTTTTGCCGCATGATAGAACTGCTGGATGAAGAAAAGCGGCAGCGCAGCGAGGTCGTTTTGTCCATCGGGCAAGATGAGGTTGATTCTTTCGCATCAAGGCTGGGTTTTGCGCCCACTGCCGCCCAGCGCAGGATCATGGGCGAGATCGCGCGCGATTTTGGCGGCGTAAGCTACATGAACCGGCTTTTGCAGGGCGATGTGGGCAGCGGCAAGACGGCGCTTGCTTTTTTCGCGATGGAATGCATGCAAAAGAACGGTTGCCAGAGCGTGATGATGGCACCCACTGAAATATTGGCGGAGCAGCACAAAAAAGCGGCGGCGCGGCTTTTTGGGGAAGAACGGGTGAGTCTCATTACGGGCTCGCTTACGGCGAAACAGCGCAGGGAAGAGGCGCGCAGGATAGAAGAGGGGGAGGCGAGCGTAGTCATAGGCACGCACGCGCTCATCTACAAAGAGATCAAATTTAAAAACCTGTGCCTTTTGATCACGGATGAGCAGCACCGGTTTGGCGTAAAACAACGCGCGGCTATCTCGGGCAGTCATGATGTGCATTCGCTGATTATGTCCGCGACGCCCATTCCGCGCACGCTGGCGCTGGTGCTGTATGGCAAGACGGATATTTCCATAGTGGATGAGCTGCCGCCCGGTAGGCTGCCTGTAAAAACGTATCTGATACGCAAAAATAAATATAAGGATATGATCGGGTTTATCAGGCGGGAGCTGCAAGAGGGCAGGCAGGCGTATATCGTGTGCCCGCTGATAGAGGAGGGCGAAATGGAGGCGCGTTCGGCGCAGGAGGTCTACGCGGAAATGAGCGCGCATTTTGAAGGCCTGCCCGCCGCGCTGCTGCACGGTAAACTAAAAAGCGCGGAGAAACAGCGTATCATGCGGGAATTCGCCGAAGGAACGGTCAAGGCGCTTGTTTCCACCACGGTGATAGAGGTGGGCGTGGACGTACCGAACGCCACCGTGATGGCTGTCATGAACGCCGAACGGTTTGGCCTGGCGCAGCTCCACCAATTGCGCGGCAGGGTGGGGCGCGGCAAAGCGCAGTCGTATTGTTTTTTGGTATCCGACCAAAAGAGCGCGGCGGCGCGTTTGAGAGTGATGGTTGAAACGAACGACGGGTTTGAGATTGCCGAAAAAGACATGGATTTTCGCGGCAGCGGAGACATGTTTGGCACGCGCCAGCACGGGCAGGGGGCTTTTTTAGTGCGGGATATCCGGCAAATGGACAAAGCGCGCAAAGCCCTCGCCGTCATGCGGAAAAGCGAAAGCTTCCGGCGGGAATATGAAACGGTCAGCGAAATGGCGGCGGAACGGATGCGGGAGAAGATGATGGAAATTGTGTTGAATTAGGGAGCCGTTAATTAAAGTGGGTTCTCATCCTCCATCTCTAGGCATATCCGCTCAAATGCGAACCGTATTCTATTGTGCAAATATCTTACGTTTGCTTTTGGGTATTCCCCCCGGGTCAAGGAGCCTGCGGCGCATTTTAATGCCTCCGGCGGTTTAGAACCTACGGTTCTAAAAACTCCCTTAAAGGCAAAAACGCCAACAATCCCGGAAACCATGCTCTGTAACCATACAAATGCATCTCATCCATTCCGTATTCTGGTCTACATAGCTGAACTCTCATATCTTCCCAGATAACTAAGGTCGCCGACCTTAGTCGGTTTCAATGGGAATACGGAACGACCGCGCCCCGATGGGCGATGCAGGGAGTGCAGAATTCGCTGAACGCGTGGCGAGCAAACCGCCGTCTCTTGCGGCGCGGCGAGCCCGCAGTGAAGCGGGAAAGAGGGGGATTGTCAAGGGGGGCTAAGGGAGAAATTCCGAATCTTCCGGCCCCCCTTGACGCCCAGCGGCAGCGTCTTAACTGCCTACGGTGGAAAATGTTGTTATTTTAACAATAGCGCAAGGGAAGGTGTATTCATAATTGCGTATGTGACACGTTTCATGTATACTATATAGGAAAAATTGAACGTACGGATTGCCGACAAACAATAAAGGAGCTTACGGACTTGAAGAAAATGCTACAGAGGATGCCCATGGTGGCGCTTAGGGGCTTGGTAGTTTTTCCGTATATGGTGTTGCATTTTGACGTGGGGCGGGATATGTCTGTCGCCGCGGTGGAAGAATGTATGGTGCAGGGCAGGGAAATATTCCTGGCGGCCCAAAAGGATGTAAAGGTGGAGACGCCCGAAAAGGACGACCTCTTTGAGATCGGCACCGTGGCAAAGGTGAAGCAGGTGCTAAAGCTGCCCGGAGATATGATGCGCGTGCTGGTGGAAGGCGTGCGCAGGGGCAAGCTGATCGGGTATGTGAAGCGCGACCCGTACCTTGAGACGATCGTGCAGGTGTTTGATGAAAAAGAGGGGGAGAACCAGGCGCAGATCGTGATCAAGGAAGTGTATATGCGCCGCATCACCGAGCTGTTTGAAAAATACGCCTCGCTGGGGGCGCGCATCCCTACCGAGACATTATACACGGTCAACGAGATAGAGGACGCGGGTAAGTTTGCCGACCTTATCGCCGCGAATGTCGCTATTAAGATGGACGACAAACAGCGCGTGCTGGACTGTGTAAACGAGCTTGACCGCTTAAAAGCCGTGATGGAGATACTGGAAAAGGAGATCGAGATACAGGAAATCGATAAAGAGCTCGCTTTTTCCGTGCGCCAGCAGATCGATAAATCGCAAAAAGAATATTTCCTGCGCGAGCAGATGAAAGCCATCCAAAAAGAACTGGGCGATTCGGATACCGATAAGGATGAGATAGACGAATTTAAAAAGAAGATCGCGGAGCTGGAGCTCCCGGAAGAAGTGCGCGCGAAAGCGGAAAAAGAGGTGGGGCGCCTTTCGCGCATGTCGCCCGGTTCGCCCGAAACGAATGTGATCCATACATACCTCGACTGGATCGTTTCACTGCCGTGGGGCGTTAAGACGGAAGACAACCTCGATTTGAAGCACGCGCGCAAGATACTCGACCAGGATCATTACGGGCTTACCAAAGTGAAGGACAGGATCATAGAATTTTTGGCCGTGATGAAGCTGAAAAACGACATGAAAGGCCCTATACTCTGTTTGGCGGGGCCGCCCGGCGTGGGCAAAACGAGCATCGCGAAATCGATCGCGCGCGCGGTGGGTAAGAAGTTTGTGCGTATGTCGCTGGGCGGTGTGCGTGACGAGGCGGAGATACGCGGGCACAGGCGCACGTATATCGGCGCTATCCCCGGGCGCATAATCACTTCGCTGAAGCAGGCGGGCAGCATGAACCCGGTGTTTTTGCTGGATGAGATAGATAAGATGTCCAGTGATTTCCGGGGGGACCCGGCTTCCGCCATGCTGGAAGTTTTGGACCCGGAGATCAACAACACGTTCCGCGACCATTACCTTGATATGGAATTCGACCTTTCGAGCATACTGTTTTTGACTACGGCAAACAACGCCCAGGCGATTCCCGGGCCGCTTTACGACAGGATGGAGATCATCAACGTAGACAGCTATACTGATGTGGAAAAACTCAACATCGCGAAGAAACACCTGATCTCCAAACAGGCGGCGGCGCACGGGCTTCAGCCAAAGGCTGTGAAGATATCGGACGCGGTGCTTATGGATATTATACACCGCTATACGGCGGAAAGCGGCGTCAGGAACCTTGAACGTGAGATTGCCGCGATCATGCGCAAAGCGGCTGCCAAAATGGTGGAGGATGAGAAAGCCGATATTTCCGTAAGCAAGCACAATTTGCGGGAGTTTCTGGGTTTGCCCAAGCGCGGCGAGGCTACGGTGATGAAACGGGACACGGTGGGCGTGGTGACCGGGCTTGCGTGGACGGCGGTAGGCGGGCAGACGCTGCCGGTGGAAGTTTCGGTGATACCGGGCAACGGCAAGTTGGAGATAACAGGGCAGCTCGGGGACGTGATGAAGGAATCGGCGAAGACGGCGATCTCCGTTGTGCGCGCTATGGGCAGGAAATTGAAGCTCAAGCAGGATATCAATGAAACGACAGACCTGCATATCCATGTGCCGGAGGGCGCGATCCCCAAAGACGGGCCTTCGGCGGGCGTCACGATGGTGACGGCGGTCGCGTCCGCCTTAACGGGCAGGAAAGTGCGGCACGATATCGCGATGACGGGCGAGATTACGCTGACGGGGCGTGTGCTCAAGATCGGCGGCATAAAGGAAAAGGCATTGGCGGCGCTTCGGGCGGGCATCCACACGATCATACTGCCAAAGGACAATCAAAATGATCTGGATGAAATGCCCGAAAGTGTGATGAAGCAGCTCACATTCTGTTTTGTGTCCAAAGCGGACGATGTGCTGAAGCTTGCGCTTATGGAGTGACGATGGACGAACTCATAATAAAGAAAGCGGTTTTTGCTACAAGCATGGCAAAGAGGGCGGATTACCCCGGTGGTGATCTGCCCGAAATTGCGTTTGCCGGCAAATCGAACGTGGGAAAATCGTCACTGATCAATTACCTCGCGAACAACGGCAAGCTGGCTTATGTGAGCAAGCAGCCGGGGAAGACGCGGCTGGTCAATTACTATACCATAAACAGTTTGTTCTATTTGGTGGACTTGCCGGGCTACGGCTATGCCAAGGTGTCTAAAGCGGAAAAAAAAGCGTGGGCGGCGCTGATGCAGGATTATTTTGACATAGCGGCGGGGCTGAGGGCGCTTTTGATACTGATGGATATCCGCCACGACCCGACGGCGGGCGATTTGCAAATGGCGGACTGGGCGGCGTATTACGGCGTGCCGTTTGCGGTGGTCGCCACAAAAGCCGATAAGGTGGCGAAATCCAAGCGCTTCCACGCGGCGAAAAAAATGAAGGATTATATTGTGGCAAACGCGCATACGGGCGTGAATTTTGAAGTGATCCCTGTTTCCGCCGCCGAGAAAAAGGGGGGCGCGCAGGTGCTTTCCTATATCAAGGCCAGGCTGGAGGAAGTGCGATGAACGTTTACGCGATAGGCGACCTGCATCTTTCCACCGCGCAGCCGGGCAAGGAAATGGACCTGTTTGGGGCGCACTGGAAAAACCATTTCGCGCGCATCAGTGAAGACTGGAAAAAACGGGTTTCGGAGGAGGATGTTGTGCTTATCCCGGGCGATATCAGCTGGGCGATGAAGCTTGCGGACGCCGTGCCCGACCTGGCCGCGCTTTCCTCATTACCCGGAAACAAAATACTTCTGCGCGGCAACCACGATTACTGGTGGGGGTCGGCGAAAAAAGTGCGGTCGGTTTTGGGCGCGCGCACGCAGATTATACAAAACGATTGCATCGCGGTAGGGGAATATGTGGTCTGCGGGACGCGCGGGTGGACATTCCCCACAGACGCGCCGCTTCCCGCGGAAGACCAGAAAATATACGAGCGCGAGCTCATAAGGCTTTCGCTTTCCCTTTCCTGCGCGAAAAAATACGGGGATAAGAAGATTATTGTGATGCTGCACTTCCCGCCGCTCCTGGAGGAATGGCCGGATACGGAATTCAGCCGTATGCTCACGGCGGCGGGGGCGAGCGAAGTGGTGTTCGGGCATCTGCACGGGGAAGTGCTCAATAAGATCAATTTAACGGATTTTGTGCATGAAGGCGTGAATTACAACCTTGTGTCGGCGGATTATATGGACTTTCGGCTTAGGGAAGTGGCGGAGGCATAATATGAGCAATCGGGGGAAGCCCTGCCCTGCAACAATATAAATTTATCTCTTTATTCCGCATGCTGGTCTGCATTGCTGAGCGATAAGTCTTCCCAGATAACTAAGGTCGCGGGCCTACGTCGGTTTTAAGGGGAAAGCGGAACGACCGCGCCCCGATGGGCGATGCAGGGAGTGCAGCTTTCGCTGAGCGCAAGGCGAGCAAGCCGCTATCTTTGCGGCGCGGCAAGGCCGCAGTGAAGCGGGAAAGAGGGGGATTGTCAAGGGGGGCGAAGGGTGGAAATTCCGAATCTCCCTACCCCCCTTGACGCCCAGCGGCAGCGTTCAAAACTATCCCCGGTAGAAAATGTTTCCGTTTTATCAGCAGCGCAGGGGCGGGTTCAAACCTCGTCTACATAGGCATGTCCGTCCAGATATGAACCCATAAGCAATGTCTAAAAACAATCGTGAGATATTTCTGTAATTTCACACTTTTTGCTGCCTTGTTAAAGTAGAATTAGTATAAGGTCGCGGATCTTAACCGGTTTCCATGAGTTGCGGGAGAGCGTCAAGGGGGAGGAGGAATTCCGGAATTTCCTGCCCCCATTGACGGGAAACGATAGCGCCAAAATGATCTGCGGTGGAAAATGTTCCAGCCTCAATAACAGCACGGGGGTGGGTTCAAATCAGAGATATAGAGCCTCCCGCAAAAGTATTATTTGAAAAACAGGAACGGATTCTATATAATAAACTTATTAATTGCTGCACAGTTCCGGAGGAGTGAAACTATGATGAAGATCATAATCGACGCGATGGGGGGCGACAACGCCCCAAAGGCCGCGGTCGATGGCGCCATAGCCGCGCTGCGGGATTTTTCGGATATTGAAATCGTGCTCACCGGCGACGAACAAGCGGTCAAACCCCTGCTCGGCGGTCAAGGGTACGACGCGGGCAGGCTTACCGTCGTGCATACGGCCGAGGTCATTGAAATGAACGACGCGCCCGTGAAGGCGATCAAGGAAAAAAAAGATTCGTCGATGGTCCGGGCGATGGACCTGCTTTCAAAAGACCCGCGCGCGATGATGATATCGGCGGGGAACACCGGGGCGCTTGTGGCGGGCTCTACGCTGCTTGTGAAGCGTATTCCCGGCATAAAACGCCCGGCGCTTGCTTCTGTGCTGCCCGCCGCAAAGGGGGAAGTGCTGCTGATCGACGGCGGGGCGAATGTAGATTGCCGCCCGGCCTATTTGCAGCAATTTGGCATTATGGGCAGTATATTTATGTCCAAAGTGTTTGGGCTGGAAAAACCGCGCGTGGGGCTTATCAACAACGGCGGCGAAGAGGAAAAGGGAAGCGAACTGACGAAGGAAGCCTACCAGCTTCTGAAAGCGGCACCCATCAATTTTGCGGGCAACGCGGAAGGCCGTGACCTTCTTTCGGGCGGGTTCGACGTGGTAGTGTGCGATGGTTTTACCGGCAATATATTGCTGAAGTTTCTGGAGGGTTGCGCAAAGACCATTTTGGGGATGCTGAAAGGGTACATTGTGGAAAGCGCGCAGGCCAAACTGGGTGCCGTTATGATGAAGGGCGCTTTTACAAAGCTGAAAAAAAAGATGGATTATACGGAGTACGGTGCCGCGCTGCTGCTGGGCCTTCGGGGCGGTGTGATGAAAGCGCACGGCAGCTCGAACGGCAGGGCGTTTTACAGTTCCATCCGTGAGGCGCGCAAGTTTATTTCGGGTGACGTTGTTTCCGTCATAAAGGAAGAGATAGGAAAGCTCAACCAGGCAACCGCTGATTAAAGCGGGTCAATGGGGTTTACGGTGATTTAGAACACAAGGCGGTGAGACGATGATTTTTGATAAGGTATGTGATATTATTTCGGCGCAGCTTAATGTCAATAAAGACGATATCACGCCGGAGACAAGCCTTGAGGACGACTTGCATCTGGATTCGCTCGATTTGATCGAATATGTGGTCGTTTTGGAGCATGAATTCGATGTGGATATCCCTGACGAGGAAATGCCCAAGCTTGAGACTGTGCAGGATGTGGTCAACTACATTGAGGAGAACCTGGTGAATGGATGAGTCTTTAAAAGACTTGCAGGATAAAATAGAATATGAGTTTATCGATTCGGGTTTGCTGATGAAAGCGCTGACGCACCCCTCATGCGGCCTTTCGTACAATTACGAGCGCCTGGAGTTTTTGGGCGACGCTGTGCTCGAGCTTGTGATCAGCGACCTGCTTTACAAAAACAACAATGACTTCAACGAGGGGACGCTTACGCAAAAGCGGTCGGAGATCGTGTGCGCGAAATCGCTTGCCGGCGTTGCGCGCGGCATTGGCCTGGGGGAATACCTGTATCTCGGGAAGGGCGAAGAGCAGTCGGGCGGGCGCGGCAAGCAGTCGATATTGGAAAACGCGATGGAAGCGATGATCGGCGCGATCTACCTCGACGGGGGGTTCTACGCGGCGCAGGCGGCTGTCGGCCGTCTGTTTTTTAACGCGGTCAAGCGGGCGGCGTCGGCACAGCATGACAGCGATTACAAGTCGCAATTGCAGGAAATGGTGCAGCGCACGGTGAAACAAGATATCCACTACCTCGTGAGCAGGCAGGAAGGGCCGCCGCACAACACGACATTTTATGTGCGGCTCATTATCGGGCCGGACGTAATCTGCGAAGGGGTGGGTTCTTCCAAGAAAGAAGCGGAACAGAACGCGGCAAAATACGCGATCGAGAATTTTGACAGGATCAACAAATAATGACAAAGTGAGGGTTTTAGGTATGTTGGATTTTCCACTGGTAAAACAAGAAGACAATGAAGTATATGAAGCGATGATGCGCGAGCTTGACCGGCAGGAGAACAAGATCGAGCTGATCGCTTCGGAGAACTTTGTTTCGCCCGCCGTGATGCAGGCGATGGGTTCTATACTTACGAATAAATACGCGGAGGGGTATCCCGGCAAGCGTTATTACGGCGGCTGTGAATTTGTGGACGAGGTGGAAGAGCTTGCGCGGGCGCGCGCAAAGAAGTTATTCGGCGCGGAGCATGTAAACGTGCAGCCGCATGCGGGCGTACAGGCAAACACGGCGGTTTATTTCGCGCTGCTTGCGCCGGGCGATAAAATACTCGGTATGAACCTTTCGCACGGCGGGCACCTTACGCATGGAAGCCCGGTCAATATTTCCGGGAAATATTTTACCATTGTACCTTACGGCGTATCCGAACAGGACGAGCGGATCGATTACGGCGCGCTTTATGATATCGCGATGAAGGAAAAACCACAGATGATCGTGGCGGGCGCGAGCGCGTATCCGCGGTCGATCGATTTCAAGCGATTCCGCGAGATAGCCGACGCGTGCGGCGCGTACCTGATGGTGGATATGGCGCATATCGCGGGGCTTGTCGCGGCGGGACTGCATGAAAGCCCCATTCCGTATGCCCATGTGACGACGACGACCACGCACAAGACGCTCAGGGGGCCGCGTGGCGGCATGATATTGACGTCGGAGGAATTCGCGAAGGCGGTGGATAAGGCGATCTTTCCGGGCATACAAGGCGGGCCGCTTATGCATGTGATCGCGGCGAAAGCGGTGGCGTTTAAGGAAGCGCTTGGAGAGGATTTCAAGGCGTACCAGAAGCAGATCGTGGCAAACGCGGCGGCGCTTGCGGGCGCGCTGATGGAAAATGGCCTGCGCCTTGTTTCCGGCGGCACGGATAACCACCTGATGCTGATAGACGTGGGGGAAAAGGGCAAGACGGGCAAAGAGGTGGAAGCGGCGCTCGATCTTGCCGGGATCACGGTGAACAAGAATACCATACCGTTTGAGACGCAAAGCCCGTTTGTGACGAGCGGCATACGGGTCGGCACGCCGGCCGTGACGACAAGGGGCATGAAGGAAGAGCAGATGAAGAAGATCGCCGGGCTGATCGCGGCGGTGGTTTTGAACGGCGAAGGCGCGGCGGACGCAACGAAGGAAAGTGTGGCGGCGCTTTGCAAGGAGTTTCCGCTTTATCGGTGAGCGGGGATGATTGGAGGGATGCCGCTACGGTTTGTAGTTTTGGTGTTCCTCCGAGGTTAAGGTATCCCTGCGGGATGATTTAATGCCTCCGGCGGTTCAGAACCTGCGGTTCTAAAAACTCCTTGAAAGACAAAGGCATGAGCAAACGGGAAATGACATGTCTTACAACTCTACAAAATTATCTCATTCATACTGTATTCTGGTCTGCATTGCTGAACCGCAAGTCTTCCCGGATTACTAAGGTCGCCGACCTTAGTCGGTTTCAATGGGTTAAGGGGGATTGTCAAGGGGGGCTAAGGGAGAAATTCCGAATCTTCCTGCCCCCCCTTGACGCCCAGCGGCAGCGTCATAATTATCTGCGGTAAAAGATGTTACTACTTTATCAACAGCGCAGGGGCGAGTTCAATTCCCGCTTACCTAGAGGCCGGGGATACGAACCCATTTTGATCAGAGCGCCTTTAAAAACGCCCCGATCCGCTTGACCGCTTCCTTCAAATTGTCCATGGAAGACGCGTAAGAACAGCGCATAAACCCTTCCCCGGCTTCACCAAACGCCGTTCCCGGCACACAGGCGACTTTTTTATCGTCGATCAGCCGAAAGCAGAATTCCTCGGATGTAAGGCCCGTGCCCGTTATATTGGGGAAAATATAGAACGCGCCGCGCGGCTCAAACGCCGTTAGGCCGATATCAGCGAGCGCCTTTAGCATGAACCGCCTGCGCTGGTCGTAGCTCCGCCGCATTTTTTCCACCTGCGCGAAACCTGTCTCCATTTCATGCTTAATCGCTTCCTCGCCTGCGTACTGGCTCATCACAGACGCGCACAGCATGGAATACTGGTGGATCTTCACCATAGCAGCGATCAGCGGCTTTGGCCCCGCAGCGTATCCCAGCCGGAACCCCGTCATCGCGAACGCTTTGGAAAAGCCGTTGATCACAATACAGCGCGGATATATTTTTTCAAACGAAGCGATGGATACATGCTTTAAACCGCCATAGGTAAGCTCGGCGTATATTTCATCGGAAATCACCAGCAGATCGTGCTTTACAATGACGTCCGCTATGCCGGAAAGCTGCTCCGCCGTCATAATAGCGCCCGTCGGGTTGTTTGGGTAGGGGATGACGATCGCTTTTGTCTTTGGCGTGACCGCCGCTTCTATCGCCGCCACCGTGATCGTGAAATCGTCTTCTTCTTTTGTTTCAATGGCCACAGGCGTGCCGCCCGCAAACGTGACGCCCGGCATATAAGACACGTACGAAGGCGCGGGAACCAATACTTCGTCGCCCGGCTCCATGATGGCGCGGAACGCAAGGTCGAGCGCCTCGCTTGCCCCTACTGTCACCAAGACCTCGCTTTCCGGGTTGTAGCCGGTGGAAAAGCGCGTTTCAAGGTAAAGCGAAATGAGCTTACGCAGCGAAAGCTGCCCGTGGTTTGACGTATAGTGCGTGTGCCCCCGCTCCATGGAAAAGATAGCCGATTCGCGTATGTTCCACGGCGTCACAAAATCCGGCTCGCCCACGCCGAGTGAGATCGCGTCTTTCATTTCGCTCGCGATATCAAAGAATTTCCTAATGCCGGACGGCGGCACGCCCGCCACCCGTTTAGAGATATATTTTTCCGTAGTCAAGGTGTAATCACCAATCTTTCGTCTGTTTCGTCCTCCACCAGCACCACGCCGGCCTGTTTGTACTTTCGCATAATAAACAGCGTCACAGTGCTGTTTACGCCGTCGATCACAGCCAGCTTTTCAAACACAAACTTTGAGATATCCTTCATGCTGCGGCTTTGCACCCGCACGCACAGGTCATAAGCGCCAGCCATCAGGTATACCGAACGCACCTCGTCGTATTTATAGATCCGGCGCGCCAGGTCGTCATACCCGTAATCGCGCTGCGGCGCGATCTTTACTTCTATCATGGCCTCGGCAAATTCCGCCTCCGGGATATCCTGCCGGTTTATAAGCGCCGTATATTTTACGATCACCTTTTCTTTTTCCAGCCGGTCGATCTCCGCCTGCACCTCGCCTGCGTCCGCGTCCAGCATGGCCGCGATCTCCCGCGCCGTCGTCTTTGCGTTGTTCTCCAGAATGTCTAAGATTCCCAGCGTCAGTTCGTGTTTCATTTTACACCTCATGTTATTTGAGCAGCTTGACAAATTCCGCTATCCTGCGCATCCCTTTTTCTATCGTCTCCATAGACGTCGCGTAGGAAAGGCGCTCGTAATCGTCCGCCCCGAACGCCGCGCCCGGCACCACAGCCGTCAGTTTCTTATCCAGCAGCGCCTCGGCAAAATCAACGGATGTATGGATTACTTTACCATCTATTTGCTTGCCTTTCAACCGCGAAATATTCATCATCACGTAAAAAGCGCCCTGCGGTTCAAAACAGGAAAGCCCGTCGATATCGTTTATCATACGCACGATCGCCTTGCGCCTGCGGTCAAATTCCCCGCGCATCACCTCAAGCTCATCCTGCGGGCCATTCAAAGCTTCCACGCCCGCGTATTGCGCGAATGAGCACGGGTTTGAAGCGGCGTGGCTTTGTATGCTGCCCATCACCTTTGCGATATCCGCACGGCTCGCCGTATATCCGATGCGCCAGCCCGTCATCGAATACGATTTGGAAAGACCGTTTACGACGATCGTCCGCCCATACGCGTCCCTGTCGATGTGCGCTATGCTGTAGTGCGCGCGCCCGTCGTAGATCAGCTCGTCATATATCTCGTCCGAGATTATATAAAAGTTTGCCTCTTTCGCTATACCCGCGATCATCTCCAGCGTTTCCTGCGCATATACGCAGCCGCACGGGTTGGACGGGTTGTTTACGATGATCGCTTTTGTTTTCTCAGTCACCGCGGCGCGGATGGCCTGCTCAGACGGCTCGAACCCTTCCTCCTCGCGCGTTTCCACAAAAACCGGCACGCCATCCGCCATTTTCACCAGTTCCGGGTAGGTGAGCCAATACGGCGCGATGATGATTACCTCGTCGCCCGGGTTTAAAATTGCCTGAAAAATATTGTACAGCGAATGCTTCGCGCCGTTTGAGATAACGATCTGCGGTGGCTCGTAGCTAAGGCCGCGCTTACGCTTTAATGAATCGCACACCGCCTGTTTCAGTTCGTTCGTGCCGGAGGCGGGCGTATACTTCGTCAGCCCCATATCAAGCGCTTTTTTTGCCGCGTCCTTTATATTTTGGGGCGTATCAAAATCCGGCTCGCCCGCACCAAAACCCGCGACATCCATGCCCTTTTCTTTCATTTCCTTTGCCATCGCCGTTATATGCAGTGTGATGGAAGGCGATATTGCAAGCGCTTTTTGTGAAAGTTGCATTTTTATGTTCCGTCCTTTATGATATAAATAGATTGCGAAACACTTGCGGCGTCCCGCAATCTCCATGATAAAAACAGCTTATTCTGTATATTCTAATACAAACCGAAACGAAACACAATAGAAAATATGCCGAAAAATGCAATAACCGTAAAAGTGTTTTTTCGTTTTCTGTGAATCAGGGAGTGGCCATTTTGTACGATTTAATCAGCGCTTACCCAGGGAGACGAGATTTGAGCTCGCCCCTGCGCTGCTAATGAAAAGATAACGCTTTCCACCGAGGATAGTTATGACGCTGCCGCTGGGCGTCAAGGGGGGCAGGGGGATTCGGAATTTCCACCCTTCGCCCCCCTTGACAATCCCTCTCTACCCCTTAAAGCCGACTAAGGTCAGCGACCTTAGTAATCTGGGAAGACTTGCGGTTCAGCAATGCAGACCAGTATACAGGATAAATGAAGTGATTTTATAGGATTATAAGACATGGCTTTCCGCAATTGCCCGTGCCTTTGTCTTTAAGGGAGTTTTTAGAACCGTAGGTTCTGAGCCGCCGGAGAACCCGGCGTTTGCTAACGACATCCTAAATAAAAATCTGTTTTTGCGAAACGTGCATCTGCGTGAGCAAAAACAACTTTATCCGTAGAAAGCCCACGAAAGGGGGCGGAGCCCCTTTCGTGCAGGACGGAACTAAAACGCACTCTTTAGAAATACCCCAAAATCGTTTTAGGAACGGACGTTGTATGTAAGGCTATATATGGGATACCTTGACCATAAAGGAATACCCACGAAAAACCACACGATTATTTTACTGTTTTACCTTTGTTTTTTTAGCAGTTTCATTTTTTCGGCAGGCTGTCCTCTCCTGCGCTGCGCACGGAAAAGCTGGTGGTGAGCCGCTCGCCACGCGAACAGGGAAATAGAGGAAAAAAGAGGCGCCCGGCGCAAAGGCGTATAGTGCACTTAACGTTAATGCAAAACCACATACGGATAGGCTATCCCTTGAATTATGCAGGGCTTGCTTTTTGCGCCGCAAACCGATAAAATGAAAGAAACCCAAAGATAAGGAGATACGTCACATGGCTGATTACGCGGTTACTTGCAGCTCTGTTTACGATCTGAACAATGAGTTCTCTCAAAAGAATAATATCAAGGTTTTACCCTACCACTACTTTATTGACGGGGGTGAGTATTCTGATGATAAAGGCGATGCTTCCATGTCCGTACATGATTTTTATGAAAAAATGCGCGCGGGCAGTGTCGCCACAACTTCGATGGTAAACACCGAGCGCTATACCGCTTTTTTTACGCCGTTGCTTGAGGAAGGGAAAGACGTCGTCCACATCGAATTTTCTTCCGGCCTTTCCGGCTCTTACCAAAACGCGCTCCTAACAGTCGAGCAGCTGCGCAAAAAATATCCGGACAGGAAGATCACGATCATAGACAGCCTCGCGGCTTCGCCCGGTTACGGCCTGCTGGTGTATTATGCCGCGCAAAAGCGCGATGAAGGCGCTTCGTATGAAGATCTTGTCTCCTATGTGGAAAACTTGAAACTGAAGATCATGCACTGGTTTGCTGTGGATAACCTGGAATATCTGCGGCGGGGAGGGCGCGTTTCGCGGGCGAGTGCTTTTCTCGGGACTATGCTAAACATCAAGCCTGTGCTCGTGTTCAACAACGAGGGAAAGATCATCCCCATGGAAAAGATCCGCGGCCGCAAAAAGTCGCTGATGAACATGGTGGACAAAATGGAGCAGGACATTGACAACCCCGACGGACAGATGGTATTTATAGGCCATGCCGACGCCCCGGAGGACGCGAAGATGGTCGAAGGCTGGATCAAAGAACGCTTTCCCACTTTAAAGGGCACGTACATCGATTATATTGGCCCGGTGATTGGCGCGCACGCAGGCCCTTCTACTATCGCCATATTCTATATCTGCAAAAAGCGGCCGGATATCAAGTTTAAATAATGCGGAAGAATGCCGACAGATATTTTGTGTTGAAACCGGTATAAAGGAAACGAGCAGCGGCCCCAGTGTAAAAGGATCGGTTTACCATGAAAAGAATTTTTACTTTCATTATAATATTACTACTTCTATTGACGCCGGCTTCCCTTTCTTTCGCGACGTCAGACGACCCTGCCGACGCCGATAATTTCACGATTTCCCTCACAGCCGAGCCTGCCGAGGGCGGCAGTGTAACAGGTGCGGGGGAATACAGCCCCGGTACGAATGTTACGATAAGCGCAACGGCAAACGAAGGGTATACGTTCGTAGGCTGGTACCGGCAGGGAACGGATGAAATTGTGGAAGAGGCCGCGGAATGGGAATACTCGCTTGAGCAGGATCGTTCTTACGTCGCCCGGTTTGAGGCAAAGCTGACGGTGGGGATCATCGCGGAACCTGCCGAGGGCGGCACTGTGTCGCAGACCGGCTCGGGCAGCTATATTGCCGGCGAGACAGTTACCATCTCCGCCGTACCAAACCCGGAGTATACGTTCCTGGGCTGGTTTGACGCTTCCTCCATGCTCGACCCATTGCCCGCCGATGCGGACAACCCATATAATTATTCGTTCCAATTGAGCGCTTCGCGGTCTTTCATCGCAAAGTTCACGGCGCAATACCGCCTTGATATAAATGTTTCACCGGAAGAGGGCGGCAGCGTTTTGGGCGAGGGGCAGTATTCGGGCGGCAGCATCGTTACGCTCGAGGCGATCCCGGCGGAGGATTACCGCTTTACAGGCTGGGTGCTCCCTTCCGACCCCAATACTGTGGTCAGCAAAGATGAAAAGTATGTGTTTAACCTCAATTCGGATAAAACTTATACGGCAACATTCAGCCGGTCCTTTGCCTATATCGGCGTAAGGGTGGCTTTGGTGGCGATAATCGGCGTCGCCGGTTTTATCGGGCTACTGGTGTTGTATCGTCACGTAAAGACCATCCGCCACGGTTCGCGCAGCTATGGCCGCGGCCGCAGGCCGTCGAGGGGCAGGTAGGGTTAGGTAACCACTGATAAAATAGCGCGGCCATCTTTGCGGCCTATTTTCCCAATCTTGACATTTTCAGAACCCACTGATAGCGCTGCTAGCAGCGGAACCCGAAAACGCCAATCGAAATAGTCTCGCAAATCTGATCACGATTTAATCAGCGCTTACCTAGGTAAGCACTGCTCATTGAAATGACAGCAAAGAATGCGAAATTACAAAAATATCTCACGTATATTTTTAGGTATTCCTACCGGGTCAAGGAGCCTGCGGCGCATTTATGCTATTCCGCCTGCGGCGGCTTAGGGGCAAGCCCCCAAGAACCCCACAGCAACGTCAGAGCTTTAGAGGAATATCCTATAGTTTTTGATAGAAAGCCCTCCTATTCTTGCATACCAGTGCATGTTTTGGAGGTTTTTTGACACTCTGCGCAAGATATTACTCTTGCAATTTTCATTTTTTCTTCACAGGAACCGTCTGATATGGTAAACTGAAATTGGGATAAACCGAATGGAGGGCTATGAATGAAAACACTTTACCAGGGAAAAACGAAAACAGTACTCGAGGATAAGGACGCCGTCTATCTGTTGTTTAAGGATGACGCTACCGGCGAGAACGGTGTATTTGACCCGGGCTCCAATACCGTAGGCGGAAGCGTGGAGGGCAAAGGGAAAAAGGGCCTGCGTATTTCGCAATACTTTTTTGAGTTGATGGAGCGAGCGGGCGTGCCCACGCATTATCTGGGTGCGGAACCGGATGAAAAACTGATGCGGGTGAGAAAACTCACCGTGCCGCCGCTGGAATTCGTGCTGCGGTATTTCACGGCGGGAAGCATGTGCCGCCGGTTCGCGCTCAAAGAAGGCGTTCCGTTTGACCCGCCATACGCGGAAGTCACGCTGAAGGCCGACGAGCAGGGCGACCCGCTGATCAGCGAGCGGCTGTGTATTATGAAAGGTATGCTAAAGGAAAGTCAGTATGACGAGGCGCTTGCCATTTTGCACAAAGTGGGCGAGGTTTTGAAGACGGAACTGGCGCAAATGGGGCTTACGCTGATCGATTTTAAAATTGAGATCGGCTATGACGAAAACGGCAAGATGTATGTGGTGGATGAGATCACGCCCGATATCTGGCGCGTGCGCGATGGGGAGGGGAATATACCCAACCAGATCGATTGCGGAAAGCTTATCCTGGAAAAAATCGGCTGAGCGGTTTAAAAATGCCGCGCGCTCCCTCCGTGGGGCGCGCGGTATTTTTTACGATTTTCAAGTAAAAACGTCTGCATTTTTTAGCCGGAGCCGGGGCGCTATCCACCTGTGAAAAGTCTTTTATTCTGCGTGAAAACGTGGTGAAACAATAACTTTATCCACAAGCGGATGTGGATAACTGGATGGGCAAAAAATCCCTTTATAATACGGTTTTCCCGCATTTTAACAACTTTGAAGTTTGAGAGTTATCCACAGATGTGGGTTTGATTTCAGTGAACTTTGATCAATGCGGTGATTCCGCGGGATAGTTTGAAAAGAGAGTGGCCATTTTGCATGTAGTATTGTTTTCGTAACATAGGTGTTGGTTTGCCGGGCGGTACAGACTTCTTAAGCAGATGGGTAGCCTTTTCCGCGCTGCGCGCGGAAAAGGTGATGGTGGGCCGCCCGTCACGCGGGCGGGCGGTTCATCGGGCGCTCCGTCAAGGATAAAGCAGGAAAGGCACTCCGCTATGAGAAAAAACATTTCCTTACGCTAGAACAAATTCACAAATAGAAAGGCATGTTTTTTCTAATCCATTCTTCACCGCCCGTCCGCGTGCCGAACGGGGAAAATAGAAAAAGTGGAGAGACGCCCGGCGGGGCAAGCACGTATCAAATGGAACGCCGCTAAGCTTGAAGCAGAAAAATGAATGCGTATTAGCCAGTCCTGTAAGAAAACCGCCGTTTCAAAACGAGCGGATATGATGTATAATATTCTGTGAATTTATGCAAATGAGGAAGAGCGATGCAAAAGCAGAAAAGATATCAACAAAGGCCGGCGTATGGCAGACCGGGCAGAAGAAGGCACAAGGTAAACGCGAACAGGTTCACGGCGTTTCTGGCGGTCTGCGCGGCGGTCACAGTAGGCGTGGTGCTGCTCGTGATGTTTATTACGGGCAGTGGTTTGTTCAGGAAAAAAGGAGAAGTATTTGCCGAGCCGACGGCTACGCCCATACCGTTTGAGCAGCCGCAGCCCTCGCCTGCGCAGGAAACGGCGCAGGAGCAACAAACGCCGTCAGTTGTGCCTGCCGAGGTGGATAGCACCAACCCGGCGGTATTCGGGTTTCAAACGGATATTTGGGCGGACGGGCAAGTGGTGGATTCGTATGCGCGGCCCGCACCTATACTTTTTCCGGACGCGGCGGAATATACCGCGCTTAAAGGGGTCACTACATTCCGTGGAAACAATTACCGCACGGGCGGCAGTTATGGTGCGGCGGAAGTGGCCGGGCAAGAGCTGGAGCATGTGTGGGATATCGACACGGGCGCTCTTACAAGGTGGTCGGGAAGCGGATGGACAGGCCAGCCGCTGCTGGTACAGTGGGACGCCGACATGCGCCAAATGATGAATTTATACACGGAAAAGAAGAATAAAGAAACGCTGGTGGAAGTAATCTACCCGACGATGGACGGAAAGGTGTATTTCCTCGATATGGACGACGGCAGCGCCACGCGCGACCCGATCGAGCTGGGGTTCACGGTGAAGGGAACGGCGTCTGTAGACCCGCGCGGCTATCCGCTGCTCTATGTAGGGCAGGGCGTCGGCATGGAGGGCGACTATAGCTGGGATAATACATATCTTTATGTGTTCAGTCTAATTGATGGAGAAGTGCTGTATAAATATGGCGCGGAGGCAAAGGATGAGTTCGCGCACCGCGTTTCGTGGCAGGCGTATGACAGCTCGCCGCTTGTGTGCGCGCAGGCCGATACGCTGGTGTGGCCGGGTGAAAACGGCGTTTTGTACACGATCCAGTTAAACTCGGAGTTTGACCGCGCGGCGGGTACGGTCTCTGTTTCGCCGTCGCCTGGGCAGCCGGTGAAGTACCGGTATACCACGCCCCTCAACGCGGACGACGAAGACGGTACTTTTGACACTTCGCAGGGCTACAAGCGCTGGTGGGGCATGGAAAGCTCGGCTGTCGCGTGGAAAAATTACCTGTATTTCACAGATAACGGCGGGTGGCTGCAATGCGTGGACTTGAATACGATGGAGCTTGTGTTCGCGCAGGATGTGACGGATGATTCGGACAGTACGCCGGTGCTTGAGACAGTGGGAGATAACGTGTATATCTACACGGGCAGCAAGGTGGATAAGCAACTCGGCGGTGAGGTTGCCGAAGGTGAGGGAACGGCGTATATCCGTAAGATCAACGGGCTTACCGGCGAGATCATGTGGGAAGTACCCTACCATTGTTATTACGTAGAGAAATTGGCGGGTGGGCCGCTTGCCAGCCCCGTGCTTGGGAAAGGGGAGCTTAGCGGTATGGTGTTTTATACCATTGCCCGCGCAAACAGCGAAAATGGCGGCGTGATCGTCGCGCTTAATACGGATACAGGCGAAAAAGTTTGGGAAAAGGAAATGAAGGACTATTCGTGGTCTTCCCCTGTGGCGGTCTATACGTCGGCAGGCAAAGGGTATATTGTGCAGTGTGACAGTGGCGGCGATGTGGTGCTGCGAGACGGGCTTACGGGCGAGGCGCTCTCCGTCGTTTCGGTGAATGGGAATGTCGAGGCTTCGCCCGCGGTTTTTAATGATATGATTGTGGTTGGGTCGCGTGGGGAGAAAATATACGGAATAAGGATAGAATAGGGAGACTGTGGAATGAATAGAGAAGAAATGCGGGAACTTTTGCAGTATGTGGGGGAAGCGGACAGCGTGGTCGGTATGCGGGATTACACGCTGAACGAGGGTATGGCAAAGGGGATGCGTGTGATCGACGTGCGGAACGGCAACGGGCTTGAGCTGACGCTGCTGCCGGACAGGTGCCTTGACATTGCGTATTTCCGCCTGCGCGGTGTGAATATCGGGTATGCGTCTAAAACAGGGCTTGTAGCGCCGCAGTTTTTTGTGGAAGACGGCGCGCGCGGGTTCTTAAAATCTTTCAACGCGGGCATGCTGACGACCGGCGGCATCACCTATGCGGGCGGCGCGGGGGAATATAACGGCGTAAAGCATGGATTGCACGGCGTAATTGGCAATACAGCCGCGGATCATGTGAATAAAGAGCTTGTATACGGCGCGGACGGTGAAGCGGTGCTGCGCGTTACCGGGCGTATGCGCGAGGTGGAGGTGTTTGGCCAGAACATGGTGATGGAGCGCGCTATCAGCGTGGATACAAAAGCAAATGTGGTGACGATAAACGATGTGGTAAGAAATGAAGGGTTTGCCGAGCAGCTCGTGATGAATGTGTATCACGTTAATTTCGGCTACCCGCTGCTAAACGAGGGCGCGCGGGTATATTTCAGCGCGAAGAACATGCAGCCGAGGGATGAAGTGGCGCAAAAGGGCGCGGCGCGCTACAACGTCATGGAAAAACCGGCGGCAGGACGGCCGGAAGAATGTTTTTTCCATACGGATGACAAGCCCCAAAAAGACAGTTTTGCCATGTTGGTTTCCGCTGACGGCAAGCTTGCTGTGGCGGTGCATTACAATGAAGAGCAGTGCCCGCTGCTTTGTGAGTGGAAATGCCTGTGTGCGGGAGATTACGCGCTGGGGCTGGAACCTACGGTGAGCGGCGTGATGGGCGCGGGCGCGGCGGAAAAAGCCGGGATGCTACGCAAGGTTGAGCCGGGTGGCGAATACCGCATGGACATCAGCCTGGAAGTGCTGGAAGAGGAAGAGCGGATCAAGAGTTTTATAGAAAAAGCGGCGAAATAAGTGTGTACCATACAACATAGTACACATGGAGGAAATCCGTATGAAAAGCGGGTTTTTTGCATATCGCATTACATGGCGTTGTAGTTTGTTTTCGGCTTTGCCGGTGGGTAGATTATGCGGGACACTTGGGGAGACGAGGTCTGAACGTGCCCCTGTTCTGCGGCGAACAACAACAATACTTTCCACCACAGATAGTGATGATGCTGCCTTTGGGCGTTAAGGGGGGGGCAGGGGATTTGGAATTTCTACTATTGCGGAAACCGACTTCCCTCCCCGATTCCATCATTGCGGGCTTGCCTCGCAATCCATGTTTAAATCCAGTCAACTTAAAAGATTGCGGGTCAAGCCCGCAATGACGTGTCCGCGCAGTATAAACACTATCCGCACTATCTGCGCCCTTAAGGGAGTTTTTAGAACCGTAGGTTCTGAACCGCCGGAGGCACTGAAATATCCCACAGGGATACCTTGACCCAAAAGGAATACCCGAAAGACAACCGCGGGGTATTGTGGTAATCTCGCGTTTTTTGGGGTATTTTTAAGCGATGATAGGTATATATTATGTATGCAAAAGTATAAACAGCGATCAAAAAAGCAGGAATACACTGAGAAATCACAAATTTACACTGGCTGGGCGGATTGCAAACAAATGGGCAAACCAAGGTATACGCAGCATCATATGACCCTCTGGGAAAGAATCCGATAAAACTGACATGGGGTATGCTATAATGAACCAATGAAAGGATCGGGCAAATATGGAGATAGGACATATTACAGACGATAAGATCGACAGGGGGCGCGCGTTTGACTGGGGACGCGCGGCGGAGGATTACGCGAAATACAGGGATATTTACCCGGCGTCGTTCTATGAAAAAATAACGGAGATGGGCTTATGCATAAAAGGCCAGCGTGTACTCGATTTAGGTACGGGCACGGGCGTACTGCCCCGCAGCCTGTATCCGTATGGGGCAAAATTCACGGGATGTGATATTGCGGGGAACCAGATAGAACAGGCGCTTAAACTTTCTGCCGGAATGGATATCGATTATATCGTAAGTGCGCTGGATGAGCTGAATATCCCGGATAATACATTCGATGTGGTGACGGCGTGCCAGTGTTTCTGGTATTTTGATGAAGAAGTGGCGTTTCCGCGTATCCATGCACTTTTAAAGGAAGGCGGGCGACTGCTCATTATTTTTATGGTGTGGCTGCCGGAAGAAGACGAGATTGGCAAGATGAGCGAGCAGCTTGTGTTAAAATACAACCCCGATTGGACAGGCGCGGGGTGGAAACGGTTTTATATTGGGCTGTCGCCGCTCGCGAAGAGGCTATTTGTACCGGTTCATGAGGTCTCTTATGATGTTGCGCTGCCTTTTACGCGGGAGAGCTGGAATGGGCGCATCCGCGCCTGCCGGGGAATTGGCGCTTCTTCGCTTGGCGAGAGGGAAATTGCCGCTTTTACACGGGAGCATTTGCAGAAGCTGCAAGACTTTCCGGAGGAATTTACGATATTGCATTATGTGACGATGCTTGATTTGCGGAAAGTGTGATGGTTGACAGAAACGAAAGGCTGATGGTAATATATGTTTCGTATTGGTTGCACGGGATATAAATATTAAAAACGTAAGGTTTGCGCGCCCCGCTGCGGGTGGGAGGAGGCCTTGTGATAAGAAGCTGCGGTATATTGATGCACATCACGTCCCTGCCCTCGCCGTATGGTATTGGCACGATGGGGAAGGCGGCGTATGAATTCATAGATTTTTTAAAAGAAAGCGGGCAGAAGTATTGGCAGATACTTCCACTAAACCCCACTGGTTTTGGAGATTCCCCCTACCAGTGTTTTTCTACTTTCGCGGGGAACCCCTACCTGATCGACCTAGATATGCTGTGTGAGCAGGGGCTGCTGAACCGTAAGGAATATGACAGCCTCGATTGGGGAGACGACCCGTCGACGGTGGATTATGGAAAGGTATACCTTCATAAATTCGATATGCTGAGGTTGGCGGTAAAGCGGGCGCTCGGTATGGAGTCCACGGAATTTCAGCGGTTTTGCGGGGAAAATGAGTGGTGGCTGCACGACTATGCGCAGTTTATGGCGATAAAAGGAAGAGCCGGTATGCGCTCGTGGATGGAGTGGGAAGACAAAGGCCTGAAACTGCACAGGGTGCAGCATGTGGAAGAATTCGCGAAGCAGCATGAGGAGGATATCCTTTTCTGGAAATACGTGCAGTTCATCTTTTTTGATCAATGGGGCAGGCTGAGAAAATACGCGAACGAGCAGGGGATTCGTATCATTGGCGATATCCCGATCTATGTCGCGGCGGACAGCGCGGACGTTTGGGCGCACAGGAAGAATTATCTGATGGATTCCGACCATTTCTTTTCCTGTTTCGCGGGTGTGCCGCCCGATTATTTTTGCCTGGAGGGGCAGCTTTGGGGCAACCCGGTCTACAACTGGGAGCAGATGGCGAGCGACAGGTATAGCTGGTGGATCAAGCGATTAAAGCACATGGAATCGATTTACGATATGATCCGTATCGACCATTTTAGGGGGTTTGAGTCCTACTACGCGGTGGACAGGAATGAGACGACCGCGCGAAATGGCCGCTGGCACAAAGGCCCGCACATGGATTTTTGGAATGAGGTCAAAAAACAACTGGAGTCGTTTCCCATCATTGCGGAAGACCTCGGTTTTCTTACGCAGGAAGTGCACGATATGCGCGCGCAGGTGGGGTACCCCGGTATGAAGGTGTTGCAGTTTGCGTTTGAGCCGGGGGTGGAAAGCGATTACCTGCCGCATAAATATGAAAAAAACTGCGTGGTGTATACCGGCACGCATGACAATACGACGATCGTGGGGTGGTTTGCCGAAGCTGAGGAGGAACAGGTGCGTTTTGCGGCGGAGTATGGCGCGCTGACAAAAGAGGAAGGGTATGATTGGGGAATGCTGCGGATGATGCACGCGAGCGTCGCGAATCTGGCGATCGCGCAGATGCAGGATTACCTTGCGCTTGACGGCGGCGCACGCATGAACACGCCCGCCACGTTTGGAACAAATTGGAGGTGGCGCGCGCGCGCGGGGTATGCGCGGCCGGAACTTACAGAGAAGATCAAAAGGATGGTAAAGACATATGGAAGGTAGCAACGAAGCAGTAAGGTTGGAGGAAGAAAGGAAGAAACACACACTCCACCGGATAGAAGAAGTTTTACGAACGGTGTTCTTAAAAGAATTGGGCGAGGCTTCCGCGAAGGAACTGGAGTATGCGGTTTCAAGGGCGGTGTCCGAGCTTGTGACGTCCGCGTGGAAGGAAGGGTTTTTGGGTGAGGGCCGGAAAGCATATTATTTGTCGGCGGAGTATTTGATCGGCCGCATGGTGTACCATAACCTACACGCACTGGGACTGATAAAGGAAATGAAAGCATTGCTGCGTGAGCAGGGCGTGAACTTTTCGGCGATGCAGGATGTGGAGGCGGCGGTCATAGGCAACGGTGGCCTGGGGAGGCTGGCGGCCTGCTTTATGGATTCCGCGGCGGTAACGGGCGTGCCGCTGATGGGCTATGGCATCAAATACCGCTATGGTTTGTTTTACCAGAAGATAGAAAACGGCTTTCAGGTGGAAGTGGTGGACGACTGGAAAAGCGATACGAACCCGTGGTTTTTCAGAAAGGACGGGGAAGCCGTCATTGTTTCCTACGCGGGGCAAAAGGTGCGCGCCGTGCCCTTTGATATGCCGGTTATTGGTTACCGGAGCGATAAAGTAAACAATCTGCGCCTGTGGCAGGCGGAGGCGATACAGGAATTCGATTTTCAGCGGTTCAATAACGCTGATTACCATGGGTCGGTAGACGAGAGGCTCTCGGCCGAGATGATCACGTTTGTACTGTACCCGAATGACGCGATGGAGGAGGGAAAGATACTAAGGCTCAAGCAGCAGTATTTTTTCAGCAGCGCTTCCATACAGGATATGCTGAACCGTTACTGGAAAACCCACCATGCGAAAGACATGGAACAGTTTGTTGCGCAAACGGCGATCCAGCTTAACGACACGCACCCCGTGGTGGCGATCCCCGAATTTATCCGCCTGGTCACAAACCGCGGCACAAGCTTTGAGGACGCGTTTTTGATGGCGGGGGATATTTTTTCGTATACAAACCACACGATCATGGCCGAGGCGCTTGAACGGTGGGACAAACGGTTTTTCAAAGACCTGCTGCCCGACGTCTACTCGATTATTAAAAAAATCAACAAGCGTCTGCTAAAAGAATTTGGCGGCGACGAGGATATTTCGGAAATCGAGATTATCCATAACGACCAGATCCATATGGCGCGGCTGGCGGTGTATTGCTGCGCTTATGTGAACGGCGTGGCGGAAATTCATACCGACCTGTTGAAGTACAGGGAGCTTAAGGCGTGGTATAAGCGGTATCCGGAGAAATTCCAGAACAAGACGAACGGCGTGGCGCAGCGCAGGTGGATCGCGCTTTCAAACCGCGAGTTCGCGTCGCTCATCACCGAAAAAATAGGCGACGGGTGGGTCAAGGATTTCTCGCAGATCGCGGGGATCGAGCCGTACATCGGGGACGACGGGTTTGTGGCGGCATTCGGCAAGGTGAAGCACCAGCGGAAGGTGAAGCTGGCTAAATACATCAAACGGCGCGATGGGTTTAAGGTAGACCCCCGGACGGTGTTCGATATCCAGATCAAGCGACTGCACGAATACAAGCGGCAGCTTTTGAACGCGTTTTCCATAATGGATTTTTACTTCCGCATGAAGGACGGCGAGCTGAAAGATTTGCCCGCCATCACGTTTATATTCGGCTCTAAAGCGGCGCCCGGCTACTATATTGCCAAGGCTATTATCAAGTATATCAACGAGGTGGCGCGCCTGATCGATTCCGACCCGGATATCAAGGGGCGCATGGCCGTCTATTTCGTATCAAATTACGATGTGCCGTATGCTGAAAAGCTTTTTCCGGCGGCGGATATTTCCGAGCAGATATCCACGGCGGGCACGGAAGCTTCGGGTACGGGCAACATGAAATTTATGATGAACGGCGCGGTGACGCTGGGCACGTTCGACGGCGCGAATGTGGAGATATTCCGCGCGGCGGGCGAAGAGAACAACTATGTGTTTGGCGCGCGCGTGGAGGAGCTGGAAGCGATGGGCGATTCCTATAACCCGCGCAAGATATACAAGAACAACCCGCGGCTTAAGCGCGTGGTGGATACGCTCGTAGACGGCACGCTTTCGGACAGCGGCACAGGCATGTTCCAGAGCCTGTACGATACGCTGCTCTCAAAGGAACGCGGGCCTCACGCCGACCAATATAAGGTGCTGCTGGATTTTGAAGACTACACCGAAAAGAAATTGCGGGCGTTTATGGACTGCCGCGACAGCATGGCGTTCTGGCGCAAAAGCCTTTATAATGTGGCGCGTTCGGGCAGGTTCTCGAGTGACCGGTGCATATTGGAATACGCCGCCGACATCTGGAAAGTCGCGCCGGAGGGTGAAACGGCGGAATAATCCCCGAGTGGATCGGCGCTACCTGTGGTAACCGCTGAATAAATCGGGTCGCGCATCTTTCCGGCGCTTTCCGTCCACATCAGCGTCGTCAGAACCCGTCCGTAGCGCCACTATGAACGGAACCTGCCGTCACTGATGTGAACGAAAATCACTTGGAAATCTACGAACCCGCTTTAATCAGCGCTTACCGTGAATGGAGATGGGAACAAATGAGGATCGTGGTCGTGGGCGACGGCAAGGTGGGGTCCGCCCTGTCCGAAAAGCTTTCTGCGGAAGGGCATGATATTGTTGTGATAGACAGCAACCGCGATGTGCTGCGGGAGGCGCTCGAGGAACTGGATGTTATGGTGGTGCACGGCAACGGCGCCTCCATAGAAGTGCAAAGGACGGCGGGTGTGGAGGAAAGCGACCTTTTGATCGCCGCCACATCCGCGGATGAAATTAACATGCTGTGCTGCATTGTGGCGCGCAAGCTGGGCTGCCCGAACACGATCGCGCGGGTGCGCAACCCGGATTATACAAGGCAATTATTTGAGCTTAAGGAAGAATTGGGGCTTTCTATGGCGGTGAACCCTGAATTTGCCGCCGCGAATGAAGTGTTCCACATGCTTCAGTTCCCCACGTTTTTGCAACGGGATTCTTTTGCGAAGGGGCGGGTGGAAATTGTGGAGCTGGAATTAGAGGAAGACAGCAAGCTGATCGATATGCGGCTTTCCGACTTGTACAAGACCGCCAAAGTGCGGGTGCTTGTTTGCGCGGTGGAGCGGGAAAACAAGACGTATATACCGGACGGCGGTTTTATGTTGCGGCAAAATGACACTATTTTTGTGGCCGCTTCCTCAAAAGACCTGGTGCGGCTTATCAGAAACCTTGGGCTTGTGCAGCTTCGGGTGCGGGACGTCATGATCATCGGCGGAAGCCGGACGGCCTATTACCTGGCGCACGAGCTGCTTGAGACGGGCGTGAGCGTCAAGCTGTTTGAACTGAAAGAGCAGCGGTGCATGGAGCTTGCGGATGCCCTGCCCAAAGCGACCGTCATCCACGCGGACGGCACGGAGCGGCATGTGCTCGATGCGGAGGGGATAGAGTACACGGACGCGGTGGTGACATTGACGGACAGGGACGAGGAAAATATGATCGTTTCCATGTACGCTGACTTTAAGAACGTGCCCAAAGTGGTCACAAAAATAAACAGGGTGGAATATTACGAGGTTTTTAAGGACAAGGGCGTGGACAGCGTGGTAAGTCCCAAGGAAATCTGCACGGAGGAGATTATTCGGTATGTGCGCGCCATGCAAACGACGGCGGACAGCCCGGTCATCACCTTGCGGCGCATCGGGCGGATGGAAGCGCTGGAATTTTGCGCCACAAGGCACACGTATTGCCTGGGGATGACATTGATCGATATCAAGCTGAAACCCAATATATTGATCGCGTCCATCAACAGGAGAAACAGGGTCATTATTCCGCGCGGCAGCGACAGAATAGAGGAAGGCGATACCGTGATCGTCGTTACGACCGAGGATACAAAAATCAGGGAACTCAACGATATTTTCGCGGCTGTGCCGCTCGAGAGAAGGGAACCTGTGCAATGAACCGCCGCATGATACTGTATACGCTTTGTATAGTGATGCGGGTAGAGGCAATGTTTATGGCGCCCGCGTTGATTATTGCCCTGGTGCTCGGAGAGAAGGCCGCCGCATACGGTTTTCTGCTCTCCATGCTGCTTCTTTTGGCGGCCAGCGTGTCCACGTACTTTGCCCGGCCCCATAAGCGGGTGTTCTACGCGCGCGAGGGTTTCATTATTGTGGCGCTCGGGTGGGTATCCGTATCTTTATTTGGCGCGCTGCCATTCTTTTTCAGCGGTGCCGTACCAAATTTTATAGATTGCCTGTTTGAGTCCGTATCCGGTTTCACCACAACGGGGGCGTCCGTGCTTCCGGATGTGGAGGCGCTTTCTAAAAGCCTGCTCTACTGGCGCAGCTTTACGCACTGGCTGGGCGGCATGGGCGTGTTGGTGTTTTTGCTGGCGATTATGCCGCTCTCCAAAAACGCGGGGTATTCCATGCACGTGCTGCGCGCGGAAAGCCCGGGCCCGGAGGTAGACAAGCTGACGCCGCGTATGCGCAATTCGGCGGTCATACTCTACGTCATGTATGTGGCGATGACTGTGGCGCAGGTGCTATTCCTGCTTGCGGGCGGTATGTCGCTCTTTGACAGTGTGACGACGGCGTTCGGCACGGCGGGTACAGGCGGCTTTGGCATTATGAACGACAGTATGGCGAGCTACAGCTATTACCTGCAAAACGTGACCACGGTCTTTATGATACTGTTCGGCGTCAATTTCAACCTATATTTTTTCCTGCTGATGCGCAAATTCCGAAAGTCGTGGCAGAACCTTGAATTTTGGGTGTATATCGGCATACTGGCGGCTTCTACGGTGCTGATCACCATCAATGTGCTGCCGAGGTTCGCGGGTACGAGAGACGCGTTCCACCACGCGTCGTTTCAGGTGGCGTCTATCATGACGACGACAGGGTACGCGACGACGGATTTCAACCTGTGGCCGCAGTTTTCGCGCACGCTTTTGATGATATTGATGTTCTTTGGCGCGTGCGCCGGTTCCACGGCGGGGGGCATGAAAATATCGAGGCTGGTACTGCTCTGCAAATCGTTTGTGCGCGACCTGCGCCAGATGGTGCGGCCGAGGTCTGTCCCGGTGGTGCGCATGAACGGGAGCCTGGTGGCGTCGGAGACGATACGCGGCGCGCGCAGTTACCTCACGGTGTACTTTATGGTGATGCTGGCCGCGATCCTGCTGCTTTCGCTGAATAATTTATCGATGGAAACGACGGTTACCGCTGTGATTTCCTGCATCAACAATGTGGGGCCGGGCCTAGACGCCGTCGGGCCTATGGGTAATTACGGGGTGTTCTCAGGGTTCAGCAAGCTGGTGCTTTCGGCGGTCATGCTGATTGGCAGGCTGGAAATGTTCCCCATGCTGATGCTGCTGATGCCGTCCGCGTGGAAAAGGTAGCGTATGATAGGGCTTGAAAGAATCAACGTATTGCTGGATGAAATAGCCGAAACATTCCCGGCGGCGCTGTTTGAACAGTTGAATGGTGGCATTGTGCTGCTGCCGGATAGTAAATACCATGAGGAGGCGCGGGAAAACGATCTTTATATCATGGGGGAATATGTACGCGACCGCATGATGGGCAACTATATCGTCATCTATGGCGGGTCGTTTCAGCGGCTTTATGGGGAAGGATCGGAACGGAACATGAAGCGTCGGTTGGAAGAGACGCTCAAGCATGAATTTGTCCATCATGTAGAGGCGTTGGCGGGCGACAAGGACTTGGAAATAGAGGATGAAAGAAATCTGGCGGCATACAGGAAGAGGGGGAAATGATTTTTTGGGAGCGAAAGTGCGCGGAACCCGCACTATAGCACAAGGATATTCTGTGTATACTTTGGATATTCATATTTCTCGGTGAGAGATACGCCAAAATAACTATAAGCTTTTTTGCGGCAGGGCGCTGCCACGGGCGGAAAGGGAACGTTAGATATTTCTGCGATTTCACTCTTTGTACTGCCTTTTTAATGTGGGATTACAGCAGTTGCCTAAGAAACTGCGCGCGAGAAAAAAAGGAGGAAACTCCATGGAACAATTCATAACGGTACAAACCAAGAGCGGTATTGTGCGCGGTGTAGAAAACGATGGCGTGCGCATATGGCGCGGTATACCGTATGCGCGTCCGCCGGTGGGCGCGTTGCGCTTCCGCCCGGCGCAGCCCGTGGAGCCATGGGAAGGCGAACTGGATGCGCGGCAGTTTTCCCCCATGTGCCAGCAAACAAGGCAGGCAGGGGCGATGGACGAAGACTGCCTAACACTCAATATATGGGCGCCGCCGGAAGACGGGAAAAAACACGCGGTGATGCTCTTTTTGCACGGCGGTTCCTTTTGCGACGGGGCGGGTAGCGACCCGGAATACGAAGGCAGCAAGCTCGTGCGGGAGGGCGGCGTGGTGCTGGTGACGATAAACTACCGGCTGGGCGCGCTCGGGTTTATGGATTTTTCGTTTTTGGATGAATCCTTTTCTCCTAATTGCGGGCTGACGGACATTGTGCAAGCGATCAAGTGGGTGCACACGAACATCGGCGCGTTTTCCGGCGACCCGGATAATATCACCGTATTCGGCCAGTCGGCGGGTGCGACCTGCTGCTCGGTTCTGCCCATGATGCCCGTGGTGCGGGACTGTGTATCGAAAATCATCATGATGAGCGGCGGCCCTACGCTGCTGCACGACAGGGATGCGTATCAGGAACTCGGAAAGCGTTTTTTGGATTTTGTGGGGATCGATGACGCGGATGAACTGAGAAATATCCCGGCGGCGCGGCTTATCGCGCGGCAAAGGGCGTTTTCGGCGCATAGCGGGCTGGGGGCGGGTACGTTCGCGCTGGAGGTGGACGGGGATATCGTGCCCGGGC